>Ga0209340_1000639_pt1 | contig 34262 bp, 32 predicted proteins | sample EPASupsiteSAE323_FD_187266 | JGI IMG/M metagenome (GOLD analysis project Ga0209340, IMG submission 187266) | Bioremediated contaminated groundwater from EPA Superfund site, New Mexico - Sample SAE3-23 (SPAdes) (version 2) | ecosystem: Environmental > Aquatic > Deep subsurface > Groundwater >... | reverse complement strand
CGTGAGTCCTTCCTTCTTTTTGACTCCTAATACCTTACGTCGAAAATCTATGGAGTACGTCATACTCTGTCTTCTGTGCTCATTATTGTTAAATTATAACTAAATTATACGGAGTTAGCTATAGAAATAGAAAGTTAATTTTAAATTAAAAAACAGAGCGTGACAGTTAGATTGAAGAAAAAAATTCTTAAGCAGTTTGCTTCTTCATTTTTTGAGTTAGGCGAGAAACTTTACGAGAGGCAGCTTTCTTAGAAATAACACCCTGCTGCGCTGCACGCATTAAGCGGCTTTCAGCTTCGCGTAACAACTGCAAAATTTGTTCTGCGGTTAATTTTTCCGCACTTCCGTGAGCCTCACGCATCCCTAAACTTACTTCTGCCTTTTTAACCGCACCACGCATAATCGTTCTGCGACGGGTATTGATGATTGTACGACGTTGTGTCTTGCGAATACACTTTTCAGCATTCTTATGATTAGCCATGAATTACTGGCAACCTTATTCTCATGATCATAACTCATATTATTTTATCTTCTGCCCATTGTCCAGACGGGAATTCGTTGATACTCTAACAGTGAGATTACCTAATAACAACAAAAATGGTACTGAATCGTATTTTAGGCATGTTATCACGAGACATGGCTATTGACTTGGGAACGGCGAATACGCTTGTTTATGTAAAGGGCAAGGGAATTGTTTTGAACGAACCTTCTGTTGTTGCTATTACGACACGCAAGGGCAAGTGTCAGGTTTTAGCTGTTGGAGATGAAGCTAAGTTGATGGTTGGCAGAACGCCGGGAAATATTCAGGCGATTCGCCCACTTAAGGATGGTGTTATTGCGGATTTTGATGTGGCACAAGAAATGATTCGTCATTTCATTGCTAAGATTCATAATCGTAAGGGATTTGCCGCGCCACAGATTATTATTTGTGTACCCACAGGGGCAACGGCCGTTGAAAGACGCGCGATCCAAGAAGCGGCAGAAAGCGCCGGAGGAAGAAGAGTATTTCTCATTGAAGAACCTATGGCCGCTGCGATCGGAGCGGGTCTTCCCGTAACAGAACCAACAGGTTCGATGGTTGTTGATATTGGTGGCGGCACAACAGAGATTGCTGTGTTATCACTCGGAGGTATTGTCACATCCTCTTCTATTCGCGTTGGTGGAGACCGCCTAGATGACGCCATTGTTCATTACATAAGGCGTACACACAATTTACTCATAGGAGAAACAACGGCTGAACGCATCAAGAAGACAATTGGCGCAGCACAAACCACAGCTGAAAGCGATAGCGTTAAAATGTTCATCAAGGGGCGTTGTTTGCGTGACGGTGTACCGAAAGAGATTGAAATAACACAAACTCAAATTTGTGAGGCATTGTCCGACGTTGTCCGAATTATTGTTGAAGGTGTAAAGGCTTTGTTAGAGCGTACCGAGCCTGAATTGGCCTCAGACATTGTAGAACGAGGCATCATGTTGACGGGTGGAGGCGCCATGCTTTCAAATCTTGATTTAGTTTTACACGAAGCAACGGGAGTACCAATTCATATTAGTGAAAATCCTCTGAATTGCGTTGTTATGGGCACCGGACGTGCTCTGGAAGAAATGAAAATTCTAAATACTGTTTTGATTTAAGGTAGAATTTCAATTGTAGATCCAAAAGGAACAAGAGATCGCAGCTCTAACAGCTCTTCATTTGTTATAGCAATGCATCCACGGGTCCAATCTTCCTTCCAATGATCCGGCGTTTGATTTTTTGTTGTTGTTGAAAACCCGTGAATAAGGATGTCAAATCCTGGATCAATATTTTGAGAAGCAGCTTTTGCTGTCTGTTCTGGTGTTGGGTAGGTGATCATATATCCAAGAGGATGGAGCATTCCTGGATTTCTGATGAGTTGATAAATACCTTCTGGTGTTTTGCCGTCTCCTTCTTTTTCTTTGGGACCAACAGGATTAAAGCCAAGACTGATCCGATAAGTCTTAATAACATTTTCTTTTTTATCTAATATTTGAAGTTCACGTTTTGACTTGTAAACTCGTATTCTCATGTTCTTGTTTGGACATAAATGCGTATCAATTTATAGATCGCAAAAACAACCATGATCGGATAGATATAAGTCAATGTTGGTAGGAAAAAGTTACAAAGCTGTGTGCACCCTTTTAAAGAAACAAAGTAAGCGATTGAAAAGGTGATAGGCATACAAACGAACCTAGACTGTTTTTTTCTAAAAATATCTTCATATAAATAGGTTGTGTATAAGTCTGCCAAAATTAAAGCAACAGCCAAACAAGAGAAGAAAAGAGTAAAAGCAACAACGGCCACAGCTGATACACCTAAGGCGTGCCTAGTCAAAACCGGCAAATACATTTGTGCGGCTTGTCCTTCCAAAATGGGCGCATAACTAGCACCCAATTTAATAAAGCAAAGATAAACGATGGCGATAAGAACCTCGCCGATGACGCAAGCAATTCCTGCATTCTTTAATAATTGTCGACGCCCCTCTGGTGTTTCCGTATCCATAAAACGCGCCAAATACATATAGACGGCAGCAGAGAAAAATATACCTGCCGGCAAATCCATAGTTTGGTATCCTTGCTCAACGCCAACACGAATACTGTCCCACGCCGACAACGGACTAATCCCTATAATGCCTGGCGCAACATACAAACAAGCCATCGCAATAAATAAAAGACCTCCGATTTTAAAAGGAGAGATGATTTTACCAATCAGTCCAACAACGCGGGCATGATCATAAGACAGGATGAATAAACACGCTGTGAATACGGCAGAAAAGAGCCAAAATGGAATAGCTACGAATTGTCCAAAACCACTATAAGCAACATGAATGCACCGTGGTATCACATAAAAAGGACCTAACAAAGCTAATAAAAGCGAAATAAGCAAGAAATACAAGGGATAGGGAAGTTCTTTAAAATATTTGCGTTTATTTCCTTTTGTAAAAACAACTCCAAGCAACCCAAACATCGGTATCACAATGCCTGTGACGAAAAACCCTAATGTTCCAAATAAAAACTGAGATCCTGTGATCTTACCCGTATGAATGGGAAACATAATGTTCCCAGAACCAAACAACATTGAAAATATTGCAAAACCAGCGGGAATAACCGACGACCACAGAACTTTACTTTTCACTTGAATTAGAGTCAAAAAAAACAAAAACACGTTGTATTATGATTCAGTTTGAAGATTCAGGCAAATTGAGACAAACACCACAAGCCAGCCGTTTCAGCACGCAAGGTGAGGGAACCCATTGAAAAAGGGATAATATCAAAGTCTGTCAATGTTTGCTCTTCCTTTTCTGTCATTCCACCCTCAGGTCCAACAATATATCCTTGATTTTCATGTTTTTTAAGAACAGAAGATGAAGAAAATGATCCAAAATGCCAAGAATATTCGGCAGGAAGATTGCGCAGGAACGTATCAAGAGAACTAACTTCGCGCAGGTGCGGCAAATCAATTCGACCACATTGTTCTGCCGCTTCAATTAAGATGCGCTGATAACGATCCTCTTTGAACACTTGGGATTGCACACGCTGCGTGATTAAAGGGAACAAATCAGTCACACCCAATTCACAAGATTTTTCAATAAGCCACGACAATCGATGACTTTTAATTAATCCAAACGCTAAAGCTTTTTTAGGGGGGTGTTCGAACACACGTATTTGGGATGTGATATTAAAATATCCGGCTTCGTACGTGGCCAAAAACTCTCCGTCTTTATTATTAAACAAGCCAACTGAGACGATCGGTACGCGCATAACTTTTTCAAGATAATGCGTATGTTCTTTAGATGCGCGTATTGTCTTGTCAACAGACAATGCCTCAGCAACAAATAGGCGTACCACAGGAGAAGCTTCAAAACCTTCATATTAGTAGTATTAACATAAAATTGAGATTGACAAAATTTCAAAAACTCCCATAATACAAGTATCTTTCGTTTTTTTGAAGTAATATGATTTTAAGTCTTTTATTAAATACCTGTTTTGCCACAGAGCTTCCAGGACGCGATCTGGAAAGTATTAGGGAAATTGGTACCATTTCTAAACAGTGCTTTCTAACAGATAAAGAAGATGGAATAAAAGAATACTCATTAATTGGAAGTGTTTTGGGCCCCTTGAATGCTTTTTTCCTTCAAAGAGAGCCATCTACTTTAATGTTTGAAAATGCGCTGTGTAGATTCTTTAATGGGCTGTCAAGCAACTATGTTAGGATATTAGACGGAGCATCGGACGACAGAACGTTATCGCATCAAAAAATTGTTGATGCGTTTCTAAACGGTAAAATACTTCTCCCTGTTCCTAAAACAGCAGATTCTGACCCGGACGCACACGGGGGAATGATAGGACGTGGTCGGTTGCCGTTTTTTGTGCATGATTTATTTCATACTCAGGAAATTATAACGAGAGTGATGCCTTATCAGGAGAGTTTGTCTATTTTGTTTAATAAAATTTTAGAAAACGCAGGGGGAAATAAAGCAAAAGCATATTTTGTTTTAAGTGTGTTTGTTCATGAAATAGGAATGGCTCCAAAAGAAAACATATTTAGAGGGGAAACGATAGCACAAGAAATTGCTAATAAATTTTTTCAACACCTTAAGGATCGTTTTGCATCAGAATTTGCCCCAAGATCCATACAGAATGACAATTTTTATAAAGAACTTGCTTTGTGTTCTTGGATCTATCAAATAGCTGCCCAAAATGTATTGGCGGTAAAAGGGGTTTTTTCTTGGGATGAATTTACGAAACAAGTCAAAAGCCTAGCTCATGAACAAGCATTAGCATCTAGTATTAATATTCAAGAGAAATCATCGCGTGTTTTTGCCGTTGTTCATGGATCTCTTGTTCCGGTTTTGTCAAGATCTGATAGAACAGGGTTAATGCTTGCCGAATTGCTACGGGATTTGAAAAAGCTAGAAGCCGTACCTGAAGAACTCAGCCTAACAGACGAAGCTGTCTATGAAAAAATATCTACAGCTATTGAGGGACTTATTCGTGATGTGCAAAGAATCTCCTTGAATTTTTCTGAAGAAGACAAGGTGAATTTGCTTCGTATTACAGGGGTACAACATGAAGAAGATCAACGGAGCTTAATCCCCATTGAAGAATGCTATTTGGTACTCAGAGAAGACAGTAGATTGCATTGTTCTCAGCTACCAGGAGACTTTGCCAATTTGTACGAAAATTTCTTTCGTTCAATTAATGCACAACAAAGAAGTGTTGTTAGTCAAACGAACGAACCCAAAAATGTTACCTTAGCGCGACAACTTACTCCCGAGCAATTGAATGCAGGACAAAACGTCCTAACATAATGGTTGATGGGATTGGGATATCGAGAAGTTGCTGATCTAATTGCTAGAAAGACGCCTCAAAGAAGTTACTTGCAACAACGTTGGGCTCATACATGTCTTGACTATGAAGGAAATATGCGAAGCGGTACAGTTCCTCCCTCTCCATTGGAACGTATTTATCGTGAGCTTCACTGGGAACTCAGAGGATCAGACGCAGAACCGTCTACTCAGGCAGGGAAGACAGCCAAGGAATGGACAAGATTAATTAAGGAAATTTGGAGTGCTTAAGCGTATCAGAATGTCCCCTGTACCGTGTACAATACAGATGTCACGATGCAACTAAGCTTAAGATGTCTCACATTAAAGTTCGTTTTGCGCCATCTCCTACCGGGCGTATGCATGTAGGAAACGTTCGAACAGCGCTTATCAATTTTCTGTTTGCTAAAAAAGAAAACGGGGAATTCATTCTACGAATTGACGATACCGACACACAGCGATCAACGCCTGAATTTTTACAAGGTATTTTTGATGATCTCAAATGGTTAGGTATTACCTACGCCAAAACATTTCACCAGTCTCATCGCTTTGATCGATATAATTTTGTAAAAAACAAGCTTATAGAAGCTGGGGTTTTATACCCCTGTTATGAAACATCCGATGAATTAGAGGCGAAACGAAAAATTCAGCTTAGTCGAGGATTGCCCCCTGTGTACGATCGTGCTCATCAAAAATTATCTTCTGAAGAAAAAGAAAAATTTACAAAAGAAGGACGCTCTCCTCATTGGAGATTTTTGCTACCCGACTGCAATATAAGTTGGACAGATCTTGTTCGCGGTGATTTTACTATCCACACATCAACGATGAGCGATCCTATCGTGATTCGTGAAGATGGAACGTATTTGTATACATTGCCATCCGTCATTGACGATGTTGATGAGGAAATTTCTCATATTTTTAGAGGGGAAGATCATGTCTACAACACGGCAGCACAAATCCCGATTTTCGAAGCTGTAGCAAAGGTATTAGACAAGCCTTTAAAAATAAAATTTGGCCATATGAGCTTTTTTACGGGCCCAAAAGGGGAGGCCTTATCTAAGCGTCTTGGCAGTATTTCTGTATACGATTTAAAACAACAATGGATCGAACCATTGGCCATTCTTTCCTACTTGCGTTATTTGGGAACCCCTCTTAACATTCACTTGGCCTACAGCATGGACGAGCTGTTGCAAGACTTTGAGATGAAACATTTTGGTGGTAACCCCCCCAAGTTTGATCCAGAAACATTGCAGCAACAGAATCAAAAATGGATTTCCCATGCACCTTATTCTTGGTTAATACAAGAACATATAAAAATAAAATTTTCAAAACAGGTTTGGGAGTTAATTCGTTGCAGTTTGAAAAATCGGCTTGAAATTGAAGAATGGAATCACGTTTTCGATAATACATTCGCCGGCAAAAAAACAGCAAATCCAGAGTTTTACGAAACCTGTATAAGCTTGCTACCTGAAGTTTGGGATGACCGCGCGTGGGATTTGTGGGTAACAGCACTAAAAGAACGTACAGGACACAAGAGTAGGGAGTTGTTTATGCCTATTCGCCAAGCATTAACAGGATTTGATCATGGTCCAGAAATGAAATCATTACTACCTTTACTTCATAGGGACTGGGTGGTTTCACGTTTGTCTTAAACTTGTGATACAATAATCGGGGTATATTTTTTAAACTGTGATGCGTTTTGAACACATATTTGAGCACAATTTTATATTGTATTGTTCCTCTTATCACAGTTTTTACATTTAAATTCCATATTTCAGAACTTTGTAGCTATAATCGAAGTATAGGACGTAATATTTTACAACGTCAGGACGAGATCGGGGCGTTAGAAGCAGAGTGGGCATATTTAAATTCTCCAAGGCGTTTAAAAAAACTAGCCATGGAAGTATTAAACATGAAACCAACAGAATTGAATCAAATGGTTGATGGACATGTTATTAAAGGTTAACTGGCATATTTCACTGTGGAAAAACCACATTGCGCAAGAAAAGCGCTTGAAGGACGCCAGGACGAGAATAACCATTTTTTTGGCATGTGCTTTAGCGATATACTGCGCAATTCTGGGGCGTCTGGTTTACTTGGGGTACATTAACAATTCTCCAGACATCTCTTTTTCTCGATCAAGCAGCGAAGAAACAAAACGTGGGACAATCTACGATTCGGCGGGAAACATTTTAGCAACAAATGTATTAGCTTACACTTTGTTTGCTGATGCGAAACTTGTTTTAAATATTCAAGATACGGCGAAGCAACTCAAACGAATAATTCCCTGTTTGTCAGAAAAAGCTTTAGTGCAACAGTTGAAATCGAACAAAAGGTACATTCCCATTTGCCGAGATGTATCCCCTCAAACCCGATCAATACTTGAAGAGCTGGGTCTTCCTGGTTTGTTTTTTAAATCTGTTTATACGCGTGTTTATCCTCATGGTAGAAGTTGCGCTCATATTCTGGGATTTTGCGATGAAAACAGACGTGGGGTTAGCGGCATAGAAAAATCTTTCGATAAAGACTTATTCGAAAAGAAAAAACCCGTTCATCTTTCCCTAAATATTGGCTTGCAAGAAATGGCGCGCGATATTTTGGCTGAGGGAATCAATAAATTTAAAGCCGATGGCGGCAACGTGATGATCATGGATCAAAGTGGTCAAATTTTATGCGCTACTTCTTTGCCTGACTTTTCTGGTGATGGTGGAGATGCTTCGGAGAAATTAAAGGGGGCTTTCAATAGAAATTTCCAAGGGCTTTTCGAGGCGGGATCTGTTTTGAAAATCATCAACGCAGCTATTGGTTTACAAACAAAAACGGCCAATTGGGATTGCACGTATGATGTCAGACACCCTGTACGTTTAGGACGTTTCACTGTCGATGATTTTCAACCCAAAAGACGAATTTTATCGTTTGAAGAAGTGTTTAAATTTTCATCAAATATCGGACACATTCAAATGTCCACCAGATTTGGTCCGAAAGTACAACAGCATTTTTTCAAAAAATTCAGATTGTTAAAAAAACCAAAACTAGAAATCCCTGAAGTGGCCAGCACAAGATCTCCCAAAAAGTGGGGCGAAATTGAATCGAAAACGATATCTTATGGATACGGAATCTCTATTGCCCCCATCACTTTTTTGCGCTCTGTGGCTAGCATTTTAAATGATGGACACCTTATATTTCCAACCCTATTAAAACGAAATCCAGATGATTTAAAAGCTTTAGAAATACGACGCGAAAGAATAAAGCCATTGGTCGATAAAGATGTTTCTCAATCGATTCACAGATTGATGCGTTCAGTTGTTACAGAAGGAACAGGAAGGGGGTGTAGCATCGAAGGCCTTGATTTGTGCGGCAAAACGGGAACCGCTCAAACCTTAGTTGCTGGCCGGTATAATAAAGATGGCCGTATAACAACGTTTATTTGGTCAATTGTTGCCCCTGATGGTCGTTGTTTTTATGGTCTGACAATGTTAGATCATCCTAAAGCGATTGAAGGAACTTACGGTTTTGCTACCGGCGGTTGGAATGTGGTCCCGATTACAAAGCAAATTATTACAGCGATGATCCCTATATTAAATATCACCCCTACTAAGATTCATGAAGAAAACTGCCATTCCACCTAATTTTATAAACAATTCTTCAGATCCTTTTATTTTTAAACAAAAGTGAGAATGTTTTTAAATTTCTCCGTTAATACATATTACAATTATTTTATAATTTCAATATCAAATAAAAACTATTTTTATATTAGAATAATATTAGGCAGACGATAAAACTATAAAAACATGCATACTTCTCCGACGACATGGTATGGCACAACAATTATTTGTGTCCGCCGTAACAATCAAGTGGTTTTGGCTGGAGACGGCCAAGTCACCCTTGGAAACCAGATCATCAAACACTCTGCGGAGAAACTACGCACACTCAATAACGACCGCGTATTATTGGGGTTTGCAGGAGCAACAGCAGATGCAATGTGCTTATATGAAAAATTAGATGAAAAAATTCAAAAAGAAGAAAAAATAAGTAAAGAGGGGAGTGGTTTAGAAAAAGCAGTGGTTGAATTAGCTAAAGATTGGCGTACGGATAAAATTTTAAGACGCTATGAAGCCATGATGATCGTTGCTGATATAAAAGATTTGTTTGTATTAACGGGATCTGGTGACGTGCTCCGTCCGGAACCCGTTAACTCAGGCGAAATATGTTCTATTGGTTCAGGAGGTACCTTTGCTTTATCTGCAGGATGCGCTTTACTTGAAAACACAGAGTTATCGGCCGAAGAAATTGCAGAAAGGGCCATGCGTATTGCAGCAAATATTTGTACTTATACAAATGACCAGATCTCAAGTCTTTGCTTAACATACAACGATCAAGGAGAAATCTTAGACCTGAAGAGGAGGACAAAACATGTCAATCCAACTAACGCCTAAAGAACTGGTCGCACAATTAGATAAATTCGTCGTTGGTCATTACAACGCAAAAAAAGCAGTTTCAGTTGCACTGCGCAACCGTTGGCGTCGCATGCAAATTCAGGACACTGAATTACAAGAAGAAATTCTGCCAAAAAACATTTTATTGATTGGCACGACAGGTATTGGAAAAACAGAAATTGCCAGGCGGTTGGCAAAAATTGTTAATGCACCGTTTATCAAAATTGAAGCAACTAAATTTACTGAAGTTGGTTATGTTGGTCGAGATGTTGATCAAATTATTCGCGACTTAATTGAAGTATCAATTCAACAGTCACGTAAAACCATGCGCGCAGAATATGCTGATATTGCTAAAGATTTGGCTGTTCAAAAAATGGTTCGCGTTATTAAATCAATGGGATTAAGTGAAAAAAGCGAATATGAAATAAAAAAAGAAATACTCAAAGGGGTTTGGGACGATGAGGAAATCGAACTCACCCTGCCAGAAAGTTATGGATGTGGCTCCTTTGATTTCTCTGGATCTAATAAAGTTTTACAATTTGGTGAATGGTTAAATCGTACATTTACAGATCGTTCTATGACATCTTACATGACCGTAAAAGAAGCTTTAACAAGCTATACTGAATATGAAGCAGATAAATTACTGGACCAAAATGACGTTATTGCAGAAGCGTTGGCAAATGCTGAACAAAACGGTATCGTTTTCTTGGATGAAATTGATAAAATTTGCGTTAGCAGCAACTCAAAACATGCAAACTCTGAAGTTTCTCGTGAAGGTGTGCAACGCGATCTATTACCCTTAGTAGAAGGCACTGTTATTAGTACTAAATACGGCAACATTAAAACAGATCACATTTTATTTATAGCTTCTGGTGCATTTTACACATCGAAGCCGGCAGATCTTTTGCCAGAATTACAAGGTCGATTCCCTATTCGCGTTGACATGCAGCCGCTGACCGAAACAGATTTCGTCAGTATTTTGCAATCAACCGAATCAAGCCTGATTAAACAAATTTCTGCGCTGATGGCAACGGAAGAAGTGTCCTTAAAGTTTACAGATGACGCAATCGAAGCATTGGCAAAGTATGCCGTTAAGGTCAACAAAGAGCGGGAAAATATTGGCGCAAGACGTTTACATACACTACTTGAACGTGTCGTTGAAGAAATCTCTTTCGAATCTGCTGACTTGAAAGGGCAAGAAGTTCTTATAGATGGTAATTATGTTAATGAAAAAATTGGAGATCTTATAGATTCTCCAGACTTAATGCGCTATATACTATAATCTAATCTATTTTTAACTTTTATAATCTATTTCATATTAAACAGGCCCAAAAATATATGAATGACAGATGTATTTGTTGCCCAAGCATACCGCACACCATTTGGACGATTTGTTCAAGATTATGCGGAATATCGGCTTGTCGATTTAGTTGCACACATTATCAATCACGCAAAATGGGATTTTGATTTAGCTGTATTAGGCAGTGCATTAACTGCTTGCGCAGGGCAAATGCCACTTAATCACGCCCTGCTAAATACTTGTAAAAATCCTCATCTATCTGGTGGTGTTGTTGCTTGTGGACACTCCACAGGATTATTTGCATTAGAACAAGCTTATAACGCGATTCAGTCCAGTAAAAATTGCAGCGTTCTTGCTATTGGGGCAGAAAGTTTATCTCATACTCCACACTTGATTGCTGGTCTGCGCCAAGGCATAACAAGAGGCTTGTGTCTTGTGAGCGATCACGTCATCACTGATTTGCTCATCGAATATGATAGTCAACGTCGTTTAAGTGAAGTGGTGGAAAGCTTTTGTAGAACACAAAGTATGGAACGCAAACAGCTGGATCACTATACGTTGGAAGCCTACAAACACACACTGAAACATCTTTCTGTTTTACAAAACTGTATTGTTCCCCTTGAACCATTGAAACACGATGTCATGTTTGACGATCTGCGCCCCTTACAAATAGAAACAGATAAACCGATTTTTGGGGTAGAGGGAATTTTAACCAACTCACACGTCGCCACGTGGGCTGATGGAGCCTGTGGTGTTTTACTGTCAAATGAGCCTGATCAAATTAAATTATCAACAATAATTCACTACTACAATCCTCAATTAACACAGGTTCTACCCGGATTATTATGCCAAATATGTCAAAAGTTGGAATGGCAACAAGAAGATATCGACATTCTCGAAATCAGCGATTTCAAAGCAGCCTTTCCTGTCCAAATTGCTCAAATTTACGATTATGAATTTAAACGTATCAACCCTTTGGGAGGCAGTTTGACTTTGGGTTGGCCCATGGGAGCATCAAGTTTAATGCACGTTGTTCATCTATACCATCAGCTACTAAATACGAATGCCAGAAGGGGCGTCGTATTAACGTACACGGGAGGAAGGCACGCCCTAGGATGTGCGCTTGAAAAAACAATATAAAACTCTGGCGTTCCCGATGCGATTCGAACGCACGGCCTCAGGATTAGGAATCCTACGCTCTATCCTACTGAGCTACGGGAACATAAAAGTAGTGTAGCAATTTTTTCTTCTTAATTTCCAATTCTAATTTACAAACAATAGTGTTAAACTGCAGCAGCGAAAAGATTTGTAAAGCGTTATACACTCCGTGTATCTTCAGGATTTTTCATTTTTGTATCATTTGAATCAAAAGCGGGTTTATTTTTCTAGTAAATCAACAAAGTTCTTTTTATTAAGGACGATGGCAAGATGAAAGTTGCTGAAATACACGCTTCTTCTTTATCAAATTTATTGGATTTGGTACAATCAACATTTCATAACACAAAATTATACGGGTTTACTTATTATGGTAAGGATAGCACCTGGTCCTTTGGTCGGAACACTGCTTTGATTAATAGCGTGATATCGGCCAAGGATCAAGACGATTCTCATTATGGCGACATTACCTATAGAGATAAGCCCTTTCAAATATTTGAACTGCCTTTACAAGACGGATCCTCTTTCTCGTTTTTTTTCGAATCTAAAGCAGAAGGGGAAGAAGACATTTTTGCGACACTTCGCTTTGAACAGGTTTTTAAAACTCATTTTTCTCAAGATCAAGGATTGTTTCTTGAAATCTATGGATTGCAACAGCAAATTTTTAAATACAATGACATTCCTGGTTATCTGATAAATCTTTTGGAATTGAACGGCGCAAATTTTTGGAAAGAAGATCATGAAATTCAAAATATTCGACGTCAAATTGGTCTTCCTTTTGAACAATTAAGTTCGTGTTACTCCATTCTGAAAATTGCTTCTCACAACGCCATTCAAGCGGTTAGCAACACAGTCATTGCACAGAATGATGACGGAAAAAAGATATATGGATTATCACTAAAGGATGCCAAAGAGTATTCATTTCTAGCATCTTTGCCTTATCCCGCAGCAATCATTGACGATCATTTTCTTATTTACGCTGTAAACAGATCTTGGCACGATACGATACGACGTACATGTATAAGTCTGCGAACTTTTATACCAAAATCGAACATGCTGCGGTTAGAGCAAACATTTGATAAAAAACCCGTTTCCTTTCAAGCAACATTACGTTTCTCGCCTGAAATTGTTATAGAGTGGCATATCCAACCTTTTGGACAAAAATTCCTTTTAACGGCTATCCCTCAAAAATCACAAACCTACACTTTACAACACTTACAATCACTAGAAGAACACAACTTATTGTTAAAACAATTCGCTCACCTTTGCGCACATGATCTTAAAGAGCCGTTACGTGCCATCAGTAGTTATGTACAACTACTACTACGCAAACCCGAAAAACAAGAACAATTTGCTGGATTTATTATTAATAGTTGCAACTCATTGAAAGAACTTATCGACGGTATTTTAACGTACTCTACCTGTGAACCTGACACGACCGAACAAAGAATTTTAAATATGAATGATATTATTGATACAGCTCTTATTTATTTACAGGAGAAAGTTGATGAAAAAGAGGCTGTTATCAAATGGGATCCCCATACACCTGTTCATATTAAAGGGAACAGGGCGCAACTGATTCAAGTATTTCAAAACGTTATTGATAATGCCTTAAAGTTTTCGACTGATGTTCCTATTATTCAAATTTCACATCGCATACAAAATGGAAGACACCTGTTTAGTATTCGTGATTTTGGCATCGGCATTCCTGAGCATTTAGTACGTAAGGCTTTTAATCTATTCACCAGACTCAATGATAAAAGTAAATTCACGGGCTCTGGTATTGGCTTAGCTTTATGTAAGAAAATTGTAGAGTTTCATAAGGGTTCGTTAACAATTATTCCACAAACACCAGGCATAGAAGTACAAATCATTCTTTAGTTGATTAATATTTTATTAAAATTTGCTATAATATAATGTAAAGAGCCTTATTCTTTGTTAATACTTTGTTGTTTTTATCTTTGCTACTAGCGGAAAATTTGCATCACACAAATGCAAAACTCTCTGGCTTTTATACCGTTGATGTCCCAACAGAATTTACTTCACAGAATTTATTTCCTTGCCATATTGTCAGAATTGTTAACGGTCATATTATCATTCATCTACCCGGCTCAATACATCCATTGATAAGAATTCTGCATGTGCGTATTAGAGGAATTGATTTATCTGATACGGAAAAAAAAGCAACATCCTTTATCAAAAATGCCGTATTAAAAAGTAGTAAGATTTTATACTTAAATCTTAAGTGGGATAAGGGCCACGGACAAATATCAGCAGACGTTTATCTGGACGATCATCCTCTGGCAGAATTGTTAATAGAGCAGGGGCTTGCCACACCCATGTCCGAACCTGTATAGCCATCCTGTGCACAATTCGGTTGTTACCTGATTGCCTTCTCCTGTGAATCAGTGCATTAATGAGACAGTAAGAATTATCCCAGCAATCGCTTTGATATCCTTAAAAGAACCCGTTTTGCATTTACATGAATGTATTCGCGGCGCAGCTTTGATGTCACGCAACATTGACGAAATTATTCAACGGGCAGAAACAATTTATAACAGCGCAAAAACACTACTGAAAGAAAGCTTTTATGCTTCCTCTGTCCGCCCCTTACCTTATCCTACTTATCCTTTTATTGGATTCAAGTTAGAAAAACATCACATTCAGTCAAGTCTCACAAATGTCCTTGAGAATGAGGGTTTGTATGGCACCACCATCACTCACGTAGATTTGTTTAATGGATATTTGCGTGAACAGTTGGCATATATTCAAGCAAGCCATGATGTTGAATTCGTAGTAGGGGAAAGTTTAGAAAAAATCCCATTACCCTATGCGATTGCCGATTTGAGAGATACTGAACGTGTCATTTCCCATTTAGACGCCCTTGACGATTTTGTGATGCCCAATTTACAGCGCATCAACGACGATATCCCCAATGGTCTTTATCCTGAATCCCGATTAATTAAGCCTTTAGCTTTATTTACCGCTGAACGCATCGATTTTTCGATCAATAGACTTGAGCATTACACCTCTACCAACATCGAACATTTTCAAAATTTTATCATTTTCACTAACTATCAACGATATATCGATGCATTCCTAACTTACGGGATCGATCTTATGCAAAACAATAAGGACTATTATGCTTTTATTGGCCCAGACAATCATATCATCGACAAAAAATACATAAAAGAAGGAATAGAGGTGTTAGCGCAAATGCCAGCTTATCATTTGAAATGCCAGGATAAAAATGGCATTACTTTTATCAATATCGGAGTGGGGCCCAGTAATGCGAAAAATATTACAGACCATTTGGCCGTACTAAGACCACACGGATGGATCATGCTGGGTCATTGTGCCGGATTACGACACAACCAATGTTTGGGCGATTATGTCTTGGCGCATGCTTACGTACGTGAAGATCACGTGCTAGATGATGATTTGCCACCGTGGGTTCCCATTCCTGCCTTAGCTGAAATACAAATCGCACTAGAGGAAGCCACCGGTAAGATTTGTGGAGAAGAAAACGTTCGCCAATGTCTCCGCACGGGAACTGTCATCACAACTGATGATCGAAATTGGGAATTGAAAACAAATTCTGTATACGAACGTTTTAAAAAAGCACGCGCCATTGCCATTGATATGGAATCAGCAACCATTGCTGCTAATGGATACCGATTGCGTGTCCCTTACGGAACATTGCTGTGTGTGTCGGACAAGCCTATTCATGGGGAAATCAAACTTCGGGGTATGGCCAATGAATTTTACAAAAAACGCATTACACAACATTTGCAAATCGGCCTGCGCACGGTTGAACTCTTGAAACGATCCGGCATCATGAAGCTCCACAGTCGCAAATTACGAGGATTCGACGAACCCCCCTTTCGCTAATTTTAATCTAGAATTAACCCCTCTTTTCTAGTATATTATACAGAGATGTTTTAAAGATTGAGATTCGTGGTGTTTGTTGTTCTCGTCGGGATGGTACTGGCCGATCCGCTCGTTTTGGTTCCTGGATGCGCCGATATTTATCGCCGTTTTAATCCTCCCGCCGTTGCAAAAGCACCTACAAATGATTTAGCCCAAATTTACGTGAACAATTTGCAATATGCTGGTGCAGTGCCGACACGAATAGACGGAGGTGTCGCTGCTTCCTATAAAGGCTATTATGTATTCCTAGCGAATTGTACGCAGTTTATTTCTGCGATGGCTGACCAATTAATTGCTTTGTTTGTGCAACATGTCGCCTCACAAGTAAGTAGACAGAGACAAATAGAGGCAGATGCTGCGCTTGCAAAACAATTGAAAGAACAGTGGGATGAAGAAGACGTACGTATTCGTCCAGATCTGCATAGACGAGAACCTCCAGCCGCATGGGCTGGTCCAGGATCTGGTTTTCCAATACCCGCTGTGCACCCGTTATCTCCGCAGCAGAGAGCAGATGAAATGTTTATGGCACAAATACGCAAAAGCAGAGAATTAGATGATGAAGAAATAGCTCGACATTTTCAAGTGGAAGAAGATGCTGAAACAGCAAGAATGATGCGGAAAGCAGAGCTTCGTGCTGAACAAGAACAAAGGCAGCGACCACAGAGAATGGATCGGCATGAACAGGCGAGAACACAAAAATTAACACAGTCTGACAGGACATACATAGAAAAGAGATGTCACGAATCAGGAGAAGACATTAAAGATCAAGATTTGGATATTGCAGGAAAATTACTTGCCGAGCAAGAGAAATATATGGAGGAATTTACGTCATTATTAGAACAAAACGAACTGAATACCATGGAGGTAGCAAAATTGATTTTGCAAGAAGCCTTTGGAGATAGAAGGGGGGAGGCAATATTAAATAAACTCCAAGATGATAACGAACGTTTTAAAGAAACATGTAATAGGATTTTTGAGCAAACCCAAGAAGCACAAGCGGGAACGAAAGAACTGACAGATAAAGATTTGCAATACATGGAAAAGAGAAGAGTGACGCCAGGAGATGATGTAACAGACCTCGATGTAGAGATTGGGGGTAAATTCCTTGCTAACAAAGCGGATGAAGAAATAGAAGAGGGGGTTTTAAAAGCGCTTTCGGCAGGCAATGAAGAGGCAATGCAGGCAGCAGAGGCTTTATTAAATAAAACTTTTGGAGACGGAAGGGGAAAGAAAATATTAGATGCCCTCTTTCCGGTCTGTGAGTCTGATGATGATGTTGACTAGAAGCGTCTCCTGGTGCATTTTAATAGAGTAGCCCAGGTGGTGAAATGGTAGACACAGCAGACTTAAAATCTGCCGTCCTCTGGACATGCCGGTTCGAGTCCGGCCCCGGGCACCACTTTTTTTGTATCCCCTGTCTATAATAACGTTCCCTGTGTTAGAATTGGCTAAACGGGTATATTTCCTAATCCATGAAAAATCCTATTGTTTCTTGTGCTTTGTGTTTCGGCATTCTTCTGGGCTGTGCAGCGAAAGACGAGAATATTCCAGATGCCCCTTTGCCTGAATTGTATGGAAAAGCGGTTAAGTTCTACGAAAAAAAGGATTATAAAAAATCAATCGAATTTTTTCAAGCTGTAGAACGTCAGTATCCCTATGAACAGTGGACTATTCGTGCCCAATTAATGATTGGATATTTGCAGTATTTAAAACGTGATTATATTGACGCAATTGGAAGTTTTAAGTTATTTATTGAACTTAATCCTTATCATCCCGAAGTGCCGTACGCATTGTATATGTTGGGGATGAGCCATTACCAACAGCTATCCATTATTCAACGAGATCAATCCGCTGCGAAAGACGGTCTTGAATATTTCGAAATGATTCAAACGCGTTACTCGGGCAGTGTCTACGCCAAAGACGCACAAGAAAAAATTAAAACCATTCAAGACCATTTAGCGGGTAAACACGTCGATGTTGCTCGCTTTTATTTAAGCAATCGTTCTTACGATGCCGCTGCAAGTCGTTTACTAGAAGCAATCCTTACCTATCCCAATGCAAATCATATACCTGAAGCAAAATGGCGTTTGGTTGAAGCCTATAAACATCTTGGATTGAAAGATCAGTCCATCGACGTCGCAAGAAAGCTAATCAAAGATCATCCCAAAACAACATGGAGTCATCATGCCAAGAGGTTTTTAAATGGTGAATAAAAAACCCATTCATGAAATCTCGATCCGACTAATGATTCCTAATATCATTACGATTCTATCTTTCTGTTCAGGTCTGACTTCGATTCGTTTTGCGTTAGAAGGACGTTGGGAGGGCGCTGTACTGTGTATTGTCATCTCCATGATATTAGATGGTATGGATGGACGTGTTGCCCGCTTATTAGGTGCAACATCACGATTTGGCGCGTTACTAGATTCTTTGGCAGATCTTGTGTGTTTTGGCTTCGCACCTGCCTTTTTAATTTACTGTTTTGCTGTCGGAAAGTTTATTAAGTTCGGGTGGAGTGGTGTTATGTTTTACACCACGTGCATGGCCTTAAGACTGGCCCGCTTTAACGCACTAGAAGAGCAGGGAGGATCGTCAGATTTTCCCAAAAATTACTTTATGGGCGTACCTGCTCCAGCGGGTGCTTTATTAGTTGTGACACCTGTTTGCTGCTATTTAGCAACCGACATGATGATATTTACTTCTTTTACTTTGAATGTAGCCATTTTGTGGTGCGTAGGATTATTGCTAATCAGTCGCATTCCTACTTTGTGTCTGAAAAATATGCGTATACAACAGGCATGGATTCTTGTTTGTGCAATATTCTTTGTTTTATCTGTTGTTTTACTATACACACATGTCTGGTTAGGACTAGGTTGCATGAGTCTTTGCTATGTATTAAGCATTCCCTATACTTTATTTAGAAGTAAATATATTTGATATTTATTTAAATATAGTAAATAATAATAATATAGATGCTGTTTAGCTATAATGCATGTCTCTGTTTGACCCAAAGAAACTTGCTCTCATCATAGTGGGTGTAAAGGCGGTATCAATACTTAAGGTAATATCGCTACTTATCGCCTTTGTTTCAATCATTGTAGCCATTACACCTGGCAAGGCTGATGACGCAATGATGGATAAAATCCGGCATGCCTGGATTAACTGCATCGGTAAAATAGCAGAAAAGGTAGGATACGACATGCAAACTGATCCTACTAATGTTTGCGAAGAAATAGAAGAAAAAATAGGGTGCACGCCGTCGGCAAAAAAAGCTCATTAATGTTTAATTGATAAAAAACAGGAGAAATTATGAACTGGCAGTCTTTAGTTATCATTGGAATTATCGTGATTTTGTTCATCATTTTAATGATCATTAATGCCACAGCTACAAATTTAGACAATTTAGACGAAGAAGATGATACACCTTCTTGCTGCGCTGCACCAAAAGGACCGAAAATACCATCTATCAAAAACCTTAAAAAAGACACCAAAAAGGCGCCAACTATAAAAAAACAAACTAAAAAACGCTAGGCTTTAAGAATAATATCCCCATATCGATCTAGCCCTGTATATTTCAAAGAAATTTTTGAATTAATAGGGTTTTGATCCAAAAATACTGTTTGTTCTTCTTTGTTTTTAAATTTTACATACCCTTTCATATGTCGATTCAAACGCACTTTAATTTTCTTTGTACCCGAATCTATGACCTCACACAAAAACTCTTCCCCTTTTTTCATGGGATCTGCTAACTGGCGGATAATTTTTTTAACAGCGTAGACGTCTTCCCATTTTTGTCCCGTAATCGTAACCTGTCCAGAGTCCCGCGTATCAATTTTAACAGGATGTTCCGCGATAAGATTTTTAATGAGATACCCTCCTTTTCCAATAATTGAATAAATGGCATCGCGATTTACTTCTACTGTTTCAATCTTGGGAACAGATGACCCCGCATCTGTGTTTTGATTGATGGCCTGTTTCATAATTTTTAGTACAGATGTAAGCGCTTTGCGTCCTTGGGTCAAGGCTTTTGATAAAACGGGCAAAGAAATGCCAGGAACTTTAACGTCCATTTGAATCGCCGTAATACCTTTTGTTGTACCCGCTAATTTTAAATCCATTAATCCCATATGATCTTCATCACCTAAAATGTCAGTCAAAATAACATCTTTATTTCCTATACGCACATACCCCAATCCAATACCAGCCACTAAATTATTAGAATTAATTCCTGCAGCATGAAAAGCCAAAGATGCCGCACAAATGCTGGCCATAGATGAAGAACCATTACAAGACAAAACTTCAGACACGATACGGTATGTGTAGTTAGGATTGTAGGAAAGAGTGTTTTTTATCGCTCTAAATCCAATATGACCATGTCCGATTTCTCTTCTTGATGGCGAACCGACACGATCAACGTCTCCTACACAGAAAGGAGGGAAGTTATAGTGGAAAATCAGATGTTCAGCATGCCCCTTCAAATCGTCGATATATTGTTTCTTGTCACCACCAGCAACTGTTAATATACCAAGAACCTGCGTATCTCCTCTTGTAAACAACGCTGATCCATGCGCGTGAGATAAAACTCCCAGTTCAATCTGAATGTGCCTAATTTCATCAAAAGCGCGTCCATCAATTCTTGTTTTTGTCTCGGAAAGTTTAAATAACATACATGCAGCCAAGTAGGTATCAAATGTTTTTTTTATTTCGAATTCTGAAAACTCTTTTTTCAATGTATCAATAATCTTTTGGCGCAATTCGGTAAGTTTTTGAATACGATCTTTTTTCTTTTTCACGTCTAAAACTTTTTCAAACTGTAGCTTAAACTCTTTAATTCTTTCATAGCACGACGGATTTGGTGTATAGAATGTTATGGTACACTTTTTTCTTTTTGGGATAAGCTTATCCAACAATTTGAAAACAGGATCGCCCAACTCTATGGCGTTTTTCGCTGCACTGTAAATGTCAGTGTGAGGAATTTCAGATCCCCCACCATCGATCATCACGACTTTTGTTGGCGTTATCGCAAAAAACAGCTGATCGATGATGACTCCGCACATGTTTTCCTGAGTCTTCAGAGATAATCCGGATAACCGTAGAGACAGAAACGCGGCAAGAAAACTAGGAATTTGCACATCAACATCAGGGTTGTGAGCTAAAACGTTAATGATAATTTGAACTTCATGACAGAGCCCATCTGGTATCAAAGGACGGATCGCACGATCAATTAAACGCGCTGTTCTGACTTCATGGTCTTGCGGCTTACCTTCACGTTTGCCAAATCCTCCAGGAATTTTATTAACAGAATAAGCTTTTTCAAAATAATGAACGGATAGAGGAACGAAATTCAGCGGTTCTATCGTTTTGCGATCGATAACTGTTGTTGCCAGTACGGTTGTTCCACCCATATCAAGCCATACGGCACCATTGGCCTGTTCAGCAATACCATCGGTACGAACTCTGACTGTCTGCCCTAACCATTTTGTTGTATGTGTTTTCAAGAATAAAAGTCGATTGTGATAATACTTGATAATAGTACATCTTTTAAGCACAAAAAACCGGATTTTGCAGGCCCTTCTCATAAGCGAGGTTTGATTGGGAAACAGGAATTTAGTTATTTCAAATTTGTATAAAAAAAACTGGTGCTTTACAATAAACGGTGGGCTTAGGAAGAGCAAATTTATTTCTAGCTTCTATCAAAAAGGGCATATATGAATTGGTGCGGTGTTTGGCAGTTTTTTAAAAGGATAGAACCTTATTATCCGTGGTTTTTGCTTTTTGTTATTATCACGGTCGTATTTCTGATTATCTTTTTGCTGATTGCTTATTTTATCAAATCACCTAATTCCCCCAAAGGCATCACAGACGGACCCAAAACCGATAAGAAACCAATTAACCATCGCTTTGATCTGCCTCCGTACTTGTTTGGATTCTCTGAGTTCTCAAAATTCTTTAAACGCGGAGATTTTGCACAAAGCTTTTTTGATGCCATTCAATTCTTGCGACATTCATTCCCTGGCACAAATTATAAATATGCTGCCCCATGGTTTGCTTTTCTAGGACCAGAAGCGGCAGGAAAAACAACTTTGGCCAAGCATCTGGAACATAGTATTGGGTGTGCTTTCCCTGATTTTCCACAATCGTTTCCCCGTCAGGATTGCACCTATGGTTTTTTCAGTAACGCCGTTATCTGTAATTTAGCAGGAGATCATTTTCTGCACACAAAAACAACTGATTGTGAGGACGCTGGTTGGCGGACATTTTTAACACTATTAAGTCGTTATCGTCAAAGAATACCACTGAATGGCATTGTGCTGACCATTCCTGTAGCAGAACTGTTGACCATAGATAAAAAAACAGTTATCGAACGTGCCAAATTTTATCATAATCAGCTTGGTTCTTTACAAAGCTACCTCAACATTCGGGTACCCATTTATATCACAATCACTCAAATTGATCAGCTACCTGGATTCAAACAGTTTGCGGATCACTTGCCCGAACAATTCCGTCAGCACATTCTGGGCTGGAGTTCTCCTTATGATCTGTCCGCCGCTTATACAACAAAATGGTGTGATGATGCTTTTGATCATATCGATCACTATCTAAAAAAACTTGTTTTTGAACTGGCGACGTATACAACGGGCTGGGAACAAAACGGTGGACTTTATGTTTTCTGGAAAGAACTCATTCAACTTAAAGACAATTTGAAAATTTATTGCGACCAAATCTTTGTGGGGCATGTTTACAAAAATCAACCTTGTTTAAGAGGTATTTATTTTACAGGCCAGTACAATGACACCATCGTCTTTGCACAGCAATTATTTGAAGAAAAGATTTTTAAAGAAGGACACTTAGTAACACCTATACAAACGCTGTTGACGACACATCACGCTAAATATTTTCAATACGGCCTGCTGGGATTGATGGCTTGGTTTGCTATTTTTGGAACACAAGCACTATGGCGATTTCAACTTCAACGTAACGAGGTTTTACCCATCGTCTATAAAATGAATCAACTGTTTGATCGTATGCAAGGCACGCCGATCACTGACGATGCTGAAATGGCGTTGATTTATGAAGAAGCAATACAGCAATTGTCTTTGTTATCACACGTTAACCAAAATCAACTGTTCTTTTCTTTTGCTGTTCCTGCAACGTGGATATCTCCATTTCGTAAAAACATTAATCACACCCTCCATAGAACCGCACAGCTTATTTTGGTACGATCCTTGTATTACGCACTTCTGTTGAAAATTAAACATTTGGTGCATATGCGCCCAATGCCAGAAGATGCTGCACAAAACTTAGGTCAATTATTGCTTCCCGAAAGTTGTCCAGAATTTAAACTGGTCGATCGTTTTGTGACGGAATTAAAAGATGTCCAGGATTATGTGGAAAAATTCAATCAGTTACAAAGTTATCATGACCCTAAAGTTCTTGACGATCTGATGAAGTATATCTTCAAAACCTGTCTGCCGGAACATGTTTACCACCAATATATCCAGATTGAGGACTTTTTATTTAATCGTTTATTTCCTCCTATTGATTTACACGTCTATGCAAAGGCTTTGCATCGTACCATGGGTGTTTTGTATCAAAACTTCTACAATGCTTTGTTTGACAAAAATACTATTGGAAGTCTTCTATTCAGACTTGATCAGCTCGCTAATCAGTTATCACCAAACAAACCAGACGCTCCTGATATTCATGTTTTTAAGACAACGCAAGATGGTATTAAGGTCATCAAAAACTTGTTTGGGAAAGAAGGGAAAACCTGGTTGGATGAACCCCATTTCAATCCTTCAAAGGGTTTTGGGAAATTCTGGGAGACAATTGATGGGGTTGCTATCTTAGGAAAACCGGTCAGTCAATTGCTTGTCGATCAAACAGGACTTGGGTTTGGCAATTTACAAAAACAAATTCAAACCTTGTGCCAAGATTTTTCAGGATCAGAAGAACCGCAAGAATTTGAAGCACAAAAAACATCGCAGTTGATCTTTGTCCTAGAGAAAGAATTAGATAAAGTCTTTGAACAAGATTATATGCAAGCACCATCAACTGCACCTGTTGACGCAACAACAAATAAAAATGAATTTATCACAATTGACGTATCGGCATTCAACCCAATTGCTAAAGCGTTAGCTCAAGAAGAAAAATTTTCTGACGAAGCTGTCGTTAAAATGCCTGTCGCTACACAGAAAAAACTCCGCACGTTAGCACTGGAAGGTGCTACAAACTTTATCCGCTATCAAATTAACAGCAACCAAAAAATTGCTAAACACTTACCGAAAGATGCTACAGACAGTGAACGAGAAGCGTTACTTGCCGGCATTAAATGTTTTGATAACACGCTTGCTTTGATCAAAATTCTCGAAACCTTGCCCTCAAAAGAAGCGGTCAACTTGCGTGATGGACTTAATAAATCAGCACAATATCTTCTAAAAGAACTTAATATTCTATTGAAAAATTACGGATTATATATGCCACGAGATTTAGAGAAAATGGAGTGGTGGGATGGGAACAGTGGGGCTGCATTTAAAGCATATGGAGCTGTTGATCAAGCATCTCTTACCCTTGGACTGCGCCATCAATTTGAAATGATGAAAAAGCTTATACAAAAAGCGGGGCCTATTGTTGATTATTTAAAAAGCCATGTGGCAGACTCTGAAGACTTGGATCATCCGCTAATTGACACATGGGACACAATTGTGACGGCCGTCAAAGCCAAGGGACTGCATAGGGGATCATCGTTAACAGATTTAGAAAAATTCATTACAGAAGAAATGAATGGTGTAACTTCAACGAACATATCTGACAAAGTTCCTCTGAGTGACATCATTGGCACGTCTCATGATTACTTTGTGCAAGCACGCAAAACCATTCAAAAAGCATTATTGGCAAGAGCTGAGATTTTATCGCGCACCAATTCAGTAAAAGCCTACAACTGTATCGCCAGCTTCTTTAATAAAAATATAGCGGGTAAATTTCCTTTTGCGGACCCGAAAACAAGTCCCGACGATCTATCGTTGGAAACACTTTGGGAATTTTTCACTCTGTTTGATGAGAAGGGCGGAAAACCGGAAAAAATTTTGGCAAATGTCCAAGAAGTTCCTGGATTTGATGATCAAATGGCCTTTTTAAATACGATGTATGAAGTCCGTCAATTATTTGACAGTTGGGTACAATCAGGAAGCGAAACGAAAGAGCCAACATTTGATGTTGAAATCGAATTTAGGGTCAACCGTCAAAACGAACAAAATGGACAATACGTATACCATCTATGGTTTAGCCCCACCAGTACAGAGAAACTAAAAAACATCAGCGGTGAAGCGTTACGTGGAACGTGGCGTTATGGAGAGCCCATGACTTTAGGATTCCATTGGGCTTCTCCTAAACAAACATCAGCACCTGTACCTATCGCCGATGCTAATAGACCATATATGTCTGTTGATCATCTGAATGTGCAAATGGCCTTTGGTGGTAACTGGGCATTATTTGCCATGTTACAAGCCTTACAAACGTCAGACACTGATATAAAGCGTTATTTGCGACTAACTATTCCACAATCTAATGGCATGTCGGTTGTGATTTATCATCGTTTATCTGTCATGAAACCTGCAAAGAACTCTAAAAATCCAAAGAAAGAGTATCTGAAAATTCCTATATTCCCATTTTCCGCACCAGATCTGCCTTGCATGAAAGATTATTTGGGCGAAGCTTCGTTGCTTGAAAAACGTTTGAACTGCGTATCCAATAAAGACGATCCTGCTTGCAAGAAATTTGCTCAAGATGCTGACGCGCGTACAATTGCTTGCACACAAGGCAAGAAAAAAACTGAGGACGATAAAGACAAAGAGCCGGCCGAAGAACCTAAAGACCAAGAAAATTAAAAACTCTTTGAAGATTTTCATGCTCAAGAAATTCAAGAATTAGGAAAAATTCTTAACCTGTATCTTGATCAGTAGATTTTTTTTAATTCCTGAGAGTATCAGGTTGGGTAAAATTTTACACAACCACGTGACTGGTTGCGGAATGGATTTGTTTAGTAACACCGAATGAAGGATACAAAAACTAGATAAAAACTAAGCGACAGCAGCGGGACGCTTTGTGCGTGGACCAGGTGAACGACGATTGGTCACACCAAGACCTGTTTGTTTTGCAATGCTGCTCCGACGCTTTGCATAGTTAGGCGCAACCATTGGATAATCGTTTGGCAGACCCCAACGTTCTCTGTATTGCTCTGGTGTCATATTATATACCGTATTAAGATGACGCTTTAACATTTGTAATTTTTTACCATCTTCCAAACAAACAATGTATTCATCTTGTATTGAATCTTCAATAGACACAGCCGGATGCAGAGCGCCTGCAGCCAAGCGGTAGTTTTGGATACCATCGTATACTTTCTTGAGGGCACGATAAAAAGTCTGAATCGTCATTTGTAGACTTTCTAAATCTACCGGACCTTTGATTTGTGTTGTTGCCATGTTGCCTGCTATTTCCAGCAGCTTCAATTTCGGATCTTGCATTTCGTAATTGCAAATGATTAACATGTCACATTTATACAATGCTTTATTCAAAAAATCAATTGTACAAAGTATAAAAATTCATTTGTTTAAGAAACTATTTTTAATCTCATTGGAAGCATCGTCCAGTAAATACAGAGCTTTCAACAGAAAACTCTCGAGAAAAAAATTAGATAATTACTTGATAACTAAGCAACAGACTTGCTTTGGATTTGTTGATCCATTTCGAACAACAGCCTCTCTGCCGCATCTGGTACAGCCAGGTTACGAATGCGCGTTGCTAATTGTAATAACAACAGAGGATCGGACAAAAGGTCTTCTAGCACCTTTTTTAAGTTGCGCGCTGTGAATTCATATTCACGCATCATGACACAAGCTTTTTTGTCAGCTAAATAGCTTGAATTGTGCAGCTGATCCCCCTCAACAGATGCGCCATAAGGCACCAAAATAGCAGGACGTCCCATAATACACAATTCGGACACAGTTGATGCTCCCGAACGTGAAATAATCAGATGTGCCTGATTGTAAAGCTCAGCAATATTGTGAAAAAAGTCTTCAATAACAAGTTTCCCTTTAAACTCATTATATATTTTCTTAACGTTATCTGCATCTTCAGGGCGCACGTGCTGATAAACACACAGGTTTTTTTGATGTTCTTCAGATAACCGCATGATAGCTTTAGGAACAACTTCTGAAAAAACACGACTTCCCTGACTACCACCAACAACAACAATATTGAAAGGATGCTGAGGAAGTGATTCGTACGGGGTGCTTTGTAAAAATGAGGCACGAAGAGGGTTGCCTGTCCAAACCACATTTCCAGAGGAAGCAATTGCCGTTTTTTCAAATGAACAGGCAACTCGATTTGCAAATCTTGCAAGATAGCGGTTAGCACGTCCTAACGCGGCATTCTGTTCGTGCAGTACTGTTGGAATTTTTAATATCTGGGCAGCAACAACAGCGGGAACGGAAGCATAACTTCCGAATCCAACAACCAAGTGAGGTTTCAAACGATGCAATATCCAATAACACTGCCAGACCTCATGAATCAAGGTATAATTGAAACGCAAAAAGCCAAAGAAACCCTCTGCACGCCTTAATGACATAACATGAAGGGGAGGGGTTTCTTCCGGGAAAAATCGATCTCCCCTATGATCTGTAATATAAAATACTTGATCCCCTCGTTTTACAAGGGCTGCTCCTAAACTTTGAGCGGGAAAAACATGTCCCCCCGTACCACCAGCCGCCAAAATAATCCGTTTCATAATAATCCGCCGTTAAAAGTCTCTTTTTTTGTTAACGATAATAATATTCCACACGACAGTGCTAGCGCCAACAAAGAAGATCCTCCATAGCTAATAAAAGGTAACGTCATTCCTTTTGTGGGAATCATCCCTAAAGAAGACGATATATTAATCAGTGTTTGCATCGACAATTGGGCTAATAATCCACTACCCGTAATCATTGCAAAAAAACTTTGCGCACTCATAATTCGCATAGAAGATCGGATCAGAAACGACATGTAAAGAGCAATAATAATCATACAGAAGATGATACCAAATTCTTCACCAATAACTGCAAAAATAAAATCAGCGTGCGCGTCCGGAACATATTTTTTGACTATACCCTCACCAGGGCCAACACCGGTCAACCCACCCTTTGCAATAGCTTGAAGTGATTTCATGACTTGATATTGTTCATCTTGCTTCGAAAGAAACATGTGGATACGGTAAGAAACATGAGGAAACAACAAATAAACAGGTAAAAACACAACAGGTATCAACCCAAGCAAAACAGCAATCCATATATAAGGCAATCCAGCCACAAATAGCTGAACAAACCATGATCCCACTAAAACAACGGTCATTCCCAAGTCTGGCTGCAGCATAAAACAGGTTATCAAAAATAAAAGCAATCCTATTGATAACGCGAGTCCTGGATATCTGCCTGGATTTTGTTGCTGTTTCGCAAGCAACCACCCTGTCATAACAGCAAATAGGGGTTTAACAAATTCAGAGATTTGGATAGACACCCCTCCTAGATTTATCCAACGCTTTGCTCCTTTGATTTCAGCCCCCCAAAATGGAGTTAACATTAATAAAATAGAAGCCAAAACAAGCAAAACAAACCCGAGTTTACGAATTTGGACATAATTACACAAAGAGACGCCCACTATAACGCATAAGGACGGAACAAGATATAACAGATGCCGTTTAATAAAATAAAAACGCGACAACCCAAGCTGTACTGCTAACGCGGGCGACGCTGAAAATGACAAAATCACACCAATAGCAATAATCGTCAATAAAATCAGCAACAATCCCCGATCAACAGACCACCACCACTGACCAAAAACACTGCGATCATTCCGCGCAAACATCCGTAAAAACTCCGCTGATCTGTTGGCAAATATCACGCATATAGCGTGGCATCGTAGGATCATTATGCCTCATACGCGCGTCAATAGGTATAACCCCCAGAAAAGGAATGTTAAGTTTTTCTGCAAAACTTGCAACTGTATCTCGATTGAAAACGGGAGAATCATGGTTACAGTGACTGCATTTGAAGTAACTCATGTTCTCAATAATACCAGCAATCGACGTATTGGTTTTATTAAGCATGTGAACCGTACGTTCCACATCAGCAAGCGAAAGAGTATCGGGAGTTGAAACAAGTACAACATCATCTGGTTTTGCCATTTTTAATAAAGAAAGGTGTGTATCGTTAGTTCCAGGAGGCGTATCGATAATAAGACAATCTAATGGCTGTTCAACCGTTCCCCATAAAACATCAAATAACATTTGTTTCAAAGCGTGATGAATCATGGGGCCGCGCAAGGCAATCGATGCGCCCTGAGGAACAAGTAACCCCAAAGACATGAAAACCCCACTCACAGTCTCGTAATCATTCGACCAAGAAATTTGGTTGGGTATAATTTTGCCAAGCACCGAATCAATCGATGGCTTCTGATAACTATGCACCATTTGTGGCACTGATGGCCCTGAAACATCCGCATCTAAAAGGCCTACTCGAAAACCAAGACGCGCAAATTCTTTACCGAGATGAAAAGACACTGTCGATTTTCCTACACCACCTTTTCCCGCCATTACGGAAATAATACGCTTAACGTGAGGAATTTTCAGCGTAATTGTTGTGATTGAAATATTAATATCGAAATCAAGATCCGCTAGGTGTTGTTTTATTTGTTGCTCTAAATCTCCCAAATCCATCTGTGGACTTTTTTCCAGCGTGATGCGAACACTTGTACCATCTGCAAACACTCCGGAAACAAGACCGGAATCAATAATGTTTTGATTTTGATAGGATAATGTCCGCAACCGACTTGTTACTACATCCATTGCTTTGGAATCTCCTCCCTAGCACTTATGCAGTCAGGTTACACCATATGTTCTAATTTTGCACGACAAAAATCTTCTCTCAATCAAATTCAAAAAATAAAAATTTTTCTGGTACATTAGAGTATAAAAAGTATTGCTTTGAACTTATGATCGTCGAATGGCTAAGCGCCGTCACGTTATTTTATTGGGAATATATAGGGGTACCTCTATTAGTCGTATTTGGGTTATATCTTACTATTAAAACGAAGGGATTTCAGTTTCACGTGCTAGGAAACGCCGTCCAACAGATAAAAACATTTTTCAAATATGCCGACACAAACGGGCATGGGGGCATTCATCCTCTTAAGTTATATTTTGCATCCGTCGGAGGGTCGATTGGTATCGGTAACATCGTCAGTGTTACCGCTGGATTTGCGATTGGTGGTCCTGGTGTTTTGTTTTGGCTATGGCTGGCTTCATTTTTGGGAACACTTGTTAAGTACAGCGAGATATTTCTAGGTATTAAATATCGCGAACGGAAACCTGATGGTTTTTACACTGGTGGTTTTATGTACGTCATTCGTAATGCCTTTCAATCATCTTTTCTTAGTAAATTTGCTGCCGTCATCATGTGCATATACGGATGTGAAGTGTATCAATTCTCAGTTGTTGCCGAAACTGTTTACCGCACGTATCCCATCAATAAGCATCTTGTGGTTTTTTCTTTACTAGTCCTAACTATTTTTTGCGCTATTGGAGGCATTCGACGTTTAGCTAATATCTGTTCTATCATGATGCCCGCATTTTTATTGATCTATATCCTCCTGTGCTTGTACATCATTGGACACAGCTATGACAAGCTGCCATCTTTGTTTCTGACGATATTCAAAAGCGCTTTCACCGGTCACGCCGCCTTGGGAAGTTTTATTGGCAGCTCATCCATGATGACAATGAAAGAAGGAGTGTCCCGCGCTGTTTATGCAGGAGACATCGGCGTTGGGTATGATTCCATGATCCAGTCTGAAACAAGCGCTCAAGACCCACGCATGCAAGCCCGATTTTCAATGATTAGCCTGTTTAGTAACACACTTATTTGTACACTTAGTATCTTAGTCGTTTTATGTTCAGGTGTTTGGTGTACTGACTGTGCTCATAATTTTCTTGTAACAGAAACCTTCAATTTACACTTTACCTACGCCAAACATTTTATGGCAATTCTTTTATTTTTAGCTGGCTTTACAACGATTATCAGTTTCCTAACCGTTGGCTATAAATCTGCCAGCTTCATTTCAGAGCGCTGGGGCAAAAAAGCTTATTCTTTATACGTCATACCTGCACTTATTATTTTCTCGTTTTGTGATAATACGACCCCTCAAATCATCATGACTTTTTGTAGTGGATTGTTGCTCCTTTTGAACCTGATTAGCATAGTAAAACTACGCGAAGAAATTGCTTTTTAAAAATCCGTCAAATTAAAACTTCTACATAATGAGCGGGCTGCATTTTGTTCTGCACTTTTGCGCGTGGCCCCTTGACCTGTAGCCGATTGGTTATGGACGATGGCTTTAACGATAAACACAGGGGAATGCTCTGGTCCTGTACGATCCTGCACTGTATAAACAGGAACATCCCAGCCTTTTTTCGCAGCCAGCTCTTGTAATACCCCTTTGGGATTGGTTTGCTGCGCAACTTCGATATGTGACATCCATAATGATTCTATGAATTTTTGACAGGGTTCCAATCCACCATCCAAAAACATAGCCCCCACAACAGCTTCAAAAGCATTGGCTGCAACTGACAAGTTTGTTGAACGCATATCACTCTGACGAAATTCGATAAACTTATACAATCCAATTTCGATGCAGATAGCATTACACATTTCACGACTGACCAAAAATGCATATCGAGCGGCCAACTCTCCTTCTGTTTTTTCAGGAAAATGATGATAGAGCATATTGGCCACCACAAGCCCTAAAATTCTATCACCTAAAAATTCTAGCCTTTCAAAGTGTGAATACTTTTGATTTTTCAGTTTTGAGGGGTGCGTACAAGCGTGCGTCAATAATGATCTATCTCGAAAAGTATAATTAATAATAGATTCGATGGGTTTCATCTTATAATGCTTAAATTGCCGCTGTTCCTATAATATGCTATATATTGATTGAGCACATAAACATTTACATAATTTTTGAGACAAATTGATCTCGTTAGTTTCCATCATGTAACGTTTCGGTACTCGGGTGGGGAGAATATCCTCCAAAACTTTTCATTTACCATCCGCAACAACATGTTTTATTTCGTAACAGGCAACAGCGGCATTGGGAAAACAACACTTCTAAAACTCATGTATGGATCCGTCAAACCTGTGGATGGATTTGTATCTGTTTTTGGCACCAATACTTCTGTGTGTAGCGAAAATGATATCATGCTGATCCGACAACACCTGGGCCTTGTTTTTCAAGATGGTCGATTGTTTGATCATTTGACTGCCCTGGATAACGTTGCATTAACGCCTTATATGACGGGACAGATGTCTCTTGATCGTTCCCGTGAATTAGCACGAGAACTGCTTGACTGGGCAGGGTTAAAACAAATGTATAACCAGTATCCAGATCAACTGTCGGACGGTCAAAAACAACGTGTTGGCATTGCGCGCGCGGTTATCACGAAACCTGTCATGATTCTGGCTGATGAACCAACAGGGCATCTAGATGATTATAATTCTTTAAAAATTATGCAATTGTTTATTCAACTGTACGAGCAGGGCACATCGATCGTCTGTGTCACGCATAACCAAGTACTGCTTAATACTTTTTCTTTCCCACGCATCCATCTTCGTCCTGGAAGTATTGCTTTACAAGAAATGATACCATCAGAAGTACGTAGCGCCTAATTTTTTAATCAGTTTTTAACTGTCAAAAATTATTTGTGTTTGTGAATAACCAAAAATTTTGAAAAATATGAGTCACCATTGCTGTTCTGACCATTGTCAGATTTGCCACTCTAATCCCTGCAAGTGTCATGAAGAAGGTCATTGTTGTGGGATCAAAAAAGAACACTGGAAACACAAGCTTGAAGAAAAAATAAATTTCCATAAGCTTTTGTTGGACGCCATGGAAGAAAAAGATACAGAAAAGCGTCATATGCGCATAAAAGATTTGTTAAAAAAGAAACTTGAAAAGTACGAATCTTATTTAAAGAAACTGATTTAATTAAAACCAATTTTTCACGGAATTGTTTAAGTAATAAATAAAATGTTTACTTGACATAAACACAGTAAAAACATAACTTATATCTGTGTGTTCGTATGATCATGATTTTATGTTATTTGGTTTGTTTTTGTCTGGAACTGAAATTCTTGCTGCTGACTTTCAATCTCCCTTACGAACTATGGGAAATCCGGTATTCTCCAGTGAGCTCGACTGTTCACCTGGCGGTACTGAAACAAAGGTGTTAAACGCCACACCAGGAGACAGAAGACTCCGAGAAATAGATCCCAATGCCCAAACGCCATCAAGTCATTGCAAAAGAGAGATATCATCCGATCAACAATATCATATTTACATTTGTTTATTCACTAAATCTGGCCGCCAACATATGACTGTTCGAAAAACAGTTGTAGGTGAAGAAACATATGAAAAATTATTAGGCGCGCTACCACATGAAAATTCAAAACGCACCTTACAATTCTTTTTTCCTTATCAAACAGGTCTAAAGGTACATCGTGACGGACCTACGGGTATCTTATCGCCATCCCGATCTTTAGAAAGAGCGCTCGAAAATTCGCCGACATCAATTCGCCGTTGGATTACAGCAGCCGAACAACTCAACCATCCTCCTTTTAGTCTTGCGAAAATATTAGACATTATCCCAGATAATACTCCAGACTTCGGTTATCGTCCATTGGGGCATACACAACAGAATATTTGCCCACGAGGTGGGTCTGCAAGTCAAGTTTACAAATATTGTCAAATTGAAATATCTCCAATATCCGATCAGAAAATTCAGGAAATGTATCAAAGACAAGCCGACACAATAGAACGACTATAGCTAACTCCGTATAATTTAGTTATAATTTAACAATAATGAGCACAGAAGGCAGAGTATGACATACTCCATAGATTTTCGACGTAAGGTATTAGGAGTCAAAAAGAAGGAAGGACTCACGTTTGAGGAAACATCAAAACGGTTTTGTGTGGGAAAGAACAGTATATTTTTATGGTCAAAAAAGCTAGAAC
>Ga0209340_1000637_pt1 | contig 34353 bp, 28 predicted proteins | sample EPASupsiteSAE323_FD_187266 | JGI IMG/M metagenome (GOLD analysis project Ga0209340, IMG submission 187266) | Bioremediated contaminated groundwater from EPA Superfund site, New Mexico - Sample SAE3-23 (SPAdes) (version 2) | ecosystem: Environmental > Aquatic > Deep subsurface > Groundwater >... | reverse complement strand
CAACAGGAATAATAATTGGAGTTATTTTGGGAATATTACGATTAATGGAGATGATCTGATGTTCAATTCATACCAGGAGAATACCCTCCGGTTTTATCAGCAAAAATGTATAAACTGTGGACGTTGCATAGAAGTCTGCCCGCATGGGGTGTTTGCAGAAGGAGAGAAGGCTGTAAGACTTATCCATCCGAAAGATTGCATGGAATGTGGAGCATGTGCCTTGAACTGTCCTGTTCAGGCCATTGATGTTCAAAGCGGAGTTGGATGTGCCTGGGCAATGATTAGTGCTGCTATCAGGGGGAAAGATATGGATAGCGGAGAGTGTAGTTGCGGCGGGGATTCTGGTTCCTGTTGTGGGGGAGAAAAATAAGAACCATATTGTAACTGTGAAAAAAAGAAATACTATCTTTTTCTTCCTGAAACCAGGAAAAAAGTCAGTGAACTGAAAAACTGTTCGGTTTTATCAGCATGGACAAGTCCAGCCTCCCAACGCTGAATGTCCTCCGGATTTACAATTCTTTGTTTTACTGCCTGAGAAAAAGTGGGCTTTAGATCAAATATCCGATTAGCCAGTTCCAAATCAGTAACAGTCAGGGTAATTGGCTGAACCTCTATCTCTTTTAGGCCGGCATCAGAAAATGCAGCATATAATTTACGGCCGACCTGACCGGAAGGAATATTGTCACACCAGTAGTTAAGGACTTTTCTACAGATAGTGTAATCCCCCGGCCAGATAATAAAAGTCTCCCAATCAGGTTCAAAGATAACTACAGATCCTGAAGACCTGGTTACACGTGCAATCTCTTTTACAACGGCAAATGGATCATAGGTATGCTGAAGAACTCTGTCTGATCTAACGGCATGAAAGGTTGCATCGGCAAACGCAAGATTCTGTCCGTTACATAGTATGAATTCAGGAATCCGATCTGATGAACGGGCGGAATTTCTTGCTGCAATGAGCATTGTATAACTAATGTCAATGCCAATTGCAGCTCCGGTTTTTTCAACACTCTCAGCAAGTTTATGAATATCCACTCCGTTCCCGCATCCAATTTCCAGTACTGAGTCCCCGGGAGAGAGATTAAGTTTTTCATAACTTTTAGCCTTGCACTCCTGGAAAAACGGAAGGGAATGTATAAGATTTAGATATTGGACAAAGGTGTCTGCATCGTCGGTCTTGTCTACCTGTGCAAACCCTGATGATAAAGATGACATTTTTCACAACTTTTTAACTTATACGTTGATTGTGACTCTATTTATTATAATGGAGTGATCTGATGGTCAGGCTATGTAATCAGGAGAGAGGAGTCAAAGAATTCATTGAAGTGTGAAACTATTGATACCTGTAGTAATACAGAGGGTACCATAGACCGGATATTACATGGAGTTTCATAGAAAAATCATTGCACTTTTCTATTCCCGGCACAATAAAATTAGGAATTATCTCCCTTTTCACTATCCCCTTACAAAAAATACCCGAATTGACAGACTAAACCAATTTACAATCTCTTTGAAGGCATTAGTAGTGATCGACAAGACATTGCAGGATTTAATTGTAAGAAATAAATAATTGAGTCGGTTATTCTGGTATAATCGAAAAAGGAAGTAGAAAAACAAAAGCAGAAAGAGTCATTGAATGTTATAAGAAATTTACATCTCCAAAGCAGTATTAGGAAATAAATACATCAAGAATGTTATTAGATTGGAAAAAATATAAGAGATATCAGGTTTTTGAATCTTTTTGAGATTTTAAAGGTTTAATAATTTCAGAAGATTGATATTTAATTTGTGCAATCCGGGAGTTAAAAATTAGTTATTAAGTCTTTTCATTCTGCATATTTATTGCATAATCCCTCATTTTAATATTATTAGAATCATTTGGATTAAATTCCAATGCCTTTTCAAAAGCTTGTGCAGCTTCAGTATATTTACCCAGTTTACTTAATGCCATTCCTTTTAGTGACCAGATCGACTCATCAGGTTCAATCTTTAATGCCTGATCACATGCCTTAACTACTTCGTCATACTTGCCTGTCTCGTATAATGCTATACCTTTTGAAGACCATACTAAAGCATTATTCGGGTCGATTTTAATATACTGATCAAATACTTCAATAGCCTCTTCATATTTTTTAAGTTGATTTAATGATAAACCTTTCATAGATAATGCTTCGGCATTTTTCGGATTATCTGTTATGGCTTGATTGAAAGCTTTAATGGCTTCTTCATAGTCTCCCTGTTTATAAAAACCAAATCCTTTTTCTAAACTCTTATCTTCTGTTTCGGTGCTATCAGACAATCCAGACAAAGTATCTCCTTTAATCGTAAATTGTTTGCTACCAATAATCTCTCCATCAAAGATGAAATCCACCGTCCAATCTCCGGGTATTAATTCAGGTTCATCACCCGTGATATTAATATAACTATATACCCAATCCCACCCCTTTTCAGCATCAATAGAGAGCGAGTCATAGAGATCTCCGGATGGTTCATACCATTTCCATTCAATTATACCATTAGATTTTAATGGATCAAAACTCGATAATGCGCAAACACGATCATCTGTTGTTGAAAATACATCTGTAATTCCAATGGATTCCCCGGACTCTTCATCAAAATCTTTTGAAAAAACGAGACCTGTGAAACCATTTATTTTATTATCCGGTGAAGATTCTCCAATAATTTTAATAGTTACGGGATTCGTTTGATATTGTGTATCTTCAATAAATGCATAAACATCATATTCTCCACTTATTGCTGAATCCGGGATTTGGATTTCATATGTATGGGTAATATTTCTCAGCATAATCGGCGGAATCTCCTGACCAGAACCAATACCCATATATTCAGATCCTTTAATTTGTCCTAACTCAGTATCTTCTTCAAGAAAATCATCGGTTTTAAACATCCATGTATCATATCCCAAATCGGTCATTAAAGCTCCGTATTGACCTGATATAATTGTCCCGCTAAAATATAGATCAAGAATAATTTTTATTGTATCTCCGGGAGAAAATTGATCATTGTTCAGGGTAATTTTCCCTTTCAAGAGTGCATTTCCCAATGGTTTTTCACTCTCACCGTGCCATGTTGAGAAGGCCGGACCATAATTGTCAAATAAAGGTAAATCATAAATAATTTTATTATCAGAACTTATGGCACAAACTGATGGAATTGATATCCAGAGGAATATTCCCACAATTAATCCGGTTAATAAAAATAAATTTCCTTTTTTAAAGTTCCTTTTAGGGCCATCCATAAGAATAAATTATTTTATGTGAATATATAAGTTATTCAGTTTTTACTTTAAGATTACAGAATAGACTTAACGAGTGTAAGAAACCTGATTTTAAAATTCACATATAATCCATCAAATGCAAAACATTCCTGGAAAAACAACGATTTCAGCTCCAAATGTAAAAATTATTTTATATTTCATTGGTAAAGAACAGTATTAAAGGCATATTAAATTTTATATATGATATAATTTATGGTTTATTTTATTCCTCAAATGTAGAATTAGCAAATTCCTTGCCAGTAAACATCTTTTCCCGTAATATTGGTATAGGGTATTGGCCAAGTGAGAGGAGTTTATCATTAAATTCATGGTAAGAAAAGGAGAGCCTTTTCTTTTCCATAGCCATCATATAATCATCCCGTAACTTTATCAATTCCATGCTTCCTATTGAATATAAGCAGTAATCCGGTTCATATGCACCCCTGAGTGCCAGACTTTGGGCGTATTCAGGAGTAATGTACGAATTATTCGTGATAAACTGCTCTGCTTCAGTAATATTCATCCTGCCTAAGTGCATCTGTATAGTTGTATAAGCACCTGCAAGCCGGTATATGCGATCTGAAAGTTGTCCTAACTGGTATTTTTTATAATCAATCGTTTTACCATCCGGGACAAATCCTGCATCCTTTACCATCTGTTCACAATAAACTGCCCAGCCCTCAGTAAAACTAAATGGAGCAAAAATGTTTGAAATTGCCACAAGAGAGAGATTACCAGTCTCAACTGAGTCTCTTTTAACCTGTTTTAATGCATATCCCTGGACAAAATGCCCGGGATATGCTTCGTGTGATGATGTTGACCACATCTCTGCGGTGACAAAATTTTTTAAGAATTCATCACATTCATCATCTGGAAGAATTCCTTTGGGTTCTGAAACATAATACGTTGCCTGTGGTGCAGGTTTTAACTCAAAAGGACCAGTTGACCAGGCAGTCGCCATCCAGTATAACATAAACGGTGGTGAATCATTAACACGGATATCTTCATCTGCAGGAATTGATATTACATTTTTATCCCGTAGAAATTTTTTAATTTCATCGACCTGAGCTTGAATTACCTTAACCAATTCTCCAGGTGCAGGATGTTCTGCTTCAATTTTTTTCCAGACCTGGTATGGGGAACTTTCGGGATCAATTTCTTTCGCTATAGTTTTAAATTCTGCTTGTTTTTTTGCCAGTTCTGCCAGAAGATCTGCATTAATCTGATCAAAGGGTTTGTCTTCAGGAAGTATTAGTCCTTCTTTTAAGATAAACCGTTTTTTTAGTCCGTCTTCACCTAATGCAAATGTTGGTTTTTCTCCTGGTGCAGATTTAAGATCTTTCAGGCGGGAAATTAGAAGATCCATGGATTGAGTGGCATTTTGTATCTTTTCATCTAACAGAAGTTCTGATGAATTGTGGTTTGGCAGGTGAGATCCGGCGAAATATTCTTTGATATCAACATCAAGAAATGATTTGGTATCTTCCAGACTTGAAATTCCATATTCGATCAACTCAGGAGAAATATTCTGAAGATGAAGTATTGCTTGATCCATGAGAGGTGGAATTGTATCCAGTTGTGTTAATACTGTCATGAGCCGCGTATCTTTGGTGGTTCCCTGGTAATCAAAAAGAATCTGAAATAATAGTCCCACCTGAATGATATCCACGTAATAATAAGGATTTTTCGTAAAAGATTTTGCATTTTCAAGTTCATCCCGGCGAAATGCAATATGGTCCAAAAGCCGGTCATAATCAGTCTGAAGATTAGGAGATAATTTATTCCTTGGTATATCTGATACTGATCTTTCAAACAAAAGAAGGGATTCATCTTCCAATTTCAGTGATTCAGGACTCATGTTATCAAGACCTGTGTTATCATATGTGTGAACTCCGGCTTCAGGGCCGCGTATCGGATGAAAACGATAATAGGTATCTGTATAGTCTTCTACTAGTCTGATAAACTGTTCATTTGGTGTAATATTCACTCCAGACTGAGTATTACCAGACGATGCTGAAACCGGAAAAACTCCGGCAATTATTGTACAGATAAGGATATAGAGAAGCAGTCTATGCCAAATAAATCCTATATTTTCAGTTTTATTGTGTTTCAAAGGAATTTTATCATCATTTTCACTAATAAGAATTATCTTTTTAATTAAAACCACCCTATGAAGAATTATGCTATAACCTTTTTTAATTTTTTAAACCGGTTGCAAGAGGATATGACAGGTAAAGAAGACATCTATAATTGTGAATACATGTATTAGAATTTATTTTTTGTTATAATCCTAATTATTCAGCCCATTCAGTTGTTCAAATAATCTAAAATATGAGTAGAGTCGTTTTAATTTACCCGGACATCAGTAATTGAGAATTCCCAATCAACTTCAATCTGTGATCCATTTCTTTTTAATTACAATATTTTACTTCTTGTTTAAGAGTATCAAGATCTTTAATTCTTCTATCCAGACATAGTCTCGTTAAAACCGGATTAAATTTGATTGTTTTTTCCGAATACTACGGATTATACATAAACTATTAAATCAGTTTAATTTCAGGAATACCCACGAATAGATGAGTTATCACGGACAATATGTAAATAATACCTAACCGATTAATTGAAAAAATTGCATTTAAAAATATTAAAGCCATAAATATTAATATTATTAAAAATATTATAATAAATATGATGAAAAATTTTATTTTTTATTCTATTTGTAGAGATAAAAAACATCTAATGTTTGGTCTTTTGCTATTATCATGTATTATCTTCACATTAATTATTCAGCCTTCAACAGCAGATTTTAATTATACCTTACCTATATTTGGTAATGCTAACGAGGATCAAAATCTGAATGAAGAAGATATTTTATTAATTCAAAGTATTATCGATGGAAATTCAGTTAAAACTGAATTAGCTGACGCAAATAATGATGGAGTCATCAATGATCAGGATATCGAACAGATTAAGAAATTAAACAATGGAGATGCTTCATACATTATTGTAAGAGATTCCAACCAGAAACCAGTAAAAATTTCACTTCCGGTTAATACAATTATTCCGCTTAATGCTATGATTGACGAGCAGATTGTTGCAATTGGGAGTGGTGGAAAAATTATTGGTATAGATACCCAGACTACTAAAGATACAAAATTATTCCCTGAAATTAGTAAGTTGCCTGATGTAGGCATTGAATCTGAACCGGACATTGAAAAATTAGTATCATTACATCCTGATCTTGTAATCGATCTCGAATATGCTGATGATACAGTAATGGAAAAGATGAAAGATGCTGGATTGTCGGCAATTTCACTTCCATTTCATGGAGGTCTGTCAGATTCTGCAAGTTCTACAAAAACACTGGGATATATCCTGGGTAATAGAGAAAAAGCCATTGATTATATAAACTGGTATAGTAATTATTTGACACAAATTAAAGATAAAATAAAAAACCTTGACAACAGTAATAAACCAAATGTGTTTTTTCTCTGGTCATCAGGGAAAAACCTTGGTAGTAGCGGACAAGATAGTGTGACGCGTGATTGGCTTGAATTTGCAGGAACAAATGATTTGGGGGGAAATATTCCGGGTAATTATGTAAATATTGATCCTGAATATGTTATTGAGAAAAATCCGGAAATTATTATTTTAGATGCAGATTATCCCTCTCAACACGGATTTACCGGATATCAATCCAACACAACAGTGGATGAAACCAGTATAAACCAACTTATTGCATTGCCTGGATTTGATTCAATTGATGCTATAAAAAATAACAACATCTATGCAGTATCTAATAGAATTAGTACATATACCCCTTGGTTGGGAGAAATCTATTTATCCAAAATAATGCATCCGGAGTTATTTTCTGATATCGATCCAAGGTCTATTCATGAAGAATATGTAAAAAGATTCCTTGGTATTAATTATGATATATATAATAATGGGCTTTTTCTCTACCCGATTCCTACGGACTGGCCTAAATCAAAATAATAAATATAAATATTCTTTTTTAAGCAATTGTTTACTTTAATAATTTTATTTAATATGATATGAAAATAATTATTTTAACATAAAAAAAGAATAAAATTTAATTTAGGAAAATTTGTTTAAATTAATTTTGCTGTTTTAACAATTTCTACCAGAGTTTCAATCTCATCTTCTGCCTGATTTTCATTATTATAATTTCCCATAAGAAGTAATGATTTATTCCCTATCGGGTAAAATACCACAGAATATATCGAACCTTGTGGGTCTGAACAGATAACAGTGGCGACATTATCAGTTTCTGAATATGTCACATCATAATCTTCGACCGGATTCATATTCTGCGCCTTCATAAATCCTTCGAGACCAATTTTTGCTACGTCTTTTGCTGTTCCTTCTTCTACCTGCGTATCAGTTAAAGTAATGAGATAGGTCCCGTTTGGGTTTTTTATATTGGTGAGAGTTTCTGCCTTTCCTGCAGATGTATCAATCACAGAATAAGTCCAGCCCGAAGGGAGCATAAAAGTAAATTTTCCTTCAGACGTAGCATTAGTCCATCCAGTTTCTTCCGCAGTTACTCCAGCACAGAGTAATACCATAAACCCAATTACTGCTATTACTACAGTTTTAGATACAATCCATTTTAAGCGAGCCATACAATGTGATGATAGCATATATAAGATGATAAATGTAGTGATCTTGTATAAAAGTCGAGTATCTATCCTCGAAAAGTGTTTTCAATGAGTCTATAAATGAATATCTTTTTACCAGAACTCATGTTAAATATCAGGTGTTATACTTAAAAGGTCCCTTAATTATATTTCCGTCATACCAGTAATGTTGTAATAACTCTTCAGAACTTTTTATAGGCATATTACACAAAATTTGAGGGGAAGACCTCTGATCAGTTTAGAAACTGTGGTGAATTTGATTGGAAATACGAAAACAGACACTGGTTTGAAAGTCAAATCTGATATTGATAATTCACTAGATCCTACTGGATTAAAAACTTCAAATGAACAAATGGAACAATTACGCATCCATCCCAATGACTTTCATGGAAATGGAATTACACTATCATTCCAGGGAAAGATTGAGTAATTAATTTACAATCTCTATCTCCTTCCCGGTACATGAAACTCTGCCGGGTATCAACTACCATTCGTCCTTCTGGTATTTCTGCCCATAGTCTGTGTTCCATCCAGCCATAACTGAAATATGATTGTTGAGAAAGTGAACGAAACTTTCCTGTTCTGCTAAATGTATTAGACAATCCCCAGGATTTAGGTTTTTCACGGAGATAGGATGACCAACGATCATAGTCTGGAAAGAGAATCAGATCAGGATAAATATTTCTGACAAAATCGAAGAGATCATCGATATTCTGACGTTCCGGGCCACTATGAGAAATAGTTCTTCCGTTTTCTGTTCTGTCCCTGATTGTAATTGTTCCCATATTAGGCGTCCGATGTGGATTTTCACTTGATGAAATCAGGTTATTTAGAGATGCAGATCTTAAGAATGTCACTGCAAAACCAGTTAGTCCATTGTTTGTAATGAAAAGTGAGAAATTAAACAAACCCTTGAGATACCGGTTAGGAAAAAAAGAATACGGCGACTGGCATTGTATATCCGGGTATAAAGCGTAGATCAATTAAGAATTTGGAAAATATAATGGAGTTTTAACCTTTTTCTCCGTTCAATTCAACTTTTTTAGCACCTTTTACCATATGTGCAAAAGCCATGGTCTGGGCATAGAGAGTAAATGGAAATGAGGTTATCATAGCCATCCGTTCTTCATTGATCGTGTAAATCACCATCATTTCACGATCTTTTGACAGGATCATCCATTCAAAAACATAGATAGAATCGTCACGGGTAACAGGCTCTGTAAATATTCTATCTAATATATACTTCCTGAAAAAGGGATTCAGTATATCTATCTCATAATATGATGCTCCAGAAACATGAATTATGGAATTCTCCGTCCCTGGTTTAATAAGAATTTTTATTGGACATCTGATTGTTTCACTGATTAGTGGAGCATACCGTTCCATTACACTTTCATCATTCACAAAGATGGAGAGTTCCTCTTCTGCACGGGTGATAAGCATCTTCAGGTGCCTGTTGACACTCCTGTCACCTTTTACATGCCAGAGAGGTACATATTGATTTACACTCTTTAACGAAAGGCTTTCGAGAGCAGTAATACTCTCTTTTGCTGCCTGATTCAGTTCTCTCTGTAACTCTGATATGACCACATCAGGTGGGACCGACCTGTAGAATAGTGGACTCCCCTGCCGGATTTCAACAAAACCTTTCGAAGTAAGTTCTCCAAGAATATCATATACTCTGGGTCTTGGAACACCGCTCATCTCGTGAACAGTTCGTGCATTGGCCTCACCAACTCCTGATAAGGCAATATAGATTTTAGCCTCGTATTCTTTTAGACCGAGTTTTACAAGATTTTCAACCAGCGTTGACATCTGTTACTATGATAGTTACACCAAAAATAAATAATTATCCATCGACCTATATACCTGAAATCAGGTAATCCCTGAAATGAAGAGATATTATCCCATAATCAAATATTTGTCGGGAAATTCTCCTCAAGATATTGGAGTGCATTTAAGTGAATTATCAATTACTTATTATCTTCGTAATTTTGCTATCAAGTGTGATGATCGTATCGGCTGATGTAAGTCCTTCCATTGATTCAGATGCCGCCCAAGTCTCAATTCAAAATGTTACCTTTGATCCTCAGATTCTGATGCAGGGTGACACCGGGAATGTTATCATCCAGGTACATAATACAGGCAATAGGAGTGTTGCTATAAGGAGTGCAGAACTTTTTAGTAATGACCTGAAAATTCTCAATGATCAGACATATGAATCCGTAGGAACCCTTGGTCCAGGGAATACAATGCCTTTTACCTTCACTATCCGGGCAAGTTCACCGGATGGAACATATTTCCTAAAGTTCTATCTTGATTTTCTGGGTCCTGGTTCATTGAGATACTATATCCCTGTAACTATAGAGAGTTCTAAACTTCAGATATCGCTGGTTGATGCTCCTGATGTCTTTTCTCAGGATAAGAAAGATTTAATTCAATTAACCATTGGAAATCCCCGTGATAATGAAGCTAACGGGGTAGTAATCACTCCTGAAGGGAAGGATATCAAGACAACACAATCTTCGGTATTTATAGGCCAATTGGATCCAAACATCCAAAAGAATGTAACACTGGAGATAACACCGGAGTATAATACAAAGCTGGTAGTCAGCACCCAATACAGAAACGGAAAGAATATTCATTACACAAACCTGACTATCCCGGTGGAAACAGGTACCCAGAAAATCCGTGCCGAACCTGTTTTAGATAATCTGGTTATATGCAAGACTGATGGATATTATTCTCTGAAAGGAGATATTACAAATATTGGTCTGGAAGAGGCAGACGGTACAGTAGTAAGTGTGGGTGCTCCTGCATCATCCATAGATTCAAATCCTCTCTCGGTAATAGGAGATCTCTTATCTGGTGACTCAAGTTCATTTAAATTATCAGTTACCTGTCAAAATACAGATAATTTCCCATTTATTATCCAGTTCAAAGATCCTGATGGGAATCAGTTTACCACAAGTACCCGGATCAACCTGACCGGAAAATCCTCAAATACGGCCACCTTACCCGGAGAACTAGAAAATAACTCCACAAACAGTTCTTTCATCTCTCTTGCCATGTATCTTGGGATACTTGCAATAGCCCTTTTGATAATCCTTATTATCTGGAGATACAAGACGAACAAAAAGTTATTAGAAGGTTTTAGGAGATAATCGGAGAGACTATGAACCAGACAATCAGTAATGAACGAATCTCTCCATTTTATCAAGTGTCGGATAAACTATGGACATCCTGGATCAACCCGGTAATCATAAAAAAAAGAGCATATAGGTCAATAAACTTCAGTAAGACTGATCTGATTTCATTATTATTTCTAGGGATTGAGGTGCATGCAGACAACTGAAGAACAGGGTCAGGTTGATACAGTCTCATCCGAAAATAACCCCCAAAAGAGCCCTAAAATAAGCCACTTTTCTTTTATTAAAAAGATCCGCAACGATCCATGGCTTAAAGGAGGGATAATAGTTCTAATTATCCTGTGTGCACTTTTAGGGATTATTTACTGGATGGACTGGCAGAGTAAAGTGTACATAGAGGATGCAACAATTACCGCCCCGGTGATCTCTATCTGTCCTGAAAGCCCGGGAATAATCGATACAATCTATGTATCCGAAGGGGATTTGGTGAGTCGGAATCAACGGCTTGCAAAGGTTGGGAATGAGATCCTACATGCTAAAACGTCTGGGATAATAACTGACGTTTCTGATGCTCCAGGCAAGATGGTAACCACCCAGACTCCGGTAATCTCCATGATAAACCGGGAAAAACTCAGGGCGGTAGGTGAACTACAGGAAGATAAGGGACTTAAAGATATTATTCCTGGTCAAAAGGCAGATTTTACTGTGGATGCTTTCCCTTCTTCAATTTATCACGGCCTCGTAGAAAAAGTAGCCCAGACAGCCCATGAAGGCGACATTGTCTTTAGTATATCTGATAAACGCCAGGAACAAAATTTTGATGTTACGGTCTTATTTGATGTAGATTCGTATCCTGAACTGAAGAATGGTATGTCTGCGAAGATCTGGGTGTTTAAGTAAGAAGGGTAACCCAATGTATCAGCATAAATGGCTTATCTTTCTTACTGTCCTTATTGCCACATTTCTTGGCAGGTTAGACCAGACCGTTGTAGCATTGGCCCTGCCTAATATAATGATAGATTTCAATATCATCACTTCAGAAGCAGGCTGGATTTCAACGGCATACATCCTGGCAAATGCAGTTTTTGTTCCGGTATGGGGAAAACTGGGGGACAGCATAGGGCGAAAAACAGTCTATATCTGGGGATTTTCAATATTTATATTTGGTTCGGTCCTGGCCGGACTTTCATGGGATCTTGGTTCGATGATAGTTTTTCGTATAATCCAGGCAATAGCCATTTCAGCAAATTATCCTACCTCGATGGCAATTATCATCGTTACATTCCAGGAAAAGAAAGAACGGGCACAGGCACTTGGTCTTTGGTCTTCAGCTTTCGCAGCATCAACTGTACTTGGACCATTCATCGGTGGTCCATTGATCGATATCTTTGACTGGCGATCGGTCTTTCTCATCAACCTTCCAATAGGTCTGATAGGAATATTCATGGCACTTATATTCATTCCAGAGTCTATAAGTGAGAAAAAAAGTTTCTTTTTTGATTGGTACGGTGCTATTACACTAGGTATAGCACTTGCTCTTTTTATCTTCGGGCTTGACAGAGGATATGAATGGGGCTGGACATCGAACTCTATTTTGCTATGTTTTGTAGTATCAATGATATTTTTCTACATATTTTATCATATTGACTCCAGGCATCCCGAACCTATAATCGATTTCAGATACCTGAAGATTCCTGCTTTCTTCAATACCCTGGTGAACAACTTTGTTGTATTTATGTGCATGATGGGTTCTATCTTTCTGATCCCAATCTTTGATCAGATTTTCCTCGGGTATACCGCTACTGATACAGGTTTTCAGTTTATTCCGATGGCAGTCTGTATGATACTTGCATCACCAATAGGGGTCAGTCTTTCAGGAAGGTTCGCTCCACGGTATATTATTGCATCAAGTACATTTGTTGCTGCGATTGGGATTTATCTCTTCACTGATCTCGATGTTCGTTCAGGGATAATGGATATCATAATACCTATGTGTATCATGGCATTTGGAATGGGATTCGGAATGTCCCAGCGGACAGGAGTTATTGCTTCAATTGTTCCTCCGGAAGAGATTAGTAGTGGTTCGGCTGTTTTGGCCCTGGTTCGCAATATTGCCGGAGCATTTGGGATAGCCATTTTTACTACCCTGCTCAACAACTCTATCGAGAATAATATGATAGCCCTATCTGCTCATTCGGTTGTGAATGTTCATACTGTAGCAACCATGCAGTTGGTTTCAGGACTTATGTACCTGCAGGCACAGATTCTAGCCTATCATATGGTTTATATTATTGCTTCCCTCTTTCTGCTTATTGCATCAGGTCTCGCTCTTATGATCGTAATTAATGAACCAAATGATGAAAAGAGAAAAATAGGAGGGTGATTTTTAGAGAATTTCATCCATTCACTTATGGATTAAAAATATTATAACAATAAATCGTCAGATTTTTGGGCAGTGTCTTTTTCAGAATTGATTGAAAAAAAGTTTACAAACTCAATTTCATCAGGAAGGAATTATGTAAAATCCTCTGAAGAGTTTTTTTACTAATATGGATTTTAGATCTTACCGAAAGCCATTTACCTGATCTGGACTAATTGTAAATTTAATTTCCAATCTGTCCAGGTGATATTCAATGATCTTCAGAACAGCCGGAGAAAAGATACTGGAATTATCTACAGGTTTTCCTGCAGTAATTATAACCGGGGCACGTCAGTCCGGGAAAACTACCCTGGTCAAAACTCTGTTTCCCTCAAAACCCTACATCCTTCTTGAAGATCCTGATACCAGGAGATTTGCAGAAGAGGATCCCAGAAGTTTTCTGGCACAGTTTCAGGACACTGGGGGAATTATTGACGAAGCACAGTATGTTCCGGAGTTGTTCTCATATTTACAGGGGATTTTAGATCATAATAATACACCCGGCCAATTCATCCTGACAGGTTCACAGAACTTTCTCATGATGGAACGTGTATCCCAGTCTCTTGCCGGCAGAATTGGTATCATACGGCTACTACCACTTTCAATGAATGAACTAATCCAGGCAGGGCTTCAATGCGACAGATACGAAGAATATCTATACAGGGGCTTTTATCCCAGGCTTTATAACTCAACGATTCTTCCGTCGGACTATTACTCGTCATATGTTCAGACATATCTTGAAAGGGATCTCAGGCAATTGAAACAGGTCCATAACCTCTCCACGTTTCAGACATTTCTCAGGATGTGTGCCAATCGGGTCGGACAGATAGTAAATTATTCATCTATTGGTGGTGATTGTGGCATCAGCCATAATACGGTAAGGGAATGGATATCTCTTCTTGAAACATCAGGGATTGTATTTCTCATCAAAGTTCATCATAAAAATTTCAATAAACGCCTGATTCAGATGCCTAAGGTTTATTTTACCGATCCAGGACTTGCAGCATACCTTGCAGGAATTAAATCTGCAGAAGAGATCGTGACTCATCCACTGAAAGGCGGTCTATTTGAGACACTAATCATAGGAGAGTTTTTAAAATACCGATTGAACAGGGGTCTTGAACCATCGATAGATGAGGCGATCCCTGTTGAAATTAAAGCAGGAAGGACTATTGCCGGGGATTATTTCAAAAATATCAAGTATTGGAATAATTTGTCAGGTCAGAGCCCGGAACGTTCATTTGTTGTTTACGGGGGGGATCAGAACCAGAACAGGAGGGAAGGGAGAGTGATTAGATATAGCGACCTTGGCCCGGTGTTTGTGTTTTTGTGACGAGAGATGATTGAACGCATAAAAAAAAGAGATTATTCCCATTATTAATGATGAAAGTATTTTTCACCATTTTTTTTAGAATGCTCAATTACTATGAATTGAGATCCATATTTGACAAAGAACCACAACAGAGTTTATTTTCAATATATTCTTCGTAGGACAGTCTAATGAAATGACCAATCCCATATAGAGACAGGTATACGCTTCATAAACTATTTAATAAAAAATATATCCATTTAAAGGATATTTTAAAGATTGGCTAGTTGATTATTGACAAAAAATTATATGACTCTTTCATTGTTCTAGGATTAAACCAATAATTTTTATAGATTCTACCTTCGATATCTTCTATTAAGCAAATAATTTTAAAAATTCGGTTTAAAAAATCTTTCTCTAATATTTGATTAATATTAATTGCAGTTAGATTTGAACTTTTATAGTCTTTAATTACACGTAAATGATACAATAATAAATAGGCTTCATTTAACCTATCAAATATTGAGTCTTCTAAACAATTTTTAGAAATTGGGCAGATCAAACAATTAATTTTAGATGAATTGTGTTTAGCTTTGCGATTTATCACCTCAAATATTTCTTTATGTTGAATTACTAACCCAGGAGTTATTGTTTTAAGAGCAAACTCAAAACAAAAACCTGCTGCAATCGCTCGTAATAAAGACTCAGCAACAAAAAATGATTCACTGAAAAATAGGCTAACAAATTGGTTAACACAAGACCTTCTAAAATATATAAGATTTGATCCTTCTCTCCACAATTTTTTTTCAGAAAAATTCATTTTATTAAAAATATCTTCAGGTAAAGGACCTAGATCAATATCATGATATTTATTTTCGCTATTCTGGGTTTCAATTATTTCCTTTGGTATTAATTGTAATATCCGAATTAAAAAATATGATTTAATTGTTGCTTGCATTGTCCAATTTTGAATCGATGTATGAATTTTAGATTTTATTGGATCAATTTCTTCTCTTTGTAAAAAAATGGAAATAAGTTGGGGTTCAATGACATTTATAAAATAGGACTCTGGAAAACTATCTGGCTTAAGATTCAATATGCAATTATTTATTTTTTCGTCATAAAATGAGACCCAATCCATATTTTCAACAATTGATGCAACAGATTTAGGACTAAAATTATAGTTTACCATTAACAAATCCTGATAAGTTGTTAAATTAAGACTTTATTAATTAAGTTATTGCTTTATTTATTAATAAATAAAAAATTCAATCTGACTAAATGAAACCATACTATTTAATTATCGTGCTTATAATTTACCAAAACACTCCACTCAATTACTTTGGTGGTAATCTCTATTGTTTTTTCGGGTGAGAGTATCAGCAATATTACAATCATATCACTATCAACCGGCAATATGAGTGAAAGATCCTGGACTAATTAATCAATTCAAGAAGATCATGAATCTTCCTTTTGGGAGTGTCTTTCCGTATCAATACTGCCTTTAACCCTTTTCCACAGTCTGTTGAGCATGAAAGCAGATAATTGATTATGGTCCATCCTTTTCAAAAAGGATTTTTGCATCAGTAAGATCATCATGAACGAATCGGATAAATGATGCACTCTCATCATAAACACTCAAACATTACCTTTGAATCAGGAGTCTCTTCACTAATGACATATAAACCAAAGGATCCGAGATGAAACCAAATTGCTGATACTAAATCACCTAATGCTTCTTGGTATGAATCACTTTCACTAACAACAACCTATTTGTTCGAAAGGGATAGACAACATATCCATAGAGATGATCTTAAGCGATTTTTTTATTTGAGCCATGTTCATCCTGGTTTTGTTTGGATTCACAAAATATTTGTATAACATCCCTTTATCTCTCCAATCTTCTCTTCACACAACCTGTTTTCTTACCGCTTTTTGTACCCATTCCCGTACTGGACTTACCAGGACCGGAACGATAAACATTGCCACAATACCTGTCAGACCACACCACCACCTGGGGATTTCAGGATAATGAAGAACACTCACCCCGATATAGAACATGAAAATAACGAAAGACACAGCACCTATGGATATATACTGGTTTACTCTGTTATCCCCGGTTACGATTCCATAATACTCAGGGATTTTCCTGGAAAAATGTAATAGAAACCAGTAAGTCCGAGACACATTCCTGCAATGAAAATAGGCCAGGGGCTTATTCCAAGCCCATGATTGATATTCCCAAAATCATCATGAGGTATAAAGGAGCGGGTAAAGACATATTCAAAGATCATAATAAAGGTGATGACCATTGTCCAGAATACTACATGATAGGTCCACCGGTGGTTCTTTACGAATTTTAAAGAGAGGATTCCTGCGGTTACAAAAAACAGGACTATATTTGATAACGGACCTGCAAATGCAATTGACGCTGTTGTATGGCCTAAACCGTTATTAAAAAGTGTGGTATAATCTACATTCTCATCCCAGTTGGCACCGAGCCAGTTGCCATAAACAATGTTAAGGGGATCCGGCTTGTATCCGATGAAATATGCAAAAAAATATGTGAAAACTCATACATGATAAGTACACAAAGGTTATGGTAGTTATTGCAAGAAATGTGATGCAATCATAATATCCCCTTGTTTTCAACTCTTCATACTGCTTTGTATCAGGTAAACTTGAAGATCTATCAATCCTGCTATCAAGAATCGGCAGTATTACCGCCATATACAACAAAAAACCCGCTTACAGCAATAAGCATTACCGAGGTTTCAAGAAACTCCATTGTTATTGCAAACAGGAGAAATAAACCAAAAATTACAATTAATGGCCTGATTATCATATCCGGAATCCGAAAATATTGCCCATGGTTTTTTTGCTCTTATTGCCTGACATGAATAATATACTTTTTCCTGTTCTACTATTTTAGTGGTCTGAAATTATTTTATTTCTGAAAATCTGAAAGAGATTACCCAAAAACATATTTCGTCATTTTTTTATCATACCGGTTCCTAAAAAAGGTATGAAGTTATCTGAATATCTTGTTGTTTTAGTACTCCTTTTTTTGTTAATCCCTGCAGGAATGGCTGCTCCAAACACTACCTATGAGAGATTAATAAGCCCGGATGACGGGAATTACCTGGAAGTCTCACACGTGATTATACGTGGAGGAACAAACGAAGAGATCGGATATGAAATCGGCCGAATCGGGCGGGAAGATTTAGACTCAATTCTTGTTCCTTTCGATGAACCAATTTATGGGAAAGCAAAGGAAGAATATATCAAAGAGACAGATCCTGTTCTCTTCGAGCGGATGAAGGGCATAGGTAAGGCATACAATCTGAGTGATGACGACTATAACTTTGATACCTCATTTCCCCTGTACATATTGAGGTTTCCACTCTGTTCTGCAATTTATTTCCCTCCGTCTTCAACTGAAAACGGCCATGCAATAGCAGGAAGAAACATGGACTGGTCATATAATCCTGAAACCGGCGATTTCATAGATATAGAAGGAGAAGATGTTGATGAGTTACTGACCGATACATCAGGGAGTATTGAACAGTTTATTGCAGACAAAATGGGAACAATGTGTGATGTTATTGAGATATATCCTGATGACGGATATGCAACTTTAGTTATAGGAACATCAGATCTCTTAAACGGCGTAGTTGATGGAATAAATGAAAAAGGCCTTGCGGTTGCATCTCTACAGGATGGCGACACCTATAATGACCCGCTTACAAGTCTTGCAGGAGGAAAGAGTACAGGGCTTAACGGTCTCCAGGTTTTAAGAACGATCCTTGAACATTGTGCAGATGTAGATGAAGCAAAAGAGAGACTACTAACCAGTAAGATTTCTATGCCTTACATGGGACAACATTTTCTAATCTATGATGAATCAGGAAATGCAACGATTGCTGAATTTGATAACACCTCACGTGAAGTAATATTTACTGACTATGAAGACACTCCGGTAGTGTTAACAAATTATGCCGTTCACTTAAACCCTGATGTATCAAAACTCTCTCCGACAAACCCTGATGACCCCCATGATGACTATTTGAGGAGCATTAAACTTCACAACTATATCGATACTCATGATGGAAAGTTTAATGCTACCGATGCATGGGTAAGTATGGCAGAAGTCCAGGCAGCTTCTGATGGTATCAGTGAAGGTGTATTAACCGGAGGTGTCAGATTACTCTGGACGGTTGTGACCGATCTTACGGATAAGACAATGACTGTAAAATTTTTCTTAAAAGACGGCCCGATTACAGACAATAAAACCCGTACACATGAACTAAATCTTTCAGAGCCATATACCTTTAAATTGGAAAGATAACCGGTTTATTCTATCTTTTTTACGAGTCTTAAAGATTATTCCGGGTCTGCAAATATATCTATTATTAAACCCCTGTAATATTACACCCATAAGAATCTCTGATAATCAGGTAACCAGTTCGATATGAATAATATACATCTATCTTCCGTATATGCCATTCTGAAAGGATTAATCATACCAATAATAATCGGGGCCTTTGCCTGGTGGGTTGGAACACTCATTCCTATCTTAGGCGGCCCTGTTGTAGCAATATTAATAGGTCTAGTAATCGGGCAGGTTTTTGGTCTCAGGAAAGAATGGGCTCCCGGAGTAACATTTGCAATAAAAAGGGTATTACAAGGCTCAATTGTCCTTCTGGGTGCAGGAATGTCACTGGCGGAAGTGGCACGAATTGGTATATCAGGCCTTCCTGTGATGATCGGAACTCTTCTGCTCTGTATTGTTTGTGGTTTTATAATCGGTAAGGCCCTGGATGTAGAATATGAAACCAGGTCACTTATCACTTATGGGACTGCAATTTGTGGGGCTTCAGCCATTGCAACCATGAGCGTTGTGATGAAAGCATCCGGGCCTGCAATTGCCGTCTCAATTACAGTAATCGTGCTTTATAATGTGCTTGGTGCCGTCTTATTCCCAATTTTTGGACACATGCTGGGGCTTTCCCAGGAATCATTCGGACTTTGGGCAGGAACTGCAATCAATGACACATCTTCAGTAATGGCTGCTGCAACAGTTTATGGTGTAGTTGCAACGTCTTATGCAGTGGTTGTAAAATTAACCAGGACTCTTGCAATTGTCCCGCTTGCAGTCTTTCAGAACTGGTTCCAGAACAGGGAAGTTCCAATGGATAAGCGGAATAATACCTCATGGTACAGGTTAATCCCTCCATTCCTGGTATTATTCCTGGTTGCAGTTCTCTTTCAGTCAGCCGGATTAATCCCTTCTTTCCTTGATGGCCCGTTAAAGTTCCTTGCCCATTTTGGAATCACAGTTGCAATGGCAGCAGTTGGAATGAGCAGTTCATTGACAACGGTAAAAGATGCCGGATGGAAACCGGTAGCCCTTGGAGGAATACTCTGGATCATCGTAGCGACAAGCAGTCTTGCCCTCCAGTGGATGACCGGGCAGATATAATATTTTATTCTGACTCATAAACTTCATCTATTAGCCGTCCACATTCTCCAATCATATAGAGGGGTATTGAGAGGATATTATCATGGAAACTGAGTTCTCCTTCCCAAAACCTAATTCCAAAAGGGGGTTTTTTCTCTTCCAAATATATTCTCATGGATTTTAGTCTCCCTGTAGTTCCGGATTTCACTTCCACGGGATATATTCTCCCTTTTCGGGTAATGCAATAATCAACCTCACTAAAACTGCCTGATTTATCCCGTGCCCAGAAATATAGTTCAGAAGTGATAAAGGGATCTTCTGATGCCAACAGTTCCTGCCCTACAAACTGTTCTGCAAGCTTTCCTTTGTTGATCTGCATAACATCTTTCTGATTTAAAATTTCAGCATTCAATCCACAAAGATGCTGCATTAGCCCGATGTCCAGAAAAATGAACTTCTGTCGGTTTGATAATGTCGTACCAAGGGGAAGTCCTGATACATCGGTTTTATTAACAGGAGTTATGACACGTGCAAGGGTAAGTAGGTGGAGTGCTTTTTTTAATTCACGAGATCTGGATTCACGATCAATATTTATGTATTTTATCTGTTCTGATACCATTCTGGGAATAGCCGAAAAAACGGTCTGAAGATGAATTAATTCAGACGATTTGGCATATTTATTAAAATCGCGTTTATATGTTTCAATAAGTGAATCCTGAACATATGATGCCTCAAGTAAACTTTTTGTCTCCAGATATGTGTTTATCACTTCAGGCATGCCACCAAGAATCATATACGTCCGTAGAAGGAGGATAAATTTTTCATGAATCGTAGGGGGGATAAAATCAGAATAGTGAAGATTATTAAGATAAGATATCAGATTTTCCTCGCTCATTGCCCTCATAAATTCATAAAGGGTCAGAGGGAACATATTTAAAAACTGTATTCTCCCAACAGGCATCTTTATTCCTTCTGCAAATGCAAATTCAAGGAGAGAACCGGCTCCCACTACAAAAATATCCGGACGTAGTTCTTTAAAATAACGTAGAGAAGTAATGGCATCCGGGCATTCCTGTATTTCATCCAGAATAATGAGCGTATTATTGGTGATCTTTACCCGAAAGAGAAGTTCTATTTGAGAAATTATGGAATTCGGATCTTTTGTCTTAAATATTTGCCTGAAACCCGGATTTAAATCAAAGTTTAATGCAACATAATCTTTGAATTCAGTTTTACCAAATTGTTCGATACTATAACTTTTTCCAACCTGTCTCGCACCCATGATAAGAAGAGGAGTCCTGTGAGATTTTTTCCAGGAGACTAAATGAGATGAGAGGTTACGGTACATTTTAATCAGATATACATGGGGATGAGATATATAGTTTGGCTAAAATAGGGGGTTACTTTCACCAATATTTGGTAATTGTCAATGGCACTACCGGAGCAGACATGAGAGCCTGATTGCATTTAGTAATTACTGGTTTTACAAGAATGCTCTCCGGACATTTCCATCTCCGGGTGAGGGTTCGGCTGTCTCATTGAGAAGGGTTTTAGGCGTTTATGATGGAGGAGCCAGGGGTTCAAATACCAACAGGGCAGAGGCTGAACTGGTAGTAGAGGAGATAATCAAACGATTACTTGACCCGGATTTATCCGGTGAGTCGATAGGGGTTGTAACGTTTAACCAGCCTCAACGGGATTTAATCGAGGACCTTTTAGAGAAGGCCAGGCATGATAAGCCTGAACTCTTCTCACTGCTTGACAGGGAGAGAGAAAATCCGGTATTTATAAAGAATCTTGAGAGTGTCCAGGGGGATGAGAGGGATGTTATCTTCTTCTCAATCGGATTCGGGCCTGATATGCATGGTAAAGTTTCTCTTCAGTTCGGCCCCCTCAACAGGGACGGAGGAGAAAGAAGGCTGAATGTTGCGATTACCAGGGCGAGAAAAGAGATCGTAGTCTTCTCATCACTATATCCCGAGCATATAAACCTAGCAGGAGTTGAATCCAAAGGGATCAGGTCATTAAAGGCATTCCTTGAGTATGCTGAAAGAGGGATAATCGGAGATGATTCTTCTAAAAATACAGGTAGTTATGAGTCTCCGTTTGAGGAAGAGGTCGGGAGTGTTATTGAGGGTATGGGATATGAGATCCACTCCCAGTTGGGTTGTGCCGGTTATCGGATTGATATCGGGATTGTTGATCCCGAGTATCCGGGAAGGTATATCCTTGGAATAGAATGTGATGGTGCCAGGTATCATAGTTTTAAGACCGCACGTGACCGGGATCGACTTAGAGAAGAGGTTCTTACGGGATTAGGGTGGAGACTTTACAGGATATGGTCTACTGACTGGTGGGAGAATCAGAGAGATGAGATAGAAAGGTTAAGGATTGCAATAGAGGAGGCTAAAATTTCCAGTAGGAAATAAGTCGTAATGTTTTTTGTGTATCTTTTAAGAATATAATAAAAACGTTTTTCAAAGCGTAAAAAAATCCTGAAGATTAGACACTATATTCGATCATATCAAAAATATCATAGAAGAGATATCCTCTATCCTTAATAACTGCCCTGTCAACCGAATTCATTCCCTTCGCTAAAATCCCTGTATTTACATCCCGCTTATTCTCTTTATTTGAATATTCTCCTGATTCTTTATATCTGTTAATCTCAAAAAAACCAGGAATTAAATCAATTTTATGATCAAGTTTTTTCAAAATTTGAAATGCATCCTCTGCAATCATTTCTCTGTTTTTAACTTCAATGGCTATAGGTACCTTTGATTTATTAAGTGCAATAAAATCAATCTCATCTCCCCTCCGGTTCCACCACCCTCCTGTAATTTCATATTCTCTGCAATAATAATTTTGAAGCAAAATCCTGGCTAGATCTTCAAATACATGGCCGGAATATGATTGCCATTCACTGAATATCATTTTCTTAAATGCAATATAATCACCACCACTTAAAAAGCGGCTCATATTTGGGTAGATGAAATATGCATAAAACCGAAAAAAATTATCTTTCAGAATATATCTCCCTTTTTTAGTATGGCCTGGTTTTTCATTGGCCGGAATCTGATATTCTACAATTCCCAGCAGGTTGATAAGATTATTCAAATATACTGTCAGAGAACCTGGTGCAATATGAGTCATGTCTGCTATCTCTTTCTGTGTAGATTTGCCCTTTGCAAGTGCTGATATTATCTCATAATATGTCGGATGAAGACGACCAAACTCCTCAACAAGAATATCCTTAATTTCATCTCTCAAAGGTCCAAATTCATCAAAAATAAGGTACTTTAAGGCTGAATCAAAATTTGTACACTCATATTTTTCCAAAAGCCTGTAATAATAAATCATTCCACCAAAGAGCAGATAAAGTTTCAATTTTTCTTCTCTCTCAGTTATCCCGATTTTATCAAGATAATTCCAGATCTCTTTCGGAGTAAATGGTTTTAGGGTAAGTATATTGTCTGCTCTTTTAAATAGTGGTGCACCACCCTCAAGAAATATCCTATTCATCATCCCTACTGAAGATCCTGATGTGATGATATACAGTCTTGACAATTCTCCCATCATATCCCATTTATTCTGTAATTGTGTAATAAAAGCAGGGTATATATCGGCAAATCTTTGAAATTCATCAAAAACTACAATAAGATCTTCCTTGTATGAGAATAAAAATTCGAGAAGATCCTCAGATGTTTTTATCTTTATATACGCAGGAAGGTTCAGGACGTCATTTATTTGATTATAAAAGTCCTGAATCAGGATATCTATGGTTTTATTATTATCTACGAAAAAATATAGCGATTTCTTGTCTTTAATAAATTCCCTGATCAGTGAAGTCTTTCCAATCCTTCTTCTCCCGTAAATAACAACCATTCCTGGCAATTTTTCATACAATTTTTGTAGAAGTCCCAGTTCCTTTTTCCTGCCATAAAAAACCATAATGATTATATTTATAATCATTATACTTATAATTATTTTTAGTCAGACGATTAATTTCTAGTATCACAGTTCTATATTTATATCTCATAACTATCCTAATCTCCTGGTGAAAAGTTGAGATATTTATTCCTTGATACTGAAACAACGGGTCTTCCAAAGAAAAAAGCCGATCCAATATTAAACCCGGAAAACTGGCCACATATGGTTCAGATTGCATGGATGCTCTGTGATGAAGATGAATCCATACTGGATGAACAGAGCCATATCATCTACCCGGACGGATATGAGATCCCTGATATCGTTGCCAATATACATGGAATCACTACAGCCAGGGCAAAAGAAGAGGGAGAACCTCTCGAAAAAGTTCTCTCAAAATTTACACCGGCGATTTATCAGTCTGAACTCATTATTGGTCATAATATCGAATTTGACAGAGGCGTCATCGCTGCAGAATATAGCAGAACAAAGCAGGAAGCCCATATTCATTCACGGGCTTATCTCTGTACGATGAAAAAGTCGGCTGATTTTTGTAAAATCCCGTATCCTTCAGGCAAAAAAGGTAACAAATGGCCTAAATTAATGGAACTACATCGAACACTTTTCAAATGCCCCTTCGAAGATGCCCACGATGCAATGGCGGATGTTAAGGCTTGTGTCAGATGCTACTTTGAATTAAAAAAAAGGGGAATAATTGAAGACGAGATAAAACCTGATATTGTTAAAACCCCCGGAAAAAAGAAAGAAAAGAAGAAGTCAAAGTAAACTACCAATCAAATACTTCATGCTTATTCATTGGTTAGTATTCAGTCGCCTTATATAAATACAGGGAAAATAGAGAAGGATAATTTTCTCTCATAACTTAAGCCTGATACGACTGAATTGTTACCTCTGTTTATCTTAAATCTTACTCCGGATCCGAAAGATACATTCAAACATATTGGACAGCATAAACTTTTTCAAGAGAGTCCAACGGCCCAGTCGGTGATGATCAAACGCTTAATGGGTTATGAATATCGTAAAAAGGGCAAAATAATTGTCGCAAGAAAACTAATCCGGAATTTTACTGACGTACTAAAAGTCAATAAGATGGACTTAATAACCCGGCAAAACCCAACTGTTCATATCTTCTAAAGTTATTTCACATAAGTTATATAAAACGGCAGCCTTTTTTTGGGACTGTGATCTCAAACCTGGCGCCTTTGCCTGGCTCACCTGTCTCATTGATAGTTATGCCTGTGATTGAAAGAATTTCACGGGAAAGGAATAAACCAAGACCGGTATGGTGCCCGAATCCTTTTGAAAAAAGATGTTTCTTATCTTCATTACTTATTCCAATTCCATCATCTTCATATACAATACAGTTTTTTTCATTCTCTCTCTGTGCAATGATACGAATAACAGTCAACTTATCTCCTCCGTATCGTAAGGAATTGTCTATGAGATTATAGAACACCTTTTCAAGCAGTGGATCCGCAAATACCTCTAATCCAGGGCAGGATAACTCCATTCTTATATTTCTCAAAGGTAATGATGCTCTTGATTTCTCAATAATCTCTTCTATATTCTGCCATGCTGCTGATCTGACACCTATATCTTCATAATCCTTGGTAAAATTGATCTGATGAGTGATGGCTTCTGAAATTATTTCTTCTTTATCAATGTAATTTTTTATAGTATCTGGCCTGTTAAGATCTTCCTTACAGAGTTCGATATAGAAATTCAGTGCCTGTATCTGGTTCATGATATCATGGCGGGTGATACTGGACAAAAGATTCAGTTTTCGGTTAGCCATCTGCAAAGCATCATTTGCCCGTTTTATCTCGGTGACATCAAGAAATGTACCTATCACACCCCTTAAAGTACCATTATGATTAAAAAATGGAGCTTTGTAAAAGATAACATCATGTAAGGTACCGTCGACATACTGTACCACGGAATCGTATTTCTGAAGAGCATTATTATTCAAAAATTGCCGGTTGACAGCCCAGTAAATATCAGCAAGGTCTTTTGGTGCAATATCATACACGTTTTTTCCCACAAGCTCAGACCGTTTGATACCGATGAAATCTTCAAACGGTGGATTACACCCAAGATATTTTCCCTCTGCATCATTATAGAACAATGGAATGGGGAGTGTGTCAAGCAGGGTTGAGAGAAAGGTAGAATATTCCTCAATCTGTTGTTGTGCCTTTTTAAGTTCGGTAATATCAGTAATAAATAACAATACCCCAATGACATTTCTGTTATCATCAATAAGTGGAATCTTGTCGGTTTGTACCCATAGTTTTTCTCCGGATATTGCTGTTATTTGCTCAATAATACCCAATTTAGGTTTTCCTGAACGAATTACCTCAAGTTCATCCAGATAATATTCTTCTGGAAAATCAGGGAAAAGGTCATAACAATTCTTCCCTTCTATCATTTCAATAGGCATACCAATGGAGCGTGCTGCAGCCGGGTTAACACGAATGAAATTATTTTTGGTATCTTTGTACCAGATCATTGAAGGTGCATGGTCGATGATTGCCTTTAAATCCGTATTCAACCTTCTAAATGCAGCCTCGTCCTTCTTACGCTGTGTTAAGTCACGGATTACAGAAAGGATCATCTTCTTACCCTGAATCTCGATTACATGGGCATTTACCTCTACAGGCACCATTAAGCCATCCTTTCTTTTTTGTATGGTTTCAAAAAGAGCAGAACCATTATTTCTGATTTTTTCACCGATCTTGTTAATTTTCAGGGTTTTTAAATCTATGATGAGATCAAAAGGGTCCATCTCTTTAAGTTCTTCCAGGCTATACCCAACCATTCGGCAGGCCACATCATTTGCATCGATAAATTTTCCAAAAAGACTCTCTTCGTTGTACTCACATAAATGGATACCATCATTTGCAGAATTGAAAATCTCTCTGAATTTTTTCTCACTTTCGGCGAGTGCAAGGTCTGCTTCCCGTTTCTGCCGAATAAGTTCCTGTCTTTCAAGATGATCGCTTATTTTTGTAAGCATTTCATCTGCATTGACTGGTTTGACAAGATAACCCGAAACTCCTGCATTAAGCGAATGAACAGAACTTTCTATTGATGCAAAACCAGTCACGACAATGATAGCCATATCCGGATTTATGGCTTTTAATGGGGTAATAATCTCAAGGCCATCAGTATCTGGCAGTTTCATATCAAGGAGTATTAGATCAGGTCTGCAATGTGTGGCTTTTTCCAGGGCTTCCTTACCAGTGCCGGCTGACTCGATATGGTATCCTTTCTTCTTTAGGATCAGCGATAAAGTCTTTCTTTGGCTTATTTCATCATCAATAATCAGAATAGACGCAGTTCTACTCATGTTCGGTCATTTTTTTTCTTTTCTATTTCGTTCACAATTTCAATGAGTGCTTCCATATTAAATGGTTTATAGAGAACCGTGTATGCTGACTGCTGTAATGCAGCATCAACAAGTTCAGAGACTTCCTGCCTGTATCCTGTCATAATAATTCCAATCACATCATGTCGTATCTTCCGGATCTCAAGATAAGTCTGCAGTCCATTTATTGTAGGCAGTTTCATATCAATGAAGAGAATATCATAATCGGTAGCTTTTACAAGTTCGATGGCATCTTCACCTGTTGATGCTACTGCAACACGATGTCCTTTCCTGGTCAGGATATGTTTCAGGGTAGTGGCTGTTCCAGGATCGTCATCAACAACCATCAGAAGCATACCTAAACCCCGTGTCTTCACCTCTTCAATAGATGAAATCATCCTATCAATATCAAATGGTTTTTGAATAATTCCATAAGCTCCTTCTTCTAAAGCTTTCTGGATTAGTTCTTCAAATGCATAAGCCGTCATCATTATGACCACAGATTCAGGCCTGATTTTTTTTATCTCCTCAAATGCCTCAACCCCGTTCATGATAGGCATCTTAATATCCATGAATGTGATATCGAAGGGTCGCTTCCTTATATTTTCAATACCATCTTGTCCGCTGCCTGCAATTGTTACATCATATCCTTTTCTCTTAAGGATGAGGGCCATGCTTCTGCTCATGCTGGTATCATCATCAACTATTAGGATACTGGTCTTTTCCGCCATAGTTACGCCTCCAATTCTCCACTCACAGGCAGGATAATTGTGAATTTTGTCCCTTTTCCAAATATACTAGTTAAATCTATCTGTCCACCATGGGATTCAATTATTCCCTTTGAGACAACCAGCCCAAGCCCAATCCCTTTTGCCTTGGTGGTAAAGAGTGGTTCAAACATCTTCTTCATATTTTCCTCTGATATCCCTGTTCCGGTATCAGACGCAGTGACAATTACCTCATTCTTTCCGGCGTTTTCTGAAGATATTGTTAATGTACCACCTTCCGGCATAGCCTGATAGGCATTTGTTATCAGATTACAAAAAACCTGAAACAGTTTATCTGGATCAGCTAAAATATTTGGAAGATTATTATCAAGGTTTCTGATGATCTTTACATTATCCGGGACAGTATAACGTGCTAGTGACTCCTCAATGACTTTGTTAAGGTTTATTTGTCTGCGAACCGGGACTTTGGGTCGGGCAAAATCAAGAAGACTGCTGATAATATCTTCAGATCTCGCTACTTCCAGATTGATAATATCTAATGTCTCCTTTACATCAGGATCGGGGTCTTCTATTGCCATGTTTAGGAAGTATGCTGCGTTTTTAATAGCACCCAGAGGATTTCTCAGTTCATGCCCGACTCCCCCTGAAAGTTTCCCAAGAACAGCAAGTTTTTCAGTTTTTACAAGTTGTTCATGTGTCTTGTGAAGTTCCTGCTGGCTATTTGCCAGTTCCTCGTAATTTGCCCTCAGTTCCTCTTCAGCTGCAGTGAGTTCTTCATAAGCAGCTTCAAGATCCGTTGTCTTATTCAGAAGTGCTTCCTCAGCCTTCTTACGACTAGTTACATCTCTTAACGATTCGATGGCACCGATAATATTTCCCGAGGAATCATAAAGCGGAGATGCAATTCCCCAGAGATATATCTCTTTACCACAAATATGATGTCCAAAAAAATCTTCAAATATGTACTTGTCTCCAATTATCTGTAGAGTGGGGTATTTTTTCCTGAGTTCCTCATTTTCTTTGAGAACCAGGTATATTAGTCCATTTCGTTTTTCGCCATAGAATATAAGTCCATTTTCATCTTCGGGCTTACCAATCATATCCTGATTTTTTATGCCGGTCATATCCTCCATCGCTTTATTCCAGGCAATTATTATTCCGGTATTATCTATGACAAAGGTTGCATCCGGAAGAAAATTGATGATATCAATCAATTTTTGTTCTGATAACTTAGTGGCTTTTTCAGCCTCTTTTGATTCTGTGATATCTTCGAGTGTCTCGACCGCACCAAGTATTTTACCATCTCTATCCCGGATCAAAGCTGAGGTGAAGTAAAGCCATTTTCCATTCTCTCCGAAATGGGGAAAGAATTCTACTACACTGACTGCCCCATCTATAATTTTTGAATAAGAGTACTTCCCCTCGTAATATTGCGGAATTTTATCCATCAAACCATCTATTAACAAGTCTGCCAAACATGGTCTCTCTTCGGTGTAAAATGCCTGGCTATGATGGTTTGTTCCAATAATATCCTCTGCATTTATACCAGAACACTGCTCAAGTACTTTGTTCCAGTAAAGTACCTTATGATCCTTATCTATAACGAATTGGGGGATGGGATTCCCTTCAATGATTTGTGTTAGTTTTATTTCCTGTTCGATGACTGCCATTTCAGCACGTTTTTTTTCGGTGATATCAAGAAGAACACCTGAGAAGATTATTTCATTATCAATTTTTACCGGTTCGGAAACACTCTGAATATATCTCTCTTCACCATCCGGCCTGATAAACCTGCCTTCCCAACTCCATTTTTTTAAATCACGGAGGGCAGTGTTTATCGACTCTAGAAATCTTTCCTGGTCACTTGGATCAACACATGCAATAAAACGGATAAAAAAATCATCGCAGTCATTTTTTATCCCAAGTATATTGAAAGCACGTTCATTTACATAATAAAAGCCCAACTCTCCATTAGAACGGACATATAATTGATAAATAACCCCGGGAATGCTCTCTGAAACACCATGAAGCTGGCGTTCGCTTTGATACAATTCTGAAATATCATGGATTATAACATAGATGCCTTGGTTTTCTCCCAGGGTATTTTGGTAGGCTTTGGCATTTATGAGCACTTCACGTAATTTTTCATCGGAATGCCGAAAAACGGTTTGTTGATATTCCTTTACAAATCCTTTGGATATTATAGCCTGCTGCAACAAGGCTGCACTTTCTGGTTTGTTAAAATGAGAGGAGAAATCACTTCCTATTAGATTCTCCCTGGAAATCTTAATAAGATTCTCTGCTGCATCATTACAGTCTGTGATCTTCCAGTCCGGATTAATCACCAGGATTGGATCTATACTTATATCTAACAGGTTATGGAAGGAATGAGAAGTGGGAACCTCTTTCATTGTCATATTATGAATTGTAAAGTGACTGCCATAATATAATCTATGCTCTAAGCCTCATAAGATCCCTAATCAGCATTAGATGTACTATTCAAAAAAATTGTTATGCCTACTAAACCGTTTAATAATATAAAACGGGATAATATCAATTAAACGTGAATTTTCTTTAGGGTAATGGTTAAGGATTCAGGCAACCGGGGCAAATATTAAACCCCACATCCCCAGGGTATGATATATATATTCCATCTCATTGTCTTTTAGTCACTATGTGATTGTATATTTCTGAATGAGAGTCTTGATTGTAATCTCGAAAAATCCAGGAACAATTATCGGAAAATCTTTATTTATTGTAACAATTCAGTCGTATCAGGCTAACACTATGATATGAGAGAAAATTATCCTTCATCTATTTTCCCTGTATTAACATAAGGCGACTGAATATTAACATTTAATAAAGAATATTAAGACTCTGAACACACTTTTCGGAAGCCGCTGGAGAGATTAAAAACTAAAGTTCAAGTCGCAAATTCTTTAAATATTCATAATGATAATTATTGATATGGAAAATATTACCGATACTGCATTTCACGGCGGGAAGGAGAAGCATCAGGAATATTATAACAATCTGATGGTGGAATCAGTATCGGATGGAAGAATAACCGAACGTGATAAGAAACAGATTCAAGCCTTTCTTAGTGAAATAAAAGCGTGCGGTAAGTTATCCAGTCAAAGAACCTATAAACTGGCTTATCAGTTAATTGGAATGAGAAGGTATATTCCAGAGTTTTCATCCGCCACAACTTCAGATGTGTTTACAGGACTTGAAAACCTGAAAGCAGAAGAACGATATACAGACAGCACTAAAAAGGATTTTATTACTATATTGAAGCGTTTTTTATTATGGCTTGAAGAATCTGGGGAAGCATCACCTGGGCTAAAAATTGAAAAAATTAGAAAGATTAAGGCGGGATCGATATCTGTAACCAAAACGGCTGATGATATCCTAACACCAGGGCAAATCGACAGTATGTTCAGAGCCGTAACTAATACCAGAAACAGGGCAATGCTTGAATTATTATACGAATCAGGAGGACGGGCTGGCGAAATTGCAACATTGACCTGGGGACAGATTACCTTTTATTCCAATTATGCCAGTGTTCGATTGGATTCTAAAACCAGGAAGGTTCGAGTGGTCCCTCTATATACTTCTCATGTTTCTCTTCGAAGGTGGAGAGATCAATGTGGCATAGAACCAAAACCTGATGATCTTGTATTTCCTGCACGCGATGAAGAAAACGAACCGATGAGCTATAACGGAATGTTAAAACTAACTCGATTGGCTGCAAGGAAGGCGGGTCTTGAAAAGAATGTCACGTTGCATATTTTTAGACATTCAAGAATCACTCATTTGTTACAAGCTGGAATGAATGAGAGCACAATAAAACTTCTAGCATGGGGGGATGTCGGAAGCACAATGCTACGTGTTTATGCTCATTTGGGCCCTGGAGATGTGGAAAACGAGTTTAACAAATTATATAATATCAAACCAGTTGACGAATTCAGAGGCATGGACCCATCACTATCACCTCTGCAATGCCCTACTTGTGGTATGTTGAATCCTCCTGGAAATCGGTTTTGTGGAGGTTGCGGAGTCGCTTTAACACCCGAAGCCCGAGATGAATTGCAGGATATAAAAAAGGAAATTCACGGATCTGATGATTATAAGCAGTTGTACGATGAACTAATGGAGAGAATGACAACACTGGAGAAAAAAATATCAATTTGATAAATATTTTTTGGACATTTCTGAAAACCAATTAATGAATTCTGATTGTTCACTTGTTCTAAATTCAAAGTAAAATTCATTCTCTAAATCAATTAAATCTCGAGTACTTAAAAAAAAATTAAAAGATTCCATATAATCAGGATATTTTTTCAATGTTTTATACATAATTTCAAAGATTTCAGGATAACGCTCGTTTATTGAAGTGTTCGCCCAAAAAGAAGGTAAAAGAGGCGTATGCAGTAAGGCATATTCAAAATTTGGTATCCCTGGATATATTGTTGCTGATGTGCATTCCTCTATCAATTGTTCAATTAATATTTTTCCAAGAATTTTATTATAAATTTCTATTGGTATAGACAATTTTAAATTGGTTAAAACATCAAGAAACCAAGGAATTTCTTCTAATAAATTAGAATATTTTTTTAATGCACCAATTACCTCTTCTAAAAATTTATTTTTATTGTCTTTAAAATCTGAATATAAAATTAGTATATATCCGCAGAGCCCTTTAATCGTTATTGAATAAGTAAGAAGTTTGGATTTGCGTAATCCCTGTCCGGATTCCGATGCTAAAAATCCATTATCTTCTAAAATATGACAATAACGAGACGCCGCAGGATAAGAAATACCTAAGTTACTTTTTTTTTTGAAATAATATGGAGATATATCCCCCTCTGCTTTCCCTATAACTCGGAGAATTACAATTTCCGTTGGGTTGAAGAATTGTGATAAAGAAATTTCACCAAAAGGCATCGAGTATTTATTTTCATTAGTTATATTTCAACCAAGGGTTTTAATATCTAAAAGACTATACAGTATTGTAGAGACTTTACAGCAATGTAAAACTCTAGGGGTGCAAGCATTCAGATAAAACGAAGTAATGGGGAAATCTATTCCCAATGCACCGTGGCAATACCTTCACTTGTTAAAGAATTGGCTAAAAAGCAAGGGATTAATTTTAGTCGTACTTTAACTGAAGCGCTTCTTGTGAAAATTGAAGAAATTCATTCTTCGGAGGAAAAGAATGAATTATAAACCACGATGTGTTAACTCTGAACTGTTAAATGCGCTAGATCCATTAGAAAGACTTGTAGCAGAAAAATTCTTAAAAGACGGCAGATGGATCCTAACGAATCCATCAAAAACAAGTCGAGACTTGCAGATGATCCGGCCTTAAGGCTGGGTGATGCAATTGAGGTATTAAAAAATGACAGAAAACAAAAAAACGAGATGTACCCGACGTGCCAGCGTTGGATACATCAATGAAAAACACAAAATTCCCTCGCAAGAAAGAATTGAATATCTATTTGATCTCGAACATGAAAATTCTTCCGAGCGGCTGGAATATCCCGGATGGGAAAGCTTACCCAGTAAAATTCCCGGCTTTGGGAATCTGCCCGTATACGGGGGTTTTCTATGATCAAATCACTGGAGGAAAAAATATCCTATTTTGAAAGTTTCAGGGGTTTGGATGGAATAAATCCGGTCCCTGTGTGTTTTCTAAAGGGTCTCGATCCCTTTGATCATAATTTTGTTTTCAATGGCAAAAATCCCCGGTCTTGGACTGCTACGGATTGGGCGGGGGCAGGAAGCGTAGCACTAACTTTATTAAATTCGATTCCGGCTTATAAAGCCGTGCTTTGGAATATTTTTTTCTGCTCTGTGGAAATAACTTCCAAATGTGAGGACCCTGATCTAGCTGATGTAAAACGATGGGGCAACGAGGCTGAAAAACTGATAAATCAGATGATCTGGGACTTAAGTAAAATCTCAGTAGAATCTGATTGCGTGCGGGTGAACGCATGAAGTATACCCAGAGACGATTTTCTCCTTCTTCAATTTT
>Ga0209340_1000635_pt1 | contig 34419 bp, 39 predicted proteins | sample EPASupsiteSAE323_FD_187266 | JGI IMG/M metagenome (GOLD analysis project Ga0209340, IMG submission 187266) | Bioremediated contaminated groundwater from EPA Superfund site, New Mexico - Sample SAE3-23 (SPAdes) (version 2) | ecosystem: Environmental > Aquatic > Deep subsurface > Groundwater >... | reverse complement strand
ATTATGCATATACAATATAATCTTCTTAGATATATATTTAAGCTTAAATATAACTTTTATAAATTATTTGGACTTTTCATTAGCGGTGCGAAATGGGAATTAAAAATACATTCCTGTTGACATTTTGAAATCAATAAATTACATATTGCTATATATTCGGTGAAACTTAGTAGCAACCGGAATGAAACCCACACACTACAACAGAAGAAGTAGTCATTCATTTCTCTCGGGCAGAGTAGTTACTGAAGGATCAATTATATTATCTATTCGATCTATATGAAAACCGAGATATAAAATCCGAAGACAAGTTCCTACCAGACCTTTACAGTAACTCCAATCTTCAGATTGTTCCCGGTTTTTTTCCTTTTTTATCAGAATAACCTTAAGATACACCTGACAATGTCTCAAGCAACCAGTACTTATTACCAGATGATAGTTACTAATGAATTAATAAATTACTAGAATATATCAACATATGGTTTATTATGAGTGACTGACTACTATTAATCGATATGAAAACATGAATTTCCAAGGAAAAAAACAAGAAAGGTATAACAGATCAAATAATAAAAATTGAGAACCTAACGCCTCAACCTTGAGACAGGAAATACTCCTTTATTATAAGCATGATCACACAGCCATTGCGGAGATACGAGTCTGCCGCCGTACTGATAATTATTTGCTACACACCCTGTTCTGCATGCCTTTGCATGTATACAGGATCCACATACTCCCGGATAAGTGGCAGTATCTTCAATATCCTTACGAAGCCCCTTGATAACAGGATTATTAATCCAGATATCCCTGATACTATCCTTACCAAGATATCCATATACAAGTTCAGGGATAGTTTCGCCAATACCACAGAGAGCAATCTCACCGGTCCCAAGGATACCAAGTATCCCTATAACCCCACAATCACAGGTTTTTCCTCTTGTCCTCCACAACTCATTAAATGGAGTTAAAGCCAGAGGCATTGAAAGAATGACAGGAATCGGGGATGAAACACGGATGTTTTGGTTTACATCTTCGGCAAGAGCGAGGTACTCCTCAAATGATAACGCCTCTCCCTTTTCATGCATCTGAATTCCTCTTCCTGTTTTTGTAACAGGATTTAACTTTACTGTTGCTGCCCCGTGATTAGATGCAAGATCAATTAGTTCCTTAATCTGATGTCTGTTACCCCGATGTACAGACATAATCACCTGACAGTTTTTATACCCGGCAGCAACCATTGCATCCAGCCCGCGAAGAGTAGCCTTATGAGCACCATTCACACCCCTGAAAGCATCATGTTCTGAAGGAAAGGGAGAATCCAGACTCATTGATACAAACCCCACCTTTGAGTGGTTCTTTAAAAATTGAGCCATCTCTTCAGTCAAAAGAGTGCCATTAGTCTCCATGTTCATCGTTATGCCTTCAGATGTCAGCATCTCTACTATCTCCTTAAATTCCGGATGAAGCATGGGCTCACCACCAGTAAGTTTGGCATCGACAAGCCCAATTTTTTTCCCCTCTAAAACTGCCTGATGCAATGCCTTTAGATCAATCGTTTTTCCAGGTATTGGAACACCATCAGAATATTCAGGAGTAATCCAGCAATGCCTGCACCGTAGGTTACAACTTGAAGATAGATAAAGATAAAAAGATCTTAACCTCGGAACACCTTCTGGGAGATCTATTGCAGAAAGACAAGGCTCCTCTTTTACATCACGTTCATTAAGATCGCAGAAAGTCATTTTTTGTTCTCCTCTTTAAGATACTCCCTGTAACAACTCAAGGGATCAATACCAATTAGTCTCCCGGACTTAGTCATTACTAAAGCCGGGCATCCGCCTGTACAAAAACCGGTATACTTACAGTCACTACATTCAGAAAGGACTGAAAGGGGTATCTCTCTTCTATTCCTGACCGAATTAATGGCTGGAGAATGAAGCCATGCATCCTGTAATGAATGTATACCTATTACCCCCATTGTTAAAGTAGGAAGCATATTACATGGTACCATGGTTCCATCATGAAGGACCGCCATCTTTGAAAAAACACCTCCACAGGAGCATAAAGTCCCTCTTCCAGGAGTATCAGTCTCACCTCTGTCTAAACGTGATTTTATTTCATCCATCATCCTTGCTCTAGCCAGAGGACCTGCTGATGCCGAAATTCTCCCCCCATATCTCTCATTAAGCTGAGTTAAAACCATCATCGCTTCTTTTCTTTCTTCACCTGAAAGTACGATGTTATCTCCACCACACCTTGCAGTACCCATAACTTCTGCTTCGTTTGTTGAAAAACCCGAAAGTCCTATTTTTTCAAGTAGCAATTCTGCTATCTTTTCAAGATCGGGAATATTATAGTGGTTCAGTGTAACCCTGACTGTTACAGGAAATCCTGCATCTTTGAGTAATTCAAGACCACGGATTGCACGGTCAAAACTATGAGGTGGCCGTGACAAATCATGGATTTCTGCTCTTGAACCATCGATAGAGACCTGAATTGAATCCAGACGGAGCCTCCTTTTTCCCACCTGCATCTCCCGAATTACATCCTCATTTATCAGGGTTCCGTTAGTAAGGATATTATACCGCATCCGGTTTTCAATAATTCCGTCGATCAATTTGAAGAGATCCGATCGTGTAAAGAGTTCTCCTCCCGAAAGACATAACCGCTGGACACCAATCCTTCCGAGTTCTGAAAAAAATGTAAGCCAGCGGTCGGCAGGAAGATCTGACCTTGCGGTCATACTGTCAGCATAAAAGCAATATTTGCATTTAAGGTTACATTTACCAGTTAGTGAGAGATCTACAGATTTCGGTGCAGATGATACACCTCTAGGAGGTAGTGTTGGATCAGGAGGTGCTGACTGTTTATACACCTGATTATTCCTCCCTGATATAATCCGGAGAAAGATCTGATATAAAGGTGACGATATCATTATGGATGGCAGATTCATCCGGACATTCTGTAAACTCCTTTAACATATAAGCATATATCTCATTGATGGTCCGGGGCTTTTGAATAAAGTTCCAGATTGTAAGTCCTGACCGATTGATAAGTATTGTACTGTCAGTATCCGGATTAAAAAGAATAGCCCCGTCATCGCCTTCTACTCTGCATGATACTACCGGATCCGCAAAGAATGAACCAGCCATATTTATAAAACATGAATTACCCGCCTCTTCCGGATTACACTGACTTTTATTATTACTATCTGAATTACTCATAATTGCCTTCAAATTTCTCTTATTATTTATAGATCAAACTGTATTCTCAACCAATTCGTATCCAACAAATCCCTCTTCTGCAAGCAGTGAAATGAGTGATATTACATCATCTTTCACTGACTTTGGCACATCGGAAAATTTCTCGGAGACTGACCGGACTATTGCATCCAGATCCCTCTTCCCGTCAATCAGGGTCCAAACGATCTTTCCGGTCAGATTTAAAGCCAATGCCCCACCGGTATCGCAATTTACAAGGACTATACCATCATCCGGAGTATCCCTGTTTACCACTGATGGATTTGCCATAGGTATAGTATCAAGGACGATATGATCAAGGTCAATCTCCTTCATGTACTAAGTATTGAATGGATTAAGGAATATAACTCTCTAAGCTTTTCAGGTCATACCCGATGAAGTATTATGAAAGATTATAAAAACACATGCTTTCAAAAGAATCACTACGGAATTAACTGAATGTATCCCAGAATACCTTCCTGGTACCAGGTCCGCCAGGCCTATGAATTAATGACAAAGACGATTCCTAGGGCGGTCAAATTAATATTCAGTTATACTCCGTGGTGGACAACTGCAAGTATTATTCTTTTAATAATACTAGGTCTCCTCCCGCTGGCATCTTTATACGTGATGAAACTCCTTGTTGATACAGTTACAGCCGGGATTACTGCTCTGGATAAGGGTGTTGTTTTTCAGGAATTAACTGGTCTTCTGCTTCTTGCAGCTCTTATCTCGCTCTTCACAATCGGGGGAAAGGCTCTCTCAACTTACCTGACAGATGTCCAGTCCCTTATAATGACCGATAAAATCTCAGATCTCATTCATTATCAGTCATTAAAGCTCGATTTAGCCTATTATGAAAATTCGGCTTATCAGGATACCCTCCATAGGGCACAGATGAGTGGGACATCACGTCCGGGTAAGGTTGTGTCAGATTTGATCCAGATAGCACAGAATAGTATATCAGTCTGTGCCGTAGGTTCACTTATACTCTCATTTTCTCCGGTTGCAGGTCTGGTTCTTGTAGGAGCTGCATTACCTGCAGCATACCTAAAAGTAAAATACTCTCAGAAAACCTATGATCTGGCCATTAGACAGACTGAGATGGATAGGATCAGTAACTACTACCACCATATTCTTACAAACCCTGCATTTGCAAAAGAAGTGCGATTATTCACATCAGGATCTTTCTTTCGACAGAAGTACAGTACCTTAAGGTTGTCAATAAGATATGCACGCCTTGTTCTTTCCCGTTCAAAAGCAATATGGGATACAATTGCCCAGACTTTTATTACAATAGCAATATTCGGCTCATTTATGGTTATTGCTTTTATGACGATAAGTGGTGAGATAACATTAGGCAATATGGTTGTATACTTTTCAGGATTTCAGATGTGTACAGGGTATGTTCAGTCAATATTCGGCAGCCTGAATGCATTATACGAAGATAACCTCTTCCTGGCAAATCTATTTGAGTTCTTTGATCTTAAACCTGCCATTTCTGTCCCAAATAATCCAGTTCCTGCCCCTGTCAAGATAAATAACGAAATTCTCTTATCAAAGATATGTTTCAGTTACCCTGGAACAGAAAAAAAAGTCCTTTCAGACATCACTATCAGAATGCCAAAGGGTAGTATAACGGCTTTTGTAGGAGAAAATGGTGCAGGTAAAAGTTCACTTGTGAAACTAATATGCCGATTGTATCTTCCGAATGCAGGAAAAATATCAGTAGATGGTATAGATTTAAGTTTAATGGATCCTGATGACTGGAGAAGAAAAGTTTCAGTGCTCTTTCAGGATTACATTCATTATAATATGAGTGCCGGGGAAAATATCTGGATAGCAGATACTAAAAATGGACCGGACATGTCAAGAGTTGTAAGAGCAGCAGAACTTGCAAATGCTGATGGAGTGATAGATCATCTCCCTTCAGGATATGAAACCATGCTTGGAAGATATTTTACCAAAGGAGAGGAACTCTCTATAGGGCAGTGGCAGAAGATTGCCCTTGCACGAGCATTTTACCGTGATTCTGAAGTAATAATTCTTGACGAACCTGCCAGCTCACTTGATGCCCTTGCTGAAGCAGAGATATTCACCAGATTTAAAGAGATTATTAAGGGTAAGACTGCTATTCTTATTAGTCACAGATTTTCTACAGTGAAGATGGCTGATATGATATATGTCCTAAAAAACGGAAAAATTGCAGAAGAAGGGACTCATGATCAGTTAATCATAAAAAACGGGTTATATGCAAAGATGTATTATGCACAGGCTGATCTTTATACCTGAGTAAATATCTATTCTTCAATAAAAAATATTATCCAGATTACCCTTTATTTATTTTTGTTAGGTTCTGGCTGTCAGTCAGGGCTTTCAGATATATCTGGTTATCAGGATTCCTCTGAATTAACCTTTGGGCAAAATAGAGTGCATCTTTACCCGCTTTTTTGTCCATAGCTGAATTATATAGATCCATCTCGGATCTGTCAAGCAGCATTACAGCATTTGGGTATCCAAATGGATCTGCTACTAATTTTTCTGCCACTTCATGAAGGTCAAGAAAGATCTTATCAGCTTGTTCGGATTCTCCGATTTTGTACAGATATTCTGCCCTCAGGAGATCAGAAAAAGAATTGTTGCCAAAATTTGCATTATTTTTTGTTATAAAGTATGGAGAAGCATTTCCGTAATCTCCTTGCAGAGTATATGCATAACCGATATATGGTTCTATCCGGGTAGAATAACCAGGATATAGGGATTCTATCTGATTACTCATATTTAATATCTCAATCCCAGGTTTAAGACCAGTTAATGCCTCTATTTTCGCTTTTTCTCCAATAAATGAGGCTTTCATCCTCGTACTACTGATATTAATCAGATGTTCATAAGCTTCTATTGCATTTTCATAATCACCATCTGCACTTTCCATCATGGCAAGATAATTCCAGAGGGCTGATGATTTATCGTACTTTGCAGTACCATTTTGTAAGGTAATTCTAGCCCCTTCCCTGTCACCCAGGAAAAACTGGGCAAGGCTCCTGCTATAGATATCAGCTTCATCGACTACCTCCCTGGTTTCAGCCATTTTAAGATATTCGTCCCTCTTTGATGAATCATTAAATCCTGTTATTACATATCTTGAAAGTAGAATATATGGATACGAACGATTATCATTTATCTTCAGAGATCTATTTACTGCGTCCATCGCTTTCTGGTATTCTTTTACGGAATAGTACAGAATGGCCTCCTTAAGGAGATTATCATAATTCCCTTCATCAACAGAGTTGGCTTTGGAGTAGAAATTTGCTGCAGACTTAAAGTCATTACGGTTCATAAAGTCATTAGCTGCCTGAATATATTTGTCAGAGTCTGATTGTGCTGATACAATAGGAAACAATAGAGAACAAATGACCAGAATTACAAAGTAATTTCGACAAAACATATAAATAAGTTATCTTCACCCATTTAATAAATATCGGTTGAAGATTTTAGGGATAAATTTCTGAATTAACGGGTAAACCAAAACATCACACGAAGATCATAATATTACTACCTGAATAGTGTAATAATGCGAGGAGGGTGATTTGAACACCCGGACCCCTTCGGGAACGGACCCTAAATCCGTCGCCTTTGACCTAGCTCGGCAATCCTCGCTCAAAATAAAAGATCAGGTAGCTGAAGGAGAGGTCCGGCCTTCAAGTTCCTGACGAACCTGCTGCTGAAGTTTCTCAAATTTTTCCTGCAGCATTTTCTCCTGTTTTTCCATGGATTTAACCCTGATATCCAGCAATTCTTTCTTTTCATTAAGTTTTGCTATGACATCAGATTTCGGTTTCTGCATTACAACAGAACCCACATTCATATACACAACAACAGACTCATCAGACTCATTTAACTCCTCAAGGGCACGCAATGCCTCTTGTATGGCAAGTTCATACTGATTCTTCTGTGAGAGGATTGTTTGCATCTGTTGCTGCATCTGCTGAAGCATGTTAATTTGATTCTGAACTTTTGGCGATATATTTTGCATTTTAAACTCCCCATCCCGCTTTCTCTTCCTGCTCTACAACCATAATCATCTCATCTGCTATCTGTACAAGTCTGAGCCATGTGTTAAGAGCTGCACGAAGAGCAGTCAGATCTAATGCTTTTATATGGATTTCCAGACAGTCCCCGGCACAAACGTTGCAAGAACCAGATGTCCTCTCTGTTAGATCACTATCTGATTCAGGACTAATAGAAGCTCCTATTATGAAAGCATGCCCTGTCCTGAAGGTAAACGAACCATCATGCATCACTGGCAGAGTCCTCGACGAGTTTGAGTTTCAGCCACCTTTTTTGAGGACCGTCAAAGGAGATAAACATCTCATCTGAATCCACTAATGTAACCTCACAGTATGGCGATAGCATCTCTTCTATTTTCTGATCAGAAGTTATTACTCCTCGCATAATCTTCTTTTCTCTCAATCCCTCTTCGTGATCATTAATAATTCTGCTAATCACAGGATTGCTATCCTGATATGCCGTCATTATTATGCACTGATCCTGCTGATGAATTACGATAAAAAAATCATGCTCATCAGATATCTCTCTAAAGCCATGCTTTCCTCTTGGCAGATACTTACTTCCGGTGGCAAAAGCAAGATCCCGGGCTACGGCCCGGGTAAATGTCGTTGAGCGACGGGATGTTGTAACAACCGTCATCGGGCTTTCAATTCTTTTATAGCCGCTCCACGTTCCTTAAAAAGAATACGGTGGCCGCAAAAAGGACACCTGACATTCATATCGATCTCTACTTTCTGCTTACACCGGGCGCATTTATATGAGCCGGGCATCTAAGGTTACGCCTCCTTCATCGTCCTTTCAATCGTTCGCAGGGCAACCTTCAGATTGGGGGTGACAGGAACATATGCGCCACCGGCAAACTTAAAAGAACACTTTCTACACTCCCATATTCCTGTCCCAATCCGCTTTACAGAAACGGTATCACATCTCGGGCAGGTGTGGACTGCTTTTGAGATCAGTTCCACATCACGGACCCTTTTACGTATAAACCGACCATATCTCGGACCGAATCTTCCGGTAGAGCCTGAAACCTTCCCTTTCGCTTTAACCATCTTTCTGGCCATATTCAAAACCTCTATCGATGTCCTTTCATGTTGAATTTAAATACACTTATAGTTACTTGATTATCTTAGTCTCAGCATCACCATGACTTATACGGTTGACCAGATCGTAAAAGTCATTCTGGATTCCTGCAGGAATAACGGCAACACATATCCAGGATCCATCCTTCTGCCATTCATCCTTCTCAATGGTTGCAGTTTTTGAGATCTCCCCGTAAGCCTTCGGTGCATAGTCAGCAGGTATTTTGACTGCTACACGAAGTTCTTCAAATTTAATAGGGATCAAAGGACGAAGTGCCTTCATAGTCTCTCTGACAAGTTCTTCCAGGCTTTTAAAGGGATCAATGTGAACTTTTGCCTCCTCCATAGCAAGATCTATTCTTTGGGGAGGGTGAGGATGTCCGGTCTGTGGATTTACAGCGTTACGCGCAATAAATGTAATCACCTGCCTTCTTTTCTCCAAGGTCATTACACGCCTCTGATCTGCAGTCAGATGGATCTCTCCCTTTTTTATGATCTGAACCGCAATGGTCTCAAAATCAGTGGTTTTAAAGACTTTTTTAAGCGCCTCTTCTGAAGCCCGTTCTGCCTGAGAAGCATTTTCAAAGATCTGATCTGCTGCTACGGCATCTTCAACAGGGATCTCTTCTCCCTGCCTGATTTTTGCTGCCACATCAGGGTCGACAAGTATTTCAAATTTTTCGCCGTGGCTCTCAAGTTTTGCTACAACTGCATCATCAAGTGAAATCACTGGATTCCTCCGGATTAATTATTACTACTATATTACTGCTGTTGTTGCAACTGCTCAATATATGATGCAACCTCTTCCCTTGACATCTTACGAAAGATCTCTTCCTCTTTTGTAATCACTCCAATTTCTACAGTATTTACATCATACTTACCTTCGGTAGCCTCATGAAGGGCTTTAAGACCAAGTTTAATTGAATCAGGAAGGGATGATTCGTAAGAATATTGTTCTTCAAACAACTTCATCACTGCCGGACGGCCGGTTCCGATTCCGGTTGCCTTATATTCAAGAAGGGTGCCACTAGGATCTGTCTCGAAAAGACGGAACTGTCCGTCAGATATCCCAGTGATCAAAAGAGCTGTCCCATAAGGGCGTGCTCCGCCAAACTGGGTATAGGTCTGCATATGATCCCCGAGTTTTTTCGCTAGGGTTTCTACATCGACTGGCTCATCATATGTGACGCGGTTTATCTGTGCCTCAACTCTTGCCCTGTCAACGAGAGCGCGTGCATCCCCTACCAGTCCTGATGAGGCAACCCCTATGTGCTCATCAATTCTGAAGATCTTCTCGATTGAGTTTGCTTCCAGGAGCCTGGAGTTGATGCGTTTATCAACTATTAAGACAACCCCCTCGTGACATTTGATCCCCACTGCTGTTGTTCCGCGTTTAACTGCTTCACGGGCATATTCTACCTGATATAATCGCCCATCAGGGCTGAATACAGTAATAGCCCGATCGTAAGCTGCCTGATTATTATTCATCATAGTAATGATCCTCAGTATCTTCTTCTGTTATATATCGTGGTATCTCATGATACATCGCATTTTCTTTGAGATCTATTTTGCCGGCACTGTAAAAAACTGCATTATACGAAGTTTTTGAAATGATGACTTTTCCCTGGCGCACCGCCCTTTCCTTTGGAATTCTCTCCCGCAGACTTCTGACAGTTCCTGAGGTTAACATTGTATGAACCGCTGCCGGTTTATCCTTAATAATTGTAACTGTTGCGAGAGCGGTTTCAAGTGGGCTTTCAAGCCCCCTCCTGCACCGGATTATTGCATAAGAACCAGAAACCAGGATAACAGAGGGCCATATCTGCGCCGACAGAAGATCCCCGTACATACATTCGACAACATCAGAAACCGACCTGTATAGGTCCAGTGAGTCAAATCTAAGATCTTCAGGCACCACACGGATAAGGAGGTACCTGAAATTTTCCCGCATAGACGGTCTCATTCGCATTTCAGACCTCCCTGATGACTCCAGGCCGGGTTTTTAGTGACGGAATACACGATAATCCCATTGAAAGGACAGATTCATCATCGCATATACCACCAAGCAGGTTGAGCATGCTCCTTACACTCCGTATATGAGTGATATTCTGTGCATGACTGGATATAATCACAGGAAATTCATAACGCTTCTGCAGAGTGAAGATCTCCTCATATTTTCGGATTACCTTCTGACGGGCAACTCCCTTAAGTTCAACAAGGGGACGTATCGAAATTCCTATGGCGACCCCCCGCTCTCCTGCAATCTGTGCACAAAACCTGTCAAAGCCATCCTTTGGAGTGTTCTCAAGATCCATCAGGGCATTAACTCCAGGAGTAGAGAGCACTGTCCTGTTAAATTGTGCATCTCCTGCTGATACATAAACCAGTTCATTCTCATGCAGAGGTTTTCTCACTTCTTTTACCAATGCCTGACCAGTGAGACCGGAAAGATACCTGGAGGACCAGATCATAATATCATTATGATCGGATCTGATATTCTCTCCTGCAGCAACAAAACCAGAAAACCCAAGGCTTGAGAGCTCAAACGCAAAACGAGAGAGACTTACCCCGCCCAAAGGATAAGGGAAGACACATCCGTCAAAAAAAAACATTGAAAAAATTATTTGGCCAGGTTACCATTTGACCTGACAGAAGGACGACACTTTTCAGCGCCTGTACCACGTCTCCGCATTCCACGACCTTTATGCCCTGCACTGGTTTTTCCACGTTCACTACGTCCACGATGTGTCGAATTTGCAATCCAGCCAAGTGTAGAGTCATTTATTATTGATGGATGATGCGGATCAAGCAGAATTACCTCATACCATTTATGTCTCCCGTCTTCGCCAACCCAGTAAGAGTTTAGGGCTTCAAGATTCGGAAACTTTCGGCTGGCACGTTCTTCGGCAATACGCTGAATACTCTTGCCCATCGTCCTCTTGTTTACACCCATCCGGGCAGTACGGCGTCCTCTTACATATCTTGAGGCCCTGCGTCCACCACGCCTTACCTTAACACGTACCACGACAACTCCCTGTTTTGCTTTATAGCCAAGAGTTCGTGCACGATCAATACGGGTGGGTCTTCTTACCCTTACAATAGTACCTTCCCTACGCCAGACCTGTAACCTTTCCCAAAGAAGGGACTTAACTACTGTCTCGTCAGGGATTTTCCAGGCATCCCTGACATACGAATACATCGATTTTGACATAAATTCTCCAGGTTCAGCCTTTTTCAGGCCACATACCTAACGGGACTAATCCCGAGAGTCCATTACAGGTCACTCTGACAGATATTTAATTTGTCTCTGAGAGACCATGTTTTATCTTCTCTACAACTCTAATTTGAGAGATTTCAGTTACCGGATACTGACCTTTCTCATCCTTTTCTGCAGATTTTACCATGTCCCATATGGTAAGCAGGGCAGTACTGACACCAACAAGTGCCTCCATCTCTACCCCTGTTTTTCCTGATGAAATAACAGAGACAGTCGCAGAAATGCTCTCATCTTCCAGTGTAAAATCAATATCAATCCCATGGACAGGAATTGCATGACACATCGGGATTATCCTTGATGTATCCTTTATTGCAAGAACTGCTGCAACTCTTGCAGTAGCAAGCACATTTCCCTTAATTACCGTTCCCTCCCTGATGGCACTGATAGTCGTCTTCTTCATCCGGATCATACCGGATGCAACAGCCTTTCGAAAGAGTTCCCCTTTGGCCGAGACATCAACCATTCTGGCCCTGTCACCATCAACATGTGTAAACTCAGGCATTATTCTCTCATATGAGTTCTCGGATACAATATTTGAGGTATTGCAGGGAGAAGATCATGAGCTGTCAAACCATATCCTAATTGATCTGTTATGATCTCCCCGGCGCGCCCGGTTGCGTATGCGCCTATACATGCTGCTTCAAATGGCGGAAGATGAACCATAAGGGCTGTGCACACCCCGGCAAGTAAATCACCTGTTCCTCCTTTTGTCATTGCAGGAGTCCCGGTACGATTAAATTTAACCCGGTTGCCGTTGCTGACAATATCAACATGGCCTTTGAGAAGCACTGTCCCGGGAATTTTTGCATCCTTAACAGATCTTGCACGGGTATAGAGATCACTGCCCGGATTAATTCCGGTAATACGATTAAACTCCCCTGCATGAGGTGTGTAAAGACTTTCTACTGATACAGGCAGGGGAAGTCTCAATGCATCAGCATCAAAAACGCCTTTTTTTGCATATTGAGCCAGGGTTGTAACCACAGCATGTGACTCAGTTCCAAGCCCCGGCCCGAACAGAATTGAATCTGCCTTTCTGCAGAAGGGTATCAGCGGTTCAATATCTGTTTCACGAATTTTTCCTTCTGATACAGGTATGTGTATCAGATCAGGTTCCTGAAGATACACGGGTGATGCAACTCTTACTATATCTGCACCCGCCCGCATTGCCGCAAGTCCGGCAAGCCAAGGGGCTCCCTGGTAAGGACCACCACCAATCACCATGACTTCTCCGCCTGCACCCTTATGTGCATCTTTCCTTCGATCTGGAAGCAAAGAGAGTACTCCCGGACCGGTACAGACCTCTGCAAGCAGGGGTATTCCTATCTCACAAACCTCTGCATCTTTTATCTTTGCCCGATGAAAAGAGCAGATATGATCAGGAATAATTCCTGGGGTAGGAATATCAGCAGATAAAACCTGGACACCTGATTGGTTTACAAGAGTTACCATCGAACGGATGGGCTCTTTGATCTCCCCATTAATGCCGGTCCCGAGCATTGCATCAATAATCAGATCTGATTCTGAAAATAATCCGGAATAATTAGTGAGATCACTTACGGACCTTATCCTGATCAACCTGATATTGCAATGAATAATTGTTGAGATTTGATGTGCTGTTGAAGGGGAAAGTCTGCCGGAATCATACCAGATCACGGTTACATCTGCATCAAACTGAAGATGACGGGCTGCAACAAACCCGTCACCACCATTATTCCCTGAACCGCACAGAATCAGGATCCTTGAGCATTTATATCTCCGGGCAACATTTGCAAGAGAGGTTCCTGCTGCCTCCATCAATTGCAGCCCGCTGACACCGAGGTCTTGCGCGTTCAGGTCTATTACCTTCATTTCTGATGAGGAGATTATTCCAAAATCCCGAAACTCTGTCAGCAAAGATAATTTATCCAGAGGAAAATTCTTATCCTGATCATACATCTGTTGTATTCTCCTTTATTCTCAATTTGTTCAAACGAGGATATCCCTCTTCTTGTGTTCAGGTCAATACTAAAGGATGAGTCTTGACGACGATATCAGGGCTGCAACTGATACAATCAGATCAACTGATGAAGTCACAATAATTTCTCATATTGATGCAGATGGGATTAGCAGTGAAGCGATCCTGGTGCAGGCATTAAACAGACAGGGCATTACAGTCAGGAGCAGATTTGTTCGCCAATTGGATCCGTTAACCCTTGACCAGATACCTGACGATTCCTCACTTAAGATCTTTTCTGATCTTGGATCAGGCCAGCAACAACTACTAATGGATAATGGCCTCGATCCATCAGGGACAATAATAATTGATCATCACGTTAGTCAGCCGGCAAAAAATTCTTCCGGGGATGAGTTCATCGAAGTGAACTGTCTCAATTATGGATATGAAAAGATGAGTGCCGCAGGTGTATCATATCTTCTTGCCAGAGAGATCGATGAGATCAATGTAGATCTTGCAAAACTTGCAATCATAGGCAATATCGGAGATATGATGGATCGGGAACACCTTCGACTTACCGGTCCGGTCAGGGAAATCCTGCAGGATGGGATGAAAAATGGAGATGTCGAACTCTGGGAGCATGATTTGAATATATATGGGATCTCAACACGCCCACTTCCCCAATCCCTGGCTTATTCGGATGACATGGATATTCCGGGAGTCAGCAGAGACCCGGAGAGTGCAGGAAAGTTTCTCGAGAGAATAGGTATCTATCCATCAAGGGGTAATAGATGGCAGGTATGGGAGGAACTTACCTTTGAAGAGAAACAAAGGGTAAGTTCCTCGATTATAGAGCAACTTATTGCTCATGGAAAGGATACAAGCCGGATGTTCTCGGATCATTACATTTTCCCGGATGAGGACAGACATCAGGCATCTCTTCGGAATGCATCAGAGTTTGCAACTCTCTTAAATTCATGCGGGAGGTGGCAGCGACCTGAACTAGGGGGAGCAATATGCCGGGGCGACCGGGCCGGAGCATACCTTGAGGCTGAACATATGCTTCGTAACCACAGGAGTAAGATCAGGGAGGTGATGCTTTATATTACAGATACAGGGGTTAGTGAACTTTCTCATATGCTCTATATTCATGTCGGAGGAAGGTTTCCCGACACTATTGTGGGGATAGGAGCAGGCATGGCACTTTCCAGGCTGAATCCTGAAAAACCCATTCTGATAATGTGTGAAGATTCACTCGATCCATCCATGACAAAAGTTTCGATGAGAACCAGACCTGAAGTCATAAACAAGGGCGTGGATCTCCAACAGGCACTTTCCATGGCATGCGGATTACATGAGGGATGTTCTGGCGGGGGGCACAGGATAGCGGCAGGGGCTTTCATCCCAAGAGAAGTGGAGGGTGTATTTATTGAAGATGTTAACCGAATAATAGCAGAACAGTATGCTCAAACGTGTCAGGACCATTGCTGATCTCCAGTTTGGAAGAGGAACAGGAATTATGCTGTTTCCCGATTCCTGCAGGTTTATCAGATCACGCCGGGGAGAAGTCCGCCAGGTAATCCTTGAAGGGAAGAGGGTTGCAACTCTCAGGGCCCATGACGGCCGGCTTACTCTTGGGCTTACCGGAGGAGAACGCCTTTTTTCTATCCTGAAATCCCCCGGTAACAGGGTTATAGTAAAAGATGATGTTGCATCTTTTATCTCATCAGGAAAAAATCTCTTCTGCCGTCATGTCATCAGGTGCGATCAAACAATTCATGCGGGTGATGAGGTGATAATGGAAGATGAGACCGGTCAGTTTCTTGCTATCGGTGAAGCAGTCCTCTCTGGAGATGAAATGATTGCATTTGAGACAGGAGTGGCAGTCTCGGTAAGACACGGAAAAGAGCAGGAGAACCATTAATGATACCAGGTATGAATCCCCGCAAAATGAAACAGATGATGAAGCAGCTCGGGATGGATATCCGCCCGATAGAGGATGTAAAAGAGATCATTATCAGAACTGATAAAGGTAATTATGTGTTTGATCAGGCTGAGGTGGCAATTATGAAGATGCAGGGCACTACCACCTGGCAAATCACTGGTGAACCAAGATTTGAAGAAGCGGAGACAGTGATCCCTGATGAAGATGTGTCACTTGTTGCAGATCAGGCCAAAGTATCTTTTGAGGCAGCAAGAGATGCACTTCGTGAGACTAAAGGGGATATCGCAGAAGCTATCTTACGCCTCTCTTCATGATTACTGAAGGAGACCGGATTATTCTCTCCGGCAAAGGGAAGCATTATCTCGTAAGGGCAGGTGCGGGATCTCTCGGGACAGATCTCGGGATGGTTGATCTCATGCTTTTAATTGGTAAAGAACCGGGTATGACTATCCAGACAAGGGCAGGAAAGGATCTGGTGATACGTCTTCCCCGTGCAACTGATTTTTTTGAAAAGGCAAAGAGGAGCGGTGCCCCTATGCTTCCAAGAGATATCGGACTGGTTATCGGGCTTACCGGGATGAACAAAAATGATATGGTCCTTGATGCAGGGACAGGAAGCGGAGTAGCTGCAGTTTTTTTTGCCGGAGTAGCTGGAAGAGTTGTGACCTGCGAAAGGAGAGAAGAATTTTTTCACATCGCAAAAGAGAATATCCAGGAGACAGGTCTATCAAATATTGAAGTCATAAACAGGGATATCCTCTCGATTGAAGGACAATTTGATGTGGTCCACCTGGATCTTATGGTAACCGGTGATCATGTGAATCACTCTTATAAACTTCTTCGTCCGGGGGGTTATCTAGCTTGTTTCACCCCTTTTTTTGAACAGATGGGTTTTGTTTATGACTGTGCATATAATCTCTTTTCAGAGGTCTTCTCTTATGAATGCATAATGCGGGATATGGACAGGAGTGACAGGGGAACAAGACCTTCAACTAAAGTATGTCATAGCGGATACATAACCATAGCCCGGCGGTAAAGATCTTACATAAAGGGGCTATAATGAGTATAAATTTCAACCAAAGAGTTTGACAAACGATTTGGTAATTTATCCACTTGATATCTATCGATACCTGACAGAGTCTGTGTTTGAAAACAGGATCTGATGACCTGAAATTAAGAGCATTAGAAGAGATCTTAAGAAGAAGTTATTAAGAATTTCTCCGGATTAAATGAAATAAAGGAGAAAAGCCATTCGAATTTAATAATCTCATTTAATTGCCCATAAGTTATTATTGTGTAAAATAATCGGTGATCCGGATTAAATTTAAGGAGTTGATTCGATTTATAATCAAATTTTTCCCGATATTTTTGAAACGTTCTATTGGGCTTGATTTTACTGATTTTTCAGGAAACTATCTTACTCTTATCCCTGAATTTTTAAATAGTAACGATAATTACCTTTAATTTCACAATAACTAACCTGTTTTTTCGTCATCTGACGAAGGTTTTCTATAATATCGCCGTTTTTTTTCCGGGGAAACTATTTAAGAAGATACATACAACCTGAATGTGTTGATGCTGATAGTATCAGCATGAAATGTAGGAGGAAATTTACGTGAAGTTCGGATACGCAATTGTTCTCGCACTGGTTGCACTTGTTGCAGTTGTCGGATTTGCATCCGCAGACCGGCTCCCAAGCCAGGTGCCAGAAAACCAGGTTTTTACTATTGATACACTTATCGACGCAACAGGCGCAGTTTCTGAAGCCAGCTCGATGCAGTGGGTTCTTGATGACCAGAAGATTAAGCACTACGTTATCTCAAGAGATGACAACACTCAGTTCCCATTCATCTTGAGTGATGACGAAATATTAGCTCTTGAGGCAGCAGGTGTAGATGTTACTGTTGATCAGCTTGGAGCAATTCAGTCAATAGATGTTCCAGCATCAATGGTAGACAAAGTTGTTCCTAATTCATTGTTTATTCCAGGTGTTATTGTAACCTACCAGGATCTTATTGATGCAATTCTTGACACCGGTGACGATGAGTATTCATCTGAAACAACCTACGACACTGGATATATCCACGACTCGAAGTTGAACCCAACCGAGACCATCATGCTCGCAACCTGGACCGATGAGCTCAGGAGCAACGGTGGAAAGACCTCACTCAACAAGAACATTGACTTTGACTCAAAGAACAAGGTTGATGGAATGAACAACCTCGAAGTTGAGAAGGTTCTGACCTACGCAAGCACAGAGGGTGCACACCTTACCGGTGCAGAATCATGGACACTTGATGTTGCAGGTAACTACAAGAAGACCGAAGATACCATCCGTTGTGTCTTTGCTTCCTCAGCCAGCAAGTACTTCCCGGCATTCTGTAATGTCGTCAAGGCAAAGAGTGAACTTGTTAACGTCAACAGTGCACAGATCTCAACCAAGGGAGCACTCCGTGGCGTTGCAGCAACCGGTGACGTCCCAGCAGCACTTTCATACCAGATAGCAGTCACACCTGACAGCAACTCTGGAAGCGGATTTGCAGACGGAACCATTAAGACCATGTTCGGTGGATCAATCATGGAAGCCCGTGACAACCACCAGAACCCGTCCGCAACCAACTCCTGGAAAGACTCTGCCTCCGTAACCGGTGGTATCAAGAACTTCCAGAAGACCTTTGCATACCAGTCTGGATTTACCTATTAATCCTGACTCTTTTATTCTTTTTTTTCCGTATTATTCTTTAAATCTGTTTCCTGTTCTTTTCGATAAATTCTGAATTACCTAAATAATAAAATTCGGAATGGAATATAATGTTTCGTCAATAGCCGAACATTATATAAAATTAAGAAACTTATTATGTCCTTAATTATAACCTAGCTATGTTGATGCTGAAGTATCAGCATGAATTTGGAGGAAATTTAAGTGAAGTTTGAATATGCAATTGTTCTTGCATTAATGGCACTTGTTGCAGTGGTCGGGTTTGCATCAGCAGACCGGCTCCCAAGCCAGGTGCCAGAAAACCAGGTATTTACTATCGATACACTTATCGATGCAACTGGCGCAGTTAGTGACAGTAGCTCGATGCAGTGGGTTCTCGATGACCAGAATACCAAGCATTATACATATACAAGGGACGACAGTACCCAAACACCATACTTCTTAAACTCTGATGAAGTATTAGCTCTTGAAGCAGCCGGAGTAGATGTTACAGTAGACAGTTTAGATGGTGTCTCTTCAATCGATGTTCCATCATCAATGTTAACTAAAAATCTACCAGCATCACTTCAAGATGCAGCAACAGGTATCATCACATACCAGGATCTTGTAGACGCAATTATGAACGCTGGCGATGGTGATGAATATTCAGAAGATTACTACTATGACCGTGGTTACATCCATGACAGCAAGCTCAATCCGAACGAAGAGATTATGCTCGCAACCTGGACGGATGAGATAAGAACCAATGGTGGTAAGACCTCACTCAACAAGAATATAGACTTCGACTCAAAGAATAAGGTTGATGGAATGAACAACCTTGCAGTTGAGAAGGTTCTGACATACGCAAGTACCGAAGGTTCACACCTCACAGGTGCAGAATCATGGACACTTGATGTTGCAGGCAGTTATGAGAAGACAGCTGATACAATCCGTTGTGTCTTTGCTTCCTCATCGAGTACTTACTTCCCGGCATTCTGTAATGTCGTCAAGGCAAAGAGTGAACTTGTCAACGTCAACAGTGCACAGATCTCAACCAAGGGAGCACTCCGTGGCGTTGCAGCAACCGGTGATGTCCCGGCAGCTCTTTCATACCAGATAGCAGTCACACCTGACAGCAACTCTGGAAGTGGATTTGCAGACGGAACTATTAAGACAATGTTCGGTGGATCCATCATGGAAGCCCGTGACAACCACCTTGAACCATCAGCAACCAACTCCTGGAAAGACACTGCCTCCGTAACCGGTGGTATCAAGAACTTCCAGAAGACCTTCGCTTACGAGTCCGGGTTTACTTACTAATCCCGACTCTTATCTTTTTTTTTTTGTTGAAAATTGTTCTTTATCAATCACTTATCATTAAGTGACAATTTCTTCGTATACAAAAATACAAAGTTTCTTTTCGCATCTAAACGAACAATTCCAGAAAGAAAAGAAACTACTTATGTTGACACACAGAAATTAGCTATGTTTATGCTGATTTGATCAGCATCCTTTTGGAGGATAAAAGTGAAGTTCGGATATAAAATACTGTTATTTTCTTTGGTATTTCTGATAGTAACCGGATTTGCCTCGGCGGATCGGCTACCGTCACAAGTGCCTGAGAACCAGATGATCACAATAAGCACGATTATTGATTGTATCGGTCCGGTTAGTGACTCAAGTTCAATCTCCTGGGTTCTCGATGATCAGAGTATAGAGCATACTACTGCAACAAATATTGATAGTCAGAATTACTATTCGCTTACATCCACTCAGATTGCAGCCCTGAAGGCAGCTGGTGTAGATGTTTCATCGACTGCGAATGGAGGTATTCAGTCAATAGATGTTCCGTCATCCATGTTATCAGATACCCTGCCAAGTGGAGTACAGGATCCGACAACAGGTCTGATTACATACCAGGATCTTGTCAACGCTATCGAGAATACAGGCTCTGATTCCTATGATCTCGACACATATGAAGATCGCGGATCTATTCACGACAGTAAGCTCAACCCGACCGAATCAATCATGCTTATGACCTGGACTGATTCAATCAGGACAAATGGTGGTCATACATCACTGAACAAGAACATTGACTTTGACTCAAAGAACAAGGTTGATGGAATGAACAACCTCGAAGTTGAGAAAGTGTTGACATATGAGAGTATTGAAGGGTCACACCTGAATGGTGCAGAATCCTATACACTTGATGTTGCAGGTAACTACAAGGCCACTGAGGACAGTATTCGTTGTGTCTTTGCATCAGCTTCAAGTGACTACCTGCCAGCATTCTGTAATGTAGTCAAGGCAAAGAGTGAACTTATCAATGTTAACAGTGCACAGATCTCAACCAAGGGTGCAGTACGCGGTGTTGCAGCAACAGCTGATGTGCCTGCAGCTCTATCATACCAGATAGCAGTCACACCTGACAGTAACTCAGGAAGCGGATTTGCCGATGGTACAATTAAGACGTTCTTTGGAGGATCCATCATGGAAGCCCGTGATAAGAACCAGGTACCCTCTGCAACCAACACCTGGAAAGATACAGCATCCGTAACCGGTGGTATCAAGAACTTCCAGAAGACATTTAATTACGAGTCAGGGTTTAGTTACTAATCCTGATACATAATTTTCTTTTTTTCCGGTTACTGTAATATTTGTCTGTTATAGTCTTCTTTTTATTATTCTGATGAAAATCTATGAAAATTGAAGGTATTAAAAAAATTGAGGATATCAGGTAATTGCAGGTCAGGATCCTGCTGCGTGCATGATGCCTGCATTTATCAGTGCAGAACGAATTTCCCGAAGTTCCTGTCGCATCTCTGATATCTCCTTATTCAGGATTTTATCAAGATCAGACCTGGTTCCCTTAATCTCATCCAATGTCTCTCTTTGTAACCCTATAGTACCTTCCTGAAGAGAAAGGGTTTTTTTCTGGAGGGAGAGGGACTCTTTATGCATATCAAGGGCAATATCCTGCTTTTTTTCCATTCGTTGAAATATTGCAATTGCAGAATCAAACCTTTCTGCAAGTTCTTCATCCGGACTTCCACGAATTATTTGGAAGTAGGAATATTCCCCGGTATACCGCTCTTCACTACTCTCAATGCTTTCAACATTTACCGGATATTCAAATATCCTGATATCTTTCTTAAAACGATCCAAATCAGCAGATCTTCCCTCGGCTATAATCCTGACGTCATATCCTTCAAGATTTTCAATACGTCCGGTAATATTGTGTTTCCTTGCGATATTCTGAACAATATGACGATATCCCACCCTTTGAACATTTCCAATGATCCGCAAATTCAGCCTTATTAAACTATCGGCTTCCATAGGTATAATTAGGAGTTATAATGCAAAAAGTTCACTGCATAATAATATAAAAAGCATAAAGAAATTACAAATAAAAAAAAGGTCTCTGATTTAAATCAGGGAATTATTATGAGACCGGTATAGAAGATATGAAAACCGCTGATATCAGCATTAGTATCCTTACCAGTTGTATTTGTGTTGTATTTGGTGTTATCGTTAAAGATAATCCCTGTTCCACTTCCACCATCTGCTGTAAAGTACTGTGCATAACCATTATACCAGATCTTATTCCCGGAAACGCTGAGATCCTTTGATGTATCAGAGATCTCAATAGCTGCATTCTGGTTATAAGCTATCTCATTATCTTCAATGATTACATTATCAGTATTCTTTTCAATGTCAATTCCGTTGTCTCTATTATAATCAATAACATTGTCTACTATTGTCACCTGACTGCTGTCTTCACCGGTTTCAATGCCATCATCACTATTATAAAGGGCTGTATTGCCGGAGATATCAATATTCTGACCATTTACATAAATACCATCCTCTCCATTTCCGATCACTTTGTTGTTTTCAATGGTATTGGATGATCCATTTACTATAAGCCCGGTACCTTTATTGAACTGAGCAACATTATTTTTGACATTTGCATAGTTACCGGTTACATTAATACCATTGCCACCATTATTAAAGACAAAGTTATCCTTAACTGTTGCTGAGGTTCCACTAATGTTAAGTCCGTCACCAACATTTTTGAAGGCAATGTTTTTACTGACCACATTATCTGCCCCTGCAACACTTATCCCGTCACCACTGTTGTAGATAGCATAATTTTTTGTTACGGTGTTATTTTTGCCATTAACTCCAATACCATCTTCAGTGTTATACATGACAGTGTTACCGATGATATTGATATTATTCCCATCGGCTTCAATTCCATCACCAAGGTTTCCATTTGCCTGATTGTACAAGAGGGTAAAGTTCAATCCAAATACTTCAATTCCATTACCTCCGTTTCCATTTGCCTGATTGTATATGATATCAGTGTATCCCCCATACGCGGCGATTCCATCACCACCATTTCCGTTGGCTCTGTTTCGGGTTATTATATCATCTATCCCTACGGAGAGAATCCCATAATCACCGTTATTGTTAGCTTCATTACGATCTATTGTTGTATAACTGCCAAAACTAGTGATTCCATTACCACCGTTTCCATTGGCTTCATTTAGAGCAATATAATCACCACTACCAGAGGCCATAATTCCGGCAAAGTCGTTTGAATTTACCTTGTTATTAACAATAACGGCATCATCCCCGGCAGATACAATGCCATTGCTGTTTAAAACAACAACATTATTGACAATAAATGCGTTTGCTCCGGTGGAGATAATTCCGGTTTCTTCGTTTCCTTCCACAAGGCTATCTTCAATAACAACGTTGGAACCCGATGATATTATACCTGAACCCTCACTGTCAGTAACAAAAGAGTCGGATATTACTGTGCTATCTCCAGTCGAGTAAATTCCAGTGCTTGTACTACCGGTAACCCTGGTATCTGAGATAGTAGTTTCAGTGGCACTTGTTGAGACACCAATATTTGCTCCCTTAATCGTTACATTATTTACTTCTGATGATGTAGCGGTTTCTGTAAATGTAATACCGGTTGAAGACGAACTTGTTGTAACGGTATGACCATTGCCATTGACTGTTACATCCGCTGCATCAATAATTATTTCACCATAAAAATCACCCGTAAGGGTCAAAGTGGTTCCAGCTTCTGTAATAGTAATGACTGTATAGCCCGTCTCATCAGTAGTAACTGTATAACTTCCTTCTTCCGCCTCAAATGATGATTTTGATAAAGATGATCCTGGTTTTGGATAGTGATCTCTCGATGAACGGATAAGATCTTTTTTGGGTAAGAAGAATCTGCGGTCGCCGGTAGTAGAAGATCCGTCTGCTCTAGTTCCAATTTTGTTAATATGGATTAAATTGTCACCATGTTCATCGGTCTCAACGAAATAACCGCTACTTTTCTTATCATATGGAATTACTGATGATGATCCGGATATCGGGGGCTTAATGGATCCATAAGTTTTCTTAACCGGTGATAATGGTTTTTCTTTATCAGTTACTGAAGGTTCAGATAGAACCTCTCCAGTGCTTTCAGTTTCTGTTGTATCAGTTACTACATTCTCTTCAGGAGAATCAGTTACTGAAGGTTCAGATAAAACCTCTCCGGTGCTTTCAGTTTCTGTTGTATCAGTTACTACATTCTCTTCAGGAGAATCAGTTACTGAAGGTTCAGATAAAATATCCCCTGTAGTCGTGGACGTAGTTTCAATACTTTCCACCGAAATATTTGTCTCATCAGCCAGAACTGGTAACGAGACTATGCAGCCTGCCAGAAGCAGAATGCAAATTAATGTTATAATTATTTGCTTAATCATTAAAGATCACTAATCCCCCACTCCCTCCTCCTATCCTGAAAGATAATCTGATTATAATCAAGTTGAGGTACCATTTAATGTTAGATTATCCAATTTATTTAATAATTCACTTGCGATCTCCATCCCGGACGGACTAATTTTTATGGCCTGTTGCAATGCTGTCTTAGCCTCATCATACTTTTTTTCTGATGCTTTGAGCACACCAAGATTATAGTATGCGAGAGCAGCATTGTCAGGATCGAGATCGATTGCCTGATTAAACGCTTTTTCTGATTCAGCATAATTTTTTTGAAGGTAATATACTGCACCCATTCCGGTATAAAGAGCCATTTGATCTACATCTCTTACCTCCGACTCTGCCATCTTAAAAACCGAGAGGGCATCATCATATTTCCCAAGTACCGTAAGAAGACCAGCCTTTTTGATGAGAGACGTTCCAGCATTAGCAGCATCAACTTCTATAGCTTTGTCATAATTTTGAAGGGCTTCATCAGTTTTGCCAATCTTTTCATTGGCTACACCAAGGTTTATCCATGCAACACCATACGACGAATTTGCTGTTACAGCCTCATTGAATTGCTCCTTTGCCTTGTCTACAAACCCGAGAGCAAGATATGCCGCCCCGATATTATTCAGGAGGGGTGCACGATCAGATCCCTGCGTTGTCTCCAACGCATTTTCAAACCAATCAATTGACTTGTTAAATTCTCCAGCGGCATAGAGATCCATTCCTTCATTTGCATATTCTCCGGAAACAGGATGCAATGCAGTGAGAATTAACAGAGAAAAGATACATGAAATAATAGTCAGCCGACAATATTTTTCGGCAGATATACCTGGTTTTTTCAGGAAATTATTAAAATTGTTACCCAATTTCTTCATCCTTCTTTAATAATCATATGAATCTGATTACAGACTCAAAAGTTTATTTAATTGGATATTATTTAGAGATTTACAAACCATCTGAAAAATTAAAAATGAATATATATAACTTAAAATAGATGATTAAGCAAAGAAGAGATCTTTACAAAATATCACATAAAAAAAAGGAAATGTTTGTATCTCCTGATTAATCTGTTTCTTTATGCTATTTAAATCACTAATTAGATTACAATAGCGAAAGCATGGCCAAACACATGTGAGTGGGCTTCAGCTTCGGATGTACCTATGCCAGTATAGCTTTCTCTATCTCTGTCTCTGTCACGGAAGCTTCTGGCACTTGCCCATTGTGTAGTACTGGCTCCGAAACCGTTTGTTGTCTCGATTTCATTAGCTTCCATATAACCTTCACCGGCATATGCATAACCTGGTTCTACTAATCCAACTATTAATGAACCATCTTCCACTCTGGTACCAACGGCCGCATAATTGCCGAAAGCATCCCCTGCTTCATTTTCTGTCCATGCATACCCGGCATTGCCTACACCACCAGGACCAGTTACTGCTACTACTTGATATGCAAAAGCATCACTCTCGATATCATAGTTGGTTTGTGCATTCTGAGATGCATATATTTGACCATCTTCAACTCCTACCCCAACCGATGCATAATTACCCGGGAAGTTACCGTTCTCGGCCCAGGTCTCCATCATACCACTGCCTGAAGGAGTTCTGACTGTTCCAACCTGTGAGGCTGCTGCATCTGTGTTGTCTGCTCCTGCCATCTGGATTGTCTGTACATATCCAACATCATCACGTGATCCTGCAAAAGCTCCAACCTCAGTCCCATCTGCATTCTCTGCTTCTGTTTCAACAAATCCTATACCCGTAAATCTGGTATCCTGAGCTGAACCTACTTCACCTGCTGCCGTTGCTCCGGAAACCTGACCGAACTCTATCGCATATCCCCTTAATCCTGCTTCTGCCTCGGTTTCAGCTTCTGAACCTTCAACTTCTGCCTCGGTTTCAGCATTTACATTCACAGTCCCGACAGTTGCGGCAATTAACCCTTCCTGTGCTGCAATAGAGCCATCTGAATTTGTAGCTCCAACCTGCAGTTGCGCCCCTGTCATAGTATTACCAGTATCAGTATATGCAATAATATTAGCTTCGGCTTCAGTGTTTGCTCCTTCTGCATCAGTAAAGGATCCTACAAATCCAGTTCCACTATATTGAGCGTACTGACCTGCCGCGGCAAATCCTCCTAATAAAGTCGGATCAGCTATAGCACCCTGATAAACGAGGATCAAACCAGTATCCAAATCTGCCACGGTTGTGGTCTCTGCATAGTTACTTCCAGCTCCTGCCCAGGTCTCGGCATATAACTCCTGGTTAGCACCACCTGTATGCACTGCCTGTCCTGCTGCGGCAAGACCAATTCCAATTGCTCCCTGAACTATTGTACCATCCATATTAGCTGCACTGACTGTTGTTCCTGCTTCTGCACCATCTTCGGCAACAGCAACAGTAGTTGCTTCAACAGAGTCGGCTGATACAACTGAAGCCTGACCAGCAGCAGAACCACCTATAACAGATGAAGTTGTAGCACCTTGTGCTTCAGTAACATCAACATCGCCGGATGCAACGAGAGATGTCGATGCTATGGAACCACCTACTTCTGTCGCTGTGGAACCGGCAACAAAGGTATCAGCACCGGTGACTACTGCGGCATTCCCAGCTGATGTTAAAAGACCTGTATCATCACCGCCACTGGTTACGGTAGCTGTGTCGGCACCTGTAACCAAAACACCTGAAATTGCCAGCTCACCATCATCAGTGTAGGCAATAGTGGTTGAATAAGCATTTCCATTGCCATCATTATCTGCAATTGTTGTTACCTCAGCGGATACCATGCCTATCAAGCATACTACCGCTAGGATTAAAACAAAATAACCAAATTTTTTCATAATTGTACCCTATTTCACCCAGATTATTATTTTGCTTATCAAATCAGAATTTATTGTACTCAAAGGAGCCAAATAAAATTTAATCGATAAACCTTCCTTTCCTTCTTTAAATCTAGTGATTTAAATTACTCCTACTGAATCTGATACCCAGATTCTATGGTATATCTCATGGGGATCTTATATAGATATTTGCAAGGCACTCCAGGAGAAAATAAATACATTTTTATACTTACAAGTAAAGAAGAGAAAAAATTAAAATTAATAATTTATAAAAAATGATAATTTATAATAAAATATTATATTCTACATTCTTTAGAGATGAATTTAATATCTCAATAAATATTTCTACCCTGATTTTTAATTTATATTTTGAATGAAGTACTATTAGCTATCAATTTATCCAACTTTGCTATTAACTGATTAACTCTCTCCATTCCTGATGGACTAATACTTACTGCCTTTTCCAAGGCTTTTTTTGCATCAACATAATCTTTCTCATTTATTTTTACCATACCAAGATTATAATAAGGAATTGTAGCATTAGAAGGATCAGATTCTATTGCACGGTTAAAGGCTTCTTCTGCAGCACCAGAGTCCTTATTTATATAATAGATAACACCAAGTCCGGTATAAAGAGCTAGTTGATCTGTTTTTTTCGCATTCGGTTCAGCTTGCTTAAAAGCAGAAAGGGCGTCATCATACTTACCGGTTAATGTAAGAAGACTCCCTTTTTTAATATAAACTATGGCAGCGTCTGAAGGAGGGATCAACTTTATGGCCTTGTCATAATATTCAATAGCCTCATCATATTTCCCAGCATTCCCATAAAGTACACCCAGATTTATCAAAGCATTATAATACGAAGAATTTACTTCTAAAGCTTTTTTAAAGTTTTCCTCAGCATCCTCGGGTTGTCCAAGTGCAAGATATGATACCCCGATATTATTTAGCAGGGTTGCACGATCATTTCCCTGTGTTGTTTTCAGTGCATTTTCAAACCAATCAATTGATTTGTCATATTCTCCGGAGTTGTATAGATCCATCCCTTCATTTACATTATCTGCAGAAACAGGATAGAGAACACATAATAATAGCAGACTAAAGATCAATGCAATACTTGTTACCGGAACATATTTCCAAGCCGATTGGCACGATTTAAATTGAAAATTATTTAAATTCATCAACAATTGCTTCATCCTTCTTTAATAGATCAAATTTTAATTAGAGATTCATTTCTTATTAATTGTATCTTATCTGGAATTTTATCGCACGAGGATTGTCAAATACATGAGAAAAATAATCTTATCTTATACAGACCGGTTACTCCTCCAAAAAATCGGGAAATATTTTAAGATTTAGAGCACAATTTTCAAAATGTACCATAATTTAAGAATTCGAGGATGTACTATTTGCTATTAATTTATCCAATTCCACCAATAACTGACTGGCTCTCTTGTTTCCTGATGGGCTGGAACTTATTGCCTGCTCTAAAGCAGTTTTTGCCTCATCATACTTTTTCTCATCAATTTTCATTACTCCCAGATTATAATACGGAAGGGCAGCATTGGCAGGATCTAATTCTATTGCATGGTTAAACGCTTCCTCTGCAGCAACATTATCCTTCTGGAGATAATAGACCGCCCCAAGACCGGTATAAAGAGCTGACTGATCTTCCTTTTCCGCAATGGATTCAGCTTCTTTGAATGCAGAAAGGGCATCATCATACTTACCAGCTATTGTTAGAAGGCCTCCTTTTTTAATGAGAACAGTTGCAGCAACAGAATTATCCAACTCGATAGCTTTATCATAGCATCTTATGGCTTCATCAGTATTTCCGGCATCTCCATTTACTACACCAAGATTGATCCAGGCATAAGGATAGGATGAATTCGCCTTTATAGCCTCATCAAATTTTTCTTTTGCCAAATCCAATTGCCCTAGAGCAAGATATGATACTCCGATATTGTTTAGAAGTTGTGCTCGATCAGCTTCATTTGCTTCTAGTAATGCATTCTGAAACCATTCAATAGATTTGTTATAGTCTCCTGATGCATAGAGAGCCATACCCTCATTAGTAACTTCTGCAGAAACCAAAGATAGGGCAGATAAAAATGATAGACATAAGATACAGGCAATTAATGTTGTTCGACTAAAATTTTTAAACAATTTTTTCATCCCTTCGTTTTCTATTTTATTCTTAAATTGGATCTTATTTAGAGATTTGCCATCATGCCCAGTAGGGGTATGCGTTATTTGTTACCAAACCTGTGAAGAGGTTGTTTTCGCCATCGCCTGAAATACCCGAGAAGGATATCCCACTTCGAATCTGATTTACGATATGGATAAAGAAGTGAAACCGGGGGAATAACAAATCGAAGAAGAAACCCGTTTTTTCCATTATTCCGGGTGATTTATTAGAGAAAGTCGAAAATAAGACCATATGAATGTGTACATTGATGGAACATGAGCCCATAGTTTGTTCTCATAGACTGTTGGTTCAGGGTATAATTTAAAGCATGTAAGATCATCAGAAAGAAGGGGGGGTTTTCGGTTAAATTCCATACTTTGCCTGTTTTCAGAAAAAACCTCAAAACCTCCGTTTAATGACTAGTGAAACTCAATCGTAACCCCTTTACTACCGGGAGTATAAATCTGATGACGATACTCAAACGAAGAAATCCTGTATAGATCAATTGAACAGTAGTATCCTAAATCCAAAAAAACCTTATCACATTTATAGAGAACTTCAGATTTTACGAGGATATCAATATAACTGGACTGCCGGGTTGCAGGATCCGGATATTCAGTCCTTGCCAGAGCCGGACCTTTGAGGAGAAGAACTGGAATTCCTGCATCTTCAAGTGCAGAGACTACAGTCTGAATCTGTCTTCCGATGAGAAGGCTACGAACCGCTCCCATCATGAAGGTCTGATTAAGCTTTGAGATTATCTTCTCCTGAGGTTTACACTCCAGAGACCAGTCTTGCAGAATCTTTGCAAGAAGTGGAAAGACCCGGCGGGGCTGAATTAATGAGAGGAAAGAATCGGTTGTGCCCTGCTAAAACAAATTGCGAGTACCTGTGCAAGCATGTTAGATCTTATTTTTGACCGAATGGAATTCCCATCTCCTGAAAAGAAAATCTCAATATTTACTGATGGAAACATCCAATATACTATTGTTTTACCAGAATTGTATTGCGAGCCTTGTCTAAATTATGGTCAAATGATCAAAGTTAAAATGAAAAACAAAGTGATATGCGTGATTCGAGAGAAAATTATGGGCAATCCAGATATATCATCAATTTCTACCTCTGTTGTGGAGGGTTATAACAATAAAATCAGACAGAGGTTAAGTTGTTTTGGCAGAAAAACAGCTTCATTTTCGAAAAAAGTGAGGGGGTATATCACAACATTGAACATATCTCAATTTGTGCATAATTTTATCGATATCAAATATAATTGCCAATCCCCGACGATGTTAGAGAGTGTTACTGATCATCTCTGGATTTGGGGTGAATTATTTAAGTTATCATCATCAGTTATAAAATAGGCCATTACCTAAGATCGTTGTTTTTAACATGAAGAAGACTTAGAAGCGTAGAAATAGTAGAGATCATACCCCCATTTCAGGGCTGATTCATCTGCACTAATCAGATCACAATTAGGATCCACAATACCCGATTTAAGAAATAATGAGAGAATGAGAAGATCATCAAAAATAACACATTCCCATCCGAAATCAATCGGAGAGATGATAAATCCATCTGATCTTAATTCTAATAGTTCCTTCATTTCAGCCGGATAACTAGTTAAAAGTGTATCATATGCTTTTTGTGTTGTAATATGTGAGATGTCCCGACCTGCCCGTGCCAGGCGAAGATATAAAAAAAGGTGATCCGGATGAATTGTAGCAGACATCCCCCGGAAAAAAAGAGTTTTTTCCATCCGTTCATGGAAGATATTCTTCGGGATGAAGGTATGGATTGTATCTGATGATGTAATCGTGTAATTTCCCAAATCCGATATTCTTTTAATAAATTCAGGAGGGAGGGCTTCAATAGCATGCGTATACCAGTAATGCTGATTTTTATCCAGCATATCAGTAATCCGGACCAGGTAAAATAATTTTTCGGAGATTATCAAGCCTAACTGGCTTAAGGTCCACTTATTTTGTTCTTTTCTTATAAGACCATGCTCTTCTAGGATTCTGATTTGAGGAATAATAGAAGTTGTCGGAACACTAAGTTCACTTTTGATATCATCAAGGGATTGAGGTCCGGATTCTCTGATTTTCAGTAGAATTCGTTTTCTTTTTTCTGAAGCTGTTATGGTAGTTAATAAATCAAGCATGACTTACTATCCAAAAATTACAATCAAATTATAATTTTTACACCGTTTGTAATAAAACATAGTATTTCATATTTGATCTATCCAACCGGAATTCCGGCAGGAGCATAATAAAATGGATTTACACTCTCATGCACGCGAACAGGTACTTCCTCTTCCGGTAGTCCTGATTTCAACTATTTCAAAAGACGGAATTAGGAATATTGCACCATATTCAAACTTTACCCCAATTCTTCGGCCTTTGGATCATATCATTTTGGCATCCTGGATTAAAAGGGATACACTGAACAATATCAGAGAGACAAAGGATTTTGTTGTGAACATTCCACCTGCTTCCATGGTGAATGAAGTTATGATCTGCTCACGTCATTATCCCCCGGAGATTGATGAATTTGAAAAAGCTGGGCTTAAATCTCATGATTCCAAAGAAATTTCAGTTCCGGGAATTGCAGGTTCTCTTGCATGGATGGAATGTAAGATGGTTGAAGAGATAGTTCGGGAAAAATATTCATTAATTATCGGATCAGTCGTACGTCTTGAAGCAGATGATCTCTTTTTCCAACCGAATGGAACGATGGATTATGCAAAAGCAAACCCACTTTCTGTAATGCTTGGTTCAGATAGTATGGAGTTTACCTATCCTGTTTTTTGTGGAAGATCCGCCAGATACGAAGAAATGTTTGAGAAGGAATAATTATGAAAAAAATAATTTTATTATTAGGTATTATTCTCATTTTTCTTTTATTATCAGGTATTTCCTTCGGAGAGGGTATACAAAATACTCGTACAGTAACAGACTCTCTGGGAAGGGATATCATAATTCCTCAAGAGGTGAATTCAGTTATCTGTTCAGGAGCAGGGGGTCTTCGATACCTCACTTATCTGAATATGCAGGATCAGATCATCGGAATTGACAGCATTGATGCAGGTGACCCTGCAGGAAGACCATATGCTATCGCTCATCCCGAATTTCAGGATTTACCGGTTATCGGAGATTTCAAGGGCTCCGGGCATGGTAGTGACAACCTCGAAGAAATCATATCCCTTAAGCCGGATCTTATCATTAAGACATATGAATCATTGGAGAATATCAATAAAGAAGAGGAAAGGTTAGGAATTCCAGTTTTATATCTGGAATATGGCGATCTCGGAGTAAATCGGGAACAGATGTATAAATCACTTAGGATTCTCGGAGATGCCATGGGAGCTCATGACAGAGCTGAAGAAGTTATTAATTTTTTTAATGATCAAATATCTGATCTGAACAAGCGTACCTCAAATATATCCGAAAATAACAAACCTTCGGCCTATGTAGGTGGAGTCGGATATTATGGCGCAATGGGTATTGAGTCAACAGAACCGGCATATCCTCCTTTTAACCTTACACATGTTCGAAATGTTGCATCAGGTACAGGGATAGAACATGCCCAGGTGTCCAGAGAACAAATTGTTGAATGGGACCCGAACTACTTTTTCCTTGATCTGGGATGTAAGGACATATCTGATCTATCTAACACAACAATCTTCCCTGTATTAAGTGCAGTCAAAGATGGAAGGGTCTACGGCCTTCTCCCATACAATTCATACACAACAGATCAGGATACTGTGCTTGCCGATGCATATTATATAGGAACAATCTTATACCCAGACCGGTTTTCGGATATTGATCCGGAGATAAAAGCGGATGAGATTTATACATATCTTGTCGGAAAACCGGTTTTTGATACGCTTAACGCGAGGTATAATAAGATGGCTTTTATCCCGCTAAAATTCTAATTTTTCGGGAATATTATGCATTTTCAGATGAAAAAGCCGTATGATTACATTAAGTGTATCCGGATTAGAGATTAAGGTGAAACATGAAGGTAGTAATAAGTGGTAAAGGTGGTAGCGGAAAAAGTACAATCCTGGCGTTATTTGCCAGGCAGTATGCTAATCAGGGGAAGAGAGTGCTGGTAATAGATACAGATGAGTCCAATACCGGGCTAAATCAACAACTGGGTATGGATACACCCCCGGATTTGATGAAGTACTTCGGGGGAAAGAAAAAAGTAACTGATAAAATTATGAGTTCGCTCTCTGATCATAGTTCAGTTAATTTCTTTCAGAACAATACTTCAACAAGTAATATTCCTTTTGAGTATATTACAGAGAATGGAAGGATAAAACTCGTTTCTATTGGAAAAATTCATTCATTCGGGGAAGGATGTGCATGTCCCATGGGAGTTTTGGCACGGCAGTTTCTTTCAGGATTACATCTCCAAAAAGATGAAATTGTTCTAACAGATACAGAAGCAGGTATTGAACATTTTGGCAGGGGGATAGAGGAAGGGGCTGATCTTATTATTATGATTCTTGATCCATCTTACGAATCAGTTCTGCTAGCCGATAAGGTGGCAGATATGACAGAAATCAGAACTCCATTATATTATATATTAAATAAGACTGATCTTGCATTAGGATCCAGGTTGAGAGAGAGAATTACCCATCCAGAGAAAATTATTGGTGAAATTCCACATATACCTGCGATTATATCTGCAGGGCTTGATGGTCGAGTGATTGATATCGATCTCCCTGAGATAGAACAGATAATAGATCACTTATCTGAATTAAAAATTGGATCATAAATAATATGATAAATCTGAATGAACATTAGGAATCAGAGATTTTATCCTAATAAATTTGATATATAATATATCCAAAATTTGTTAATGTTTCCAACTGTATGACTCTTATAACAGAGGGAAATTACATATTTTTTTCAGTTCCCGTCATTGAAAATGAAGATTTCATCAATAGAGAAACTGATAACTGGTGCAATCTTGTGGGATGAGCCGAAATGAGGGATTTTATCGTTTTTCTCCAGGAAGACGAAAATATTGCGACGGACTTCGGTCTTTTCGGGAAAAAGTATCTGGATCTGGCCATATATATCCAGGTATTTCTGAATCCGGATACACATTCTCTTCTAATAAGATATCACACCCCTAGTTATAGTACCACTAGAAGAAGAATGCACTAAATGGTATAAGGTTGATGAACAGAAAGAGAACGCTTGGAGATCAAGAGGGATCTTTCCGATTGTCTACCGGTCAGGCATGGCTAAAAGCAGGAATAAAAGATACCGGGAGGAAACTACAGGTGAAGATAAATGAAATCGTTAGCATATATACAGGCACGTCTCCGGTGAACTGGATCAACCAAATTTCAAGAT
>Ga0209340_1000634_pt1 | contig 34484 bp, 28 predicted proteins | sample EPASupsiteSAE323_FD_187266 | JGI IMG/M metagenome (GOLD analysis project Ga0209340, IMG submission 187266) | Bioremediated contaminated groundwater from EPA Superfund site, New Mexico - Sample SAE3-23 (SPAdes) (version 2) | ecosystem: Environmental > Aquatic > Deep subsurface > Groundwater >... | reverse complement strand
GGCTTACATAGGTCTGCATGCCGGTGTCAATCAGTTTATAGCTAAAGCCCGGTTCCAGGAAATCAGGACCCGGTTTGGCGAATAGATAGCCCTGAAAAAAACGCACTCCGGCTTCCAGTCCCATTAAGAACTGCTCCATGGTTTCGACTTCTTCCAGAATGAGACTGGTTCCGGTCTTCTCGCAAAGTATGCCCAGAGACTCCATCATATATTGTCCGAACTCAAGTCGTGTGTCGCTGGTGATCAAGTTGGCCCCGACTTTTATATAATCAGGTCTCAGAGCTACGATCCGGTCCAGGCTGCTGAACCCGGTGCCGAAGTCATCAATGGCAATCTTACAACCAGCCTGGCGGTATCGTTGAACCATATCCGACAGTAGCTCCCGGTCATCGGCAAATTCGTCTTCACAGATCTCGATGACCACCTGGTTGCCAGCCAGGTCCATCCGGTTCATCTTCTCAAGAGTTGGCAGCAGTTCGGGAACATTGATAAAGGGCTGGAGCCATTGCGGTTGTATATTAATAAACAATATCTCATTTCGCAGTTCCCGCTTCAACAAATCCAGGGCCTTAAAACGAACTACCCGGTCAACTATTACTTTATCGATCGATGATATGGCGGGATTGTGAAAGAAGGGCCCCAGGGTCTGCACTTCAGAGTCGGCGCATATACGACCGAGAATCTCATAAGCAAAGATATCACCCTTGTCTACACAGATAATTGGCTGAAAATATGGTTTGATCGTTTCCTTGTTGATGTGCTGGTACAATTGCCGGACCTCCTGTTGCTGTAATTGAATAGGTTGCAACCCAGGCATCATCTTGAGGCCCGGAGGATAAAACGCAGCCATAAATATGCAAAAAATGCCTGCACTCCGCTTGGAGATGCAGGCATCATTACCTCGCTTTTATATGAATTTACAAACTAATCATACCATGAATATATTGCCACTGACTCAAGATTTCCAGAATAGCGGCCAATGTATACAAGGATTACCTCCCCATTTTCTTCAGCTGCTGCTTGCGGCCCAGTGACCAGCGCCGGCAATACAGCATGGCCAGCCAAGATGACATCCGCCGTGCCTAATTTAAGGATAATCAACCGGAGGCATTTCGGAGATTAGGGAAGCAGAGGCAGTTGGAGCTGTTTTAGCAGCCAACCTGGTAAAGTAGTATGCAGCCATGGTTGCTTAGTATTAGCTCCGCCTGCTATCGTTTAGCTTAAACTTGCTACGGCGGGTTTTCGAGTTTTTTGGGGAAGGACTTATATGCGATTGTTTTGTTATACTTTCGATTTTGGTATTCAACACCCAATTTATTGTATTAGATGGCATTATGTTTTAAGCAGATAGATTTAAAGGTATGGGTTAGTTTATAAGTGGTTATTACTTTTGATTATTCATTTAATGTAGAATATAATTGGAATTAGGACCATAAGCAGGTATTATATCCTATTACGCCGTTTTAGCACGTATTTGGGAGGAGATTCCTTGAAAGAAATTGATCTTCCACCTTATGCACCAGTATTGATGGAATCGACTAGGGCACTTGGATATAGTCTGGAGGCGGCAATTGCTGATCTGCTCGATAATAGCATATCAGCCGGAGCCACCGAAATAAGAATTGAGTTTTGGCCTCTTGAAGATCCTTATCTAATAATAATAGACAATGGTAACGGGATGGCGCCTGATGAAATTACAAAAGCAATGCAATACGGCAGCCAAAGCCCTTTGGATGAACGTGATGCCAATGACATGGGCAGATTTGGTCTTGGGTTGAAAACTGCATCTTTGTCACAGTGCAGAAGTCTGACGGTTGTATCATCCAAGGATAGCGTGTTTTCAGCCAGACAATGGGATCTGGATGTTGTAAAGGAAAAGCAGAAGTGGACCCTGCTTGCCTTGGACGATGATCAGATTGCAGAACTACCAGGGATTGACCAATTGATGGAATATGACAACGGCACAGTTGTTGTGTGGAAAAAGTTTGACAGAATGGCTGCAGGTACTGTTTCCTTCGAGGATGCCTTCGGTAGAAAGATTGACGATGTAAGAATACATTTATCTTTGGTTTTCCATCGCTATTTATCTGGAGAACCAGGATTGAAACGTGTGGCCATGTATATCAACAATGCCCCGGTTATTCCACTTGACCCGTTCCTGACCGGAAAGAGTGAACAAATTATGGATATTGAACCGATCAATATCAATGGAAGCAGAATTACTGCAATTCCATACATCCTGCCTCATGTTAGCCGGTTGAGCAAGGAAGAATTACAAACCCTTGGCGGTGAGGAAGGATTGCGCAGGAACCAGGGCTTTTACGTATACCGTAACAAACGTCTGCTGGTCTGGGGAACATGGTTCCGCCTGCTTCGGCAGGATGAACTATACAAACTGGCCAGGGTACGTATAGATATCCCAAATTCCCTTGATGAACTATGGAAACTGGATATTAGAAAATCCACAGCAGTTCCTCCGGAGGTCGTAAGACGAAACCTGGTCAGGATTGTAAACAGGATTGCTGAAGGAAGCAAACGGACCTGGACTTTTCGCGGCAGAAGGGAAACCCGGGATGATGTAGGGCATACCTGGGAACGGTATAAATCCCGCGAAGGAATCCAATATTTGATCAACCGGTAACATCCGGTTATAGAATCAATAAGACAGAAACTTGAAAAACAATACCATAAAGAATTTGAATCATTGCTGAAATTGATTGAAGAGAGCCTGCCAATGAATGCCATTTACTTGGACATGACCGAGGATGAAAATTTTGCATCGGAGTTGGATACTGCCGAGAAGATCCGGGATCTGGCTGTCAACATATTGGGCTCCTTTGACCATGATCAGGATTTTCTATTAAAACGTTTGGATTGGATGGAAAAATTCGAGCCATTTTCAGGCATGCCGGAAGTAATTGAACAACTAAGAAAAGAGGTTTTCAAAAATGAAGGACAAACAGTTTGAATTCGATAAATTCATTCGACACTGCCTTGTTGACTTGTCCGACGGGAACGGTACTATTCCGGATGAGTCAAGAATAATTGAAACCGTTGATTGGTTGAGAAATAGATTCCCCATGACTGATGAAGAGTATCAGCAAATCCTGAGAATGCTCTTTGAGCGCATACAGGTACGTATGGACAATGGTATTGCGGTTGTTGACCCCGCTACGTATAAACCATGGCTGGATACTAGACGGGCAGACATTGATTTTTTCTATTGGAACCGGTACAGGGAATATCTGATCCTGAACAAGGATTGGAACGAACAGGTGGTCAGCACGATTGGCCGGGTGGCCGATGAAATACTTGACTTGCTTGGTAATCCAGCTGAAACTGGCGTTTGGAAAAGACGGGGATTGATCATGGGAGATGTTCAGTCCGGTAAAACTGTCAATTATACGTCCCTGTGCAACAAGGCAATGGATGCCGGCTACCGGGTTGTAGTGGTTTTGACGGGTACTCAGGAAAACCTGCGTAGACAAACCCAGGAACGCTTGGATACTGAACTGGTAGGCCTTGATAGCGAAGCATTTCTTGACAAGTTTGGCAGGCAGATGTCCATTGGTGTAGGCAAGGTGGATGCCAAACATTATGTGGCTACATTTACCTCCAAAGCCAATGATTTTGACCAAAAGCTGCTCAACAATCTTAATCTTCGTATTACAACCTGCGCAGAACCTGTATTGTTTGTTGTCAAAAAACAAAAAACAAGGCTGGAATATCTATTCAAGTGGCTAAAAAGATATAATGCACGGGACGATGGTCTGATTGATGAACCGATGCTGCTAATCGACGATGAAGCCGACAATGCATCTGTAAATACCAGATCCGAGGATTCTCCCACGGCAATCAATCATTGCGTCCGGCAGCTACTGTCTTTGTTTACAAGGACATCCTATGTTGGCGTAACGGCAACACCTTATGCCAATATATTTATTGACCCTGAAAGCGAACATGATATGTTAAAAAATGATCTTTTCCCGAGTGACTTCATATACAGCCTCAATCCCCCAAATAATTATATTGGTAATAAAGATTATTTTGGCGAAGAAGGAACCTACGAAGATAAAATTTGTGAAATAAACGATATTGAAGATGTGTTGCCGCTGAAGCACAAAAAAGATTATATTCTTGAGACGCTTCCAGATTCTCTTTTGGAAGCGCTGGGGTATTTCCTCTTGTGCAATGCAGTGATGGATTTGGATAGGACTGTTATCAAACACCGTTCCATGCTTATTAATATTAGTCGTTTCACCAACATGCACCAGCAAATTCTTGACCATGTCCAGACATGGTTGGACATGGTCAGAATCGATGTCCAAAACTTTCGGGCTTTGCCGGTTGAAAAGGCATGCCAGATTCCATCCATCAGGTTTTTACGCAACGTTTGGGACAAATATGAGTTAGGTACCTGCAGCGGTGCATCATGGGAGACCATTCAGCATAAATACCTTCATGAAGCTATCTCACCGATAAAAATCATTGTTGTCAACCAGCAAACCGGGGCCAGGAGTTTGGATTACAGTGCATACAATGATACCGGTCTTCGTGTAATTGCAATCGGAGGCATTAGCCTTTCCCGGGGATTGACACTTGAAGGCCTGTGTGTCAGCTATTTTTATCGCAATTCACAAGCCTATGATACGATTTTGCAGATGGGGAGATGGTTTGGCTATCGACCGGGTTATGAGAACCTATGCCGCATCTGGATGTCCAGGGACGCCAGGGAATGCTATTCGCATATTACCATCGCCACACAGGAGCTTCGTAATGAAATAGCGGAAATGAAACGGCATGAATTAACTCCAAAGGACTATGGACTTATGGTGCGGTCCCATCCGGACAGCATCGATACAATGGTCGGCAAGCTGCTGGTTACTGCGCGAAACAAAATGCAGGCTGCTACAGAATTAGAACTTACGGTATCTGTAAGTGGCAAACTGATCGAGACCCCGAGGTTTTTAAACAAGATCAGCATGTTTGAACGCAATTACGAATCAATAATGAACTTTATCGCAGGTCTGGGCAGATATGAGCGGATAACTGACGAAGACATATTTGGAGCTGACCGGTTCATGTGGAGGAATGTACCGGCATCGGAAATCGCTTGGCTTATTCGTGAATTTCGGACTGATCCCATGTATCTTCAGTTTAATGGAGAAAGCTTGGCTGATTATATTGAAAAAATGTCTTATCTCCAGAACTGGGATGTTGTAATACCTGAAGGGGAACGTATTAATAAACAGCCGATTGAATTATCCGATAAACTGAAAATTTACCTGGAAAGACGTTTTACTGATACCGGCAGGGAGGGGGAAACGCTCAGAATTAATGGGAATAAATCCCGTGTGGGTTCAAGGCCATGCACAAAATTTGGTCTGTCGTCGGAAAAAAGTAATGTTATTGAAAAACAAGGCGACAAGGGTGCAAATCTTAAAGACAATGACTATTTAATAGTGGGTAGAAGCCCGTTGCTTCTATTACATTTTATTGATATTGAACCCGGTAAGGATCCGGATCCTATGACTGCTGAAATAAAAGAGAAGTTAAAAGACAAAGGTATCCACCTTACAGCCATAGGCTTGGGATTCCCTAAAGTAATGGGTGACGAAGGAAACCAAAGAGCCATATATGTCATCAACAAAGTAAAACAACAGCAACTTCTCGAAGCGTTTACCGAGGTGGAAGATGCTGACGATTAATGATCTGGCAAACAAATGGAACGATCTCACGGAAATGCCTGGAGAACCTATTTACCAGGGATATGATGCAACCCACCCGTTGAAGTTTTTTATTGGCTTGGATTCAACAGGAAATCGTGAATTCTTTTTAATTGTCAGTGCCAAACCTGTGCGGATACCAGCCAGCAGCCGATCAATTGAGGTGTCCGGCGGGTTGCGAAAAGACGGAACACATACCCTGGTATTCAAGCTTGTGCAGTCAAATCAGCAGGAGGTTTTCACACATCTTTGCTGGGATTTGGCTGAGGCATCCCGCTCCTGTGCAGAACAGGAAAAGGGCTTGTCTGTAGTTCTTGACCGTTATGGGCTTTGGCAGCGGCTTATGGAAAAAGCCAATATGGGTCTGTTGTCCGAATCCGAACTAAAAGGATTGTTCGGGGAAATATTTTTTTTAAAAAACAGGTTGATTGGGAAGTATGGTGCTGATAAGGCTGTTGCAGGGTGGACAGGTCCTGCAAAAACCGATCGTGACTTTATCTATGATGATTTATGGTATGAGGTAAAAACCACCAATCCAGGTGCACCCTCATTAAAAATATCATCAATCGAACAATTGGATACAGATGATCCCGGGAGAATTGTTTGGGTTGAAGCGGAAAAATCTGCTTCAGTTGATCCGGCTGCCGTGTCTGTCCCTCGTTTGATTGCTGAAACAAAAACTGCTCTGGAGGGATTCCCTGAAGCATTGCAGGTGTTTAGCATGAGACTATTGGAAGCAAGTTTTGTGGATCGAAAGGAATATGAAGATCTCCATTTTGCCTGCAGGGATATTAAAGTATTTTCAGTAGTTTTGGGATTTCCCCGAATCAGGCGCAAGGATCTTGATTCGGGAATTATTTCCGCCTCTTATGAGATCAGCATTGCTCAAATTAACGCTTACAAGCTACTTGGGGAGGATTAAGAGTTGGAACTTGAAGAATACAGAAAAGAGTTTCTGACTTTGGTACGGGTGGTTGCTGAAAGCGAACATGAAGGAACAGTATCTTCGTTTGTCAGCCAGGCCGCCAATTCTCTGCTGGATGCAGGGGTTATTCCTGATTATGAGGAATGTTTTTACACTGGTACCGGCAGACGCAACAGGAAGTTTCGGGTGGATGGCTATGCATTGGATGATTTCGACATGACGATGTATTTGCTTGTTGCGGATTACAGCGGCAGTGATGATCCCGAAACGATAACCATGACCCAGGCAAAAACTGTTTTTGATAGGTTGTATGTTTTCCTTGATGAAGCATTGACCGGGTATTTGTATAAAGATATGGAAATGAGTACACCAGCCTATGATCTGGTTGAGAATATCAGAGCCAATCAAGAACGTATACGAAAATATAGTTTCATTCTATTGACTGATAAAATTGCGAGCGAGAGAATTGAAACCCTCAAGTCGAATGAAATACAAGGGGTTCCGGTTGAATACCATCTCTGGGATATGAACCGTTTTTACAGGGTAATGGAATCGGAAAGCGGCCGGGATGAAATATATATTGAGTTTAGTGATTATGTGCTTGGTGGCCTGCCTTGTCTTGCAGCCAGTTCAGCACAAACCGATGAATACAGAAGTTTTCTTTGTGTTATACCGGGGACTGTACTAGCTGATATTTATGATAATTACGGGAGCAGACTGCTGGAAGGAAATGTGCGTTCCTTCCTGAGCACCAAAAAGGCAGTCAACAAGAAAATAAGGGAAACCATATTAAGACAACCAAAACGTTTTTTTGCTTACAACAACGGGATATCCGCCACAGCCACCGACGTTGTGGTTGAACAGCAGGAAAACAGGCTTTCCATTTCTTCCGTACGAGGTCTTCAAATTGTGAACGGCGGTCAGACAACTGCATCAATTTCCAATGCCAGATACAAGGACAGTGCTTCTCTGGACAATATATATGTCCAGGTTAAACTAACCGAGGTTGATCCGGTTCTAGCTAGCAGCATCATTCCCGATATCTCCAGATCATCAAATAGCCAAAATAAAGTGAGTGAAGCTGATTTCTTCTCCAACCACGCCTTTCATATTCAGATGGAAAAAATGTCACGCAGAATTTTTGCTCCTGCAGTAGGTGGGGCCCAATACGAAACCCACTGGTTTTATGAGCGTGCTGCCGGTCAATACCTCCAAGAACAGGCGCGAATGAAAAAGAGCGAGAAAAATCGCTTTATCATGATAAATCCGCAAAAACAGAAAATGACCAAAACGGATATTGCCAAAGTATACAATGCCTGGCGCGGCTTGCCGCAAAAAGTCAGTCTGGGTGCCCAGAAGAACTTTGCTGTATTTGCAGAATGGGTTACAGATGAATGGGAAAAAAGCAATACTCGCTTTAATGAGCTGTTCTTCAAGCAGTGTGTGACGCTTGTAATACTGTTTAAAAAAATCAGTGCCACCATCAGGCAGCAACCGTGGTATGAAAACGGTTATCTGGCCAATCTGACAGCCTATTCAATGGCCAAGCTTTCACATATGCTTAAGGAAAACATACCCGACAAGGAGCTTAACCTTATGCAGATATGGGACAAGCAGGATTTGCCTGATGTTTTGTGTGAACAGCTTGTACCGGTTTATCGTGCTGTTTTTGAAGTCCTTACCGATCAAAACCGTCCGGTTCAGAACGTAACTGAATGGAGTAAAAACAATATTTGCTGGGAACGGGTTAAACAAAAACCGGTTCAACTTCTCCCGCAGATTGATGATGTCATGATGGATAAAAATGAAGCCAGAACACAGGCCAGCAGCGCCAGAACAGAACAGAGAATAATTTCAGGGATTGAAGCCCAGATGTTTGTAGTAGAAAAGGGATCTGCCTACTGGCAGGACATGCTCACCTGGTCAGAAGGCAAAAAGTTGCTATCGCCGGAGGAAACCAAAATATTACACCTGGCAGGAAATCTATCGGGTACCAGAATGCCCAATGAAGTACAGTGCAGAATCCTCCAGGAAATACGCAACAAGATATTGACAGAAGGATATAGTGAAGATCAATAAATTATTTTACAAAGGAGTGTCAATAGTGAAAAAGGATTTATTAGAAGCTTGGATTTTGGAATCATTAACAGAGTTGAACAGATCTGCATCTTTACTTGAGGTTTGTAAATGGGTATGGGCAAACAAAGAAATAGAATTAAGATCATCAGGGGATTTGTTTTTCACTTGGCAATATGATATCCGTTGGGCAGCAACCCGGTTAAGAAAAAAGGGCCAGCTTCAGGCTGCTGATGTATCTCCCACAGGGATTTGGGAATTGGTAAAATAGGCGGAATAATAAATTTAGGGTTCCTTTATTTTTATTAAAAGCTCGTTCATGGTCTGTTCAAGACTATGTTCTATTTCGCATTCCCAAAGAATAAAAACACGCCAGCCTTCCTTTTTCAGTTGGGCATGGTTTCCGGCATCCCTTTCCTTGGTGCGATTGATTTTTGACAACCACCAGTCTGTTCTGGTTTTTGGGATTACAAAATACTTGCAGCCTGCATGTCCATGCCAAAAACAACCATTCACAAAAATAACAGAATTGTATTTGGTCAGCACAATGTCCGGCGAACCTGGCAAACCGGAAACATGTTTTCTGTAACCAAAACCCTGCTGCCGCAGGTATTGCCGAACCATTTTTTCGGGCTTGGTGTTCTTGCCTTGGATGCGCGACATTACCTGACTTCGTTTCTCAGGGGAAAAAACATCAGACATTTGCAGCACCGGCAGGATTATCAAGCCTCGTTGCCACTGCGCGGGCAATAATTCGCGAAAGCAGCGGAGGAACGGCATTACCAACTTGGACAAATTGGGCTGTACGGGGACCTTCAAAAAAATAATTGTCCGGAAAACTTTGTATACGGGCAGCTTCCCTTACGGTCAGGGAGCGTAGCTGGTTCAGATCTGGATGAATGTTGTAATGGCCGTCTTTTGATATATGGGCGACAATGGTATGCGGTATCTCCTCGCTACCATGTACCCGAAAACGATCTTCGAAAACCTTTTTGTCACTATTCTTGTGGAACTGCAATGATTCAGGCAGTTGACTGTAGGAAATCTTTTCGCCTCTGCGAGATGCTTCTATTTGCCGGCGGTAAATCTCCAAATCAGAATTTCGGTGAGGTCTGGCAAAATGATTCAACACCCCAGGGGATCCATCCCTCATCATTAATTGGTATTGGCTTAATTCATTTTGACTAGTGTATTCTCCATACCAGAAATCTGCGCCTTGACCTGGTTGTAATGGAGGTAAATCAGATAATGCATTATTGGCATTTGCCGGCTCATCCAGATGTTCAACAAATTGATCGAACTCTGGGTAAGTAAAGTCTTGGGGATAGTCCGCTTTTCGATAACCAAACAGAATTAGTCTTCTTCTGGTTTGATATACGCCATATTGTTGGCAGTCGATTATGTTGTCCTGATCAGATTCATTGATTCCGGCAATAAAACCATAGCCAATATTGTCAAACTCTTCACAGATGGCAGGAAACAGTTCTTTATTTTGAGCGCTCAATATGCCGGGCACATTTTCAAAAACAAACAGCTTGGGTTGAAATTCACGCACTATCTCCAGATAGTATCTGAATAGAAAGTTTCGATCATCTTCTGCTGCCTGTTCTTTCATTCGTCCTCTGCCAATCAATGAATAAGCCTGACAAGGAGGTCCTCCGATAACAGCTGAAATTCGTTGAACTCCGTTTTGCCTGGCAATATTGTGAATATCATTTATTGCATTGGCGGCAGAAACACTATCCGGGTTTTGATCCGGATTGCCAAAAGTTTTGTTCAAAACACGACTGGTTGCCAGTTCACCCAATTCAGGAAAGAGATTATAGATAATCTCTTCCTTCAAGTCAGCATTTCTATATACAGACCTGGTTGATCTTAGATAACGATTGTATACGTCCAGCCGGCCATACTCCTTTAACCAGTGATAACAGACACGCGTACGAAGGGTCTCACAGGCCCAGGGATCCTTTTCAATATGTGCAATAATATCAAATCCTTCCCGGGCAAAACCTTCTGTCAGGCCTCCGGCACCAGAGAAAAGATCAATAACATAATTTGGCAATGATATAACCTCGCTTTTCAAATGACGAGACTGTTCTAGACAAACTTCTTCAAATATAGGATATTTTATCCGATTAGCAAAGTCAATCAGAGATATGGAATATAAGAAAAAACGAGTTGTCGAATCATCAGGTTTCAAGGATCAGCAGGAGGAGTTAATGCAAAAACATAATATTAACTTGAACTGGGATGATGTAAATAGGCAGAAGGATAGAAGGGGCGATTCTTTTTACCTGATTGCAAAACCAGGGCGGCCCCACAATATGTTGAAATCCTATTTACTTGAAAGGGAAACGCAAACACTTTGAATAGTAAGACATGACTTTTGAAATCTATGTAAGTTATCAATATATATGTTAATATAGGGAAAAATGCAAAAACGTATCATAATGCAGAATAATCGATACCATATCCTTACTAATATGATATTTCATAATCTCCGGTATTATCAACTTGGTATTTTTGCGAGGCGCTTGATCATGGGAAGTGTAACAGTAAAACGATTGAAGTACGGGGAATCCAGTACGATTAAAATGGGTAATCATCAAATCATAATCGATTGCGGTTCTGAAAACCAGGGTGATTCCTTAAGTAGTGGTGAGTTTGCCTATAATGCAATAAAAGCAGATATCGAAAACGATTGTAAAACGGATCTATTGGTCACTCATTTTCATAAAGATCATTTCAACGGTATATTACATATCCCCGATTCACCGAAACGAATTGAGAATATATATCTGCCATACAGCATCATCAAAGGTGATCACGTATTTGCCGGGGCAATTAGCAGGTTACTTGTAGTTGCGTCACGGCGCAGTTGGGGTTTTCAACTGTCCTCAAGCATTATTGAACTCTTCCTTAAGGTAGAGCGATTAGTAGGCTCTCCATATGATATCAGGTTTGTAAAAGCTGGTGACACAATTGAAATCAATAATAAAGAAATTCGAGTATTGTGGCCGGATTGCAGATTCGACATAGGTAATCTTGAAGTTTATGGCATCTATATTAAGGATCTCACCTCGGATAAAACGGTAAGCAAGAATAATAATTATTTAATAGGTCTTGATGATCAATCTGTACCCACTTTGAAATCGATAAATGAAAGAATAGATAATCAATATTCTGAGATCCTGGGTTATATCCGGAGTCGTAATTATGACGTTTCGGAAATAGAGTCAAGCCGGGAGAAAATTTATTCTGCATTGAAAGATTATCTGGATAGTTGCCTTGAGCGGGAAGACACACAATGGCATTCTGAGGCTGCAAATGGACTTCGAACAGCTGAAGAGATAGCAAAAAGAACTAATGAAAGTTTTTGGCGTTATATAGGGCAAGACAAGCTTTTGGCTGAACAAGTCAAGACCTTTTCCAGAAATCAGTATCATGGTCTTATTACTACTATGAACGCTATAAGTATCGTCTGTGACAGTGAACAAAAGTTTATCTTCATGGGAGATTTGCCTGCAGCGATAGTTGAACATTTGCATAAGTCATTCAAACCAAGGTATACGGTAGTAAAAATTCAGCACCACGGAACCCAACCCTACTACACTTCGGTGACACCGACCGGCCAATACTACATAATATCCAATGGCGGATATGAACGGCGCAAGGTAGGGGAGCAATTTGTTTCCAACTTAAATGGCGGGGAAATTTTATGTACTAATGCACATGAAATCGCAGGCAAGTATTGTTCATACTGGTTAAAAAATAAGCAATGTAAAAATACTTGCAAGCAATTATCAAAAGAAGAAACAATTCTGATTTGATTACTACTAACCCCAAATACTACGAAGAAAGGTTGACATTTAAATATGTCAGACTGTCCGTTTTGCAATTCAACAAACTTAATAATAGAAAACCACTTGGCTTTTGCCCAGTATGACCTTTATCCGGTATCTCCTGGTCACATGCTGATTATTACCAAGCGTCACGTGGCTGATTTCTTTGCTACAACACCGGAGGAGCGGCAAGCATTAAACGATATCCTTGAAGAAGCCAAATATTTGCTGGATAGAGACTTCGGGCCTGATGGATACAATGTAGGTATTAACTGTGGCGAGGCTGCCGGGCAGACAATCATGCACGTACATATTCACCTGATTCCCCGGTATAAAGGTGATATTGATAATCCTCGCGGCGGAGTCCGTGGGGTAATCCCCGACAAACGGATTTATTAAGTAATCCCTCCGGGGCGAGGTGAGGAAAGTACATAGTATGAATGAAGAATATTTTGATTCGATTGAGGCAGTAGATGCTGCCACACCGGCCGAAGACGCATTTGTAGAGCTATTCGCCGATACCTTTGGCCTTGATCGGGTACAATACCTGATCAACGAATACCCTTTTCGGGATATTTACGGAGAAAACCGATATATTGACTATGCTTTAAAAACCCCGCTGGAGCGATTTGCTATCGAAATCGATGGTGAACAGTGGCATAATCCGGCCCTGGTTTCGGTTGATAAATATTTGGATGACTTGCTGAAACGCAACAGCCTGACCTATTCGGGCTGGAGGGTATACGTTTGGACCTATCGTCAACTACTTAACGACCCAGACCGGGTAAAATCCGAGTTAGTGCAGTTTCTGGGTCAGAGTACTCACTTTCAAATCTCCGCCGACTATCTTCCCAAACAACGCGGAGCCTTTGTAGAACTGCGCCCCCACCAGGAAGAGACATTGGAGGTTTTACGCGAGTTACGGGAAGGTTACAATACCCTGGCTCTGGTAGCTGATGCCCAGGGAACCGGCAAAACCACGACAGCTGTGCTTGATGCCAAGAGAGTCGGGCTCAAAACCTTGTTTGTGGCTCACACCGTGGAATTGCTTAAACAGGCACAGGAAAGGTTTCAGGAATTATGGCCGGAAGCCAAAGCAGAGATTATTGATTATAATCGCAGGAGTTCTTCAGATGTAATAATCGCCAGCATCCAGGGTTTGCAAAATCATCTGGAGGAGTTTAGCCCGGATGAATTCGGGTACATAATTATTGATGAAGCCCATCATGCTGCCGCGTCCGGTTATCGCAAGGTCATATCCTATTTTGCCCCTCATTTTCTCCTGGGACTTACTGCTACTCCCGAGCGTTACGATCAGGAATCGATCATGGACATCTTTCAGAATGAAGCTCACCGTTTGGATCTAAAAACGGCGGTGGAAATCGGCGAACTGGTGCCCATCCGTTGTGTGCGCGTTAAAACCAACATAGATTTTACCCGGGTTCGTTTTAATGGGGTTAAATACAACTTTCGTGATCTGGATCAGGTTGTGCATGTCCCGGAACGTAACCGCTTGATAGTAGAAACCTATTTAAGCCATGTACCCGGAGAGAAGGCAGTGGTTTTCTGTGCCAGTGTAAATCATGCCGAAGAGGTGGCGGGATTGTTCCGAGAAGCCGGGGTTAATGCGTTTGTTGTAGAAGGCCGCATGAATAAAAGTGATCGGGAGAAAGTCTTGCAGGATTATAGAGATGGAGAGATCCGCGTATTATGTGCCTGCGACATTTTAAATGAAGGTTGGGATAGCCCTGAGACATCAGTATTATTTATGGCAAGGCCTACCTTGTCCAAAGTAATATATCTTCAGCAACTGGGGAGAGGTACCCGCCTTGCACCGGGTAAAGAGGCTTTGTTTGTGTTTGATTTTATTGACAACAGCGCCCGTCATAATCACTCAATAAATCTGCACCGCCTATTAAAGGTTAAGGAATATCGTCCAGGGGCACTGTTGCTGGCTCCGCATGAGATGTTGGAAGAAGAAAAACGTGGTCTGCTGGTAGGTGAAAAGCCGGATACCATTCTGCCTCACAATATTTTTGTTCGGGATTACGAAATAGTGGATTTGTTTGATTGGCAGGAAGAAATCAAGGGTATGATGTCCTTGCATGAATTGGCCATGGAGCTTTATGTGGACGACACTACTGCCCGCCGCTGGGTGGATGAAGGCAGGATTGTGCCGGGTCCTGATCTGGAACTGCCAATGGGCAGGGTTCTGCATCGGTATTTTCAGCGGGAGCGACTGGATGATATCCGTCATCAACTTAATATCCCGGCTCGCGATCCTGATAAAATCAAAGAAGACTTTATCGCTTATGTGAAGTCCCGGGCGATGAGTTCCTCATATAAACCGGTAATGATGAAGGGAATGTTCAAGCTGGCCGATGCTAAGGGACAGGTTGATCTTAACGCGCTGGTTTCATTTTTTCGCTCATCTTATGAAGAACGGGCGGATGCTGGCAAACCAGTCGAGGTTTCCAGTATGGTGATGAACCGGGTCAAGGAACTGGATGATTTTGAGATAGCGCGGGTAATGCTAACCATGCCTTTTGAGAAGTTTGAACGCAAATTCTTCCTGGAACACAGAAAGGATCTTAATCGGGTGGCCTTTGTACCTTCGTTATGGAGACGCCTTACCCTTGAAGACCGTGAGGAGCTAATCAAGATATGTGACGAACTGATTGAATGGTATTTTATGACCAGGTGCGAGTGAACTGCCCCGACATCCTAAAGTCTAGGCGTTTTTCTTACGTAATAGAATTTAAAAATATTGTAGAAAGCTATTCAAGCCCTTCCTTTTCAAGCTGCCCTTCGAACTCTGCTAAAAACTCAGTCAATGGAATGTTCATAGCCTTACAGATATTTCTTAATTCAATCACATCAAGACGCCGCTCACTTCGCTCATATTTACTGACATAAGGTTGGTCACGGCCAAGCAAAGTAGCTAATTGAAGCTGTGTGAGATTATGCTCTTTTCTAACTGCTTTGAGTTTTTCAATTAATATGGCATATGATTTGTCGTATATCGTTCTCATTGCTGTAATCGCTCCCCCCTGCCTCATCATAGGAAAATTTATGAAATATGCCAAAATCGCATATTGATGATTGGATATCGTTACTGATATAATGAAGACGTTATAGCCCTAAACATAATATGGGATTTATGGAACGATATTATGTGATCGATAAATAGGGCTTTGGGGGGCGTACAAATGGAGATAACCGCAAGGAAAATATGCTTGGAACCTGAGCCAACAGAGATATATATGGACCTCGAGATGATAGAAGAAATATATAGCATATTCTCGGAGATAAATCACTTGAAAACACAATTGGCCGACTTGTCGGGGCTGAAAAACCAATACTCCAATATTGTAAACGGGTTATGTGAGGTGACTATCGAGAATAGTTGGAGCGGGGAATGGATGAGTAAAAAGGCCCTGGAGTTGGGGTTGCTGATCCGGGCATCCCATGTCGCCTACAGAAAGATAAAGGTATTGGAGTCGGAACTGGCCGAGAAGTATGGTTTCCTGCATGACTATCAGAGACCTGATCCGGATTTGAAGTAAAGCGGGCTTTTGGGTGATGGAAGGGGATCTTGTATTAATGAACTTTGGTGGCAAAGAAACTATCCCTTCCCAAATAATAAACTGATGTTTAGGGTGTCTTATTCAAACGTCCGTGATTGCTGGCCGAGAGGTACGGGTTTTTACATGAATACCAGAAGACCGGGTGAATCAGGAGCAAGCTCTTAAAAAAATTGACAAGTACTGCATTATTAGATACCGTATAGTAAGAAATATCTGAATATTCCAACTCATCCAACGGGCTGGTGGATAGAAATTGTGGACATGAAACCAACGGTTTCATAGTATAGATTTCTAAGGAGGTAGATTAATGTCTGATGCAAACCTGGCTCCCCAAGCCCCGGCTCCCGATCCTGAGGCCATGCAGGCCTTGCTGGCCAAAATAGCCAAAATCCAAAAGATTCTGGGGGTTTTGTCCTATGGTCAGGCCCTGATGGGATTGCTGGTTCTGGTTGCTCCGTTATTCCCAGCACTCGCTGGATCCGCTGACTTTGGATTTAGCTTGATGCTGCTGGCCCCCTTCTATTTTGGACTTGCCTATGCGGCTAACTTTGCCAAGAAGGATCTTACTTTTGCCAAGGTGGCTTTCCGTAACAGCGCCATTTCTGAACTTGGTCTATTAATAGCTTCCATTTATGTTTACCTGAATACTGGTTCACTCATTATCGGTATTGTCGCCGCAGCTGCTATCGTACTAGGCGGCTTAGCTGCGATGGTTATCTATCAGGCCACCAAAAGCCAATAAAGGAATAGTAAGCACATATAAAATGTCAAGGGGACGGGGTTGTCGATACAAGGGAATTGTCGACAACCCCGTCCCCTTGACATGTATTCAAATGCCTTCGGGCTTCCTACCGTTTCCTAACATATATTAATTTCGCCTGTACATCAATATTTGATTTCAACTGCTCGTTGCTTATGGATTCGTAATGTAAGATATCGAAGAAATATGGCAACGGCAATTCCTCATTCAGCAAGCAGCTCAAACGGCTTACAATATCTCCCGTAACCAAATAACCATAAATAACCAGATCGACATCAGAGCCCCTCTTATAATTCCCGGCAGCCCGACTACCGAAAATAGCTGCCTGTTCAATTTCACTGCAGCCGGACAGTGCCCCGACAATCATACTCATAGACTTTTCCGGCAAACCAAAATTCATATTTTTCCTCCCAGGTCATGATATAGATGCGATATGGCAGCAAAATAAGAATCCTTAATCAACCCTACCGCCAGCGTAAAATGTTCCTCATCATAAGTATGTGCCAACAGATTACGCTTCTCTAGCATATCCATCCACAATTCCCCGTCCGTAATAAGTCCATACTTAAATGCCATTTTAATTACCTCACGGGGGAAAGCCGCCATAACCAATTGGCTTTCAAGATAATCCTTCAAGGTTTTCCAGGCTAGTTCAAACGTATATTCAAATCGTTGAATTAAGCCTTCTTTCTCGAGAACACTCAAGCTTTCGAAATTTTGCATAGCAGCCTCAAGCTGCAGATATGCCCGGGCAAAATTCTGGAAACGTTGACGCCATCGGTTTTCCTCTTGGTTCATGGGTTTGCTCTCCTTAAATTTTACTCTCTAAGCTCCCCTATTCTAGAATAAATATTAGATTCCTGCAATTATATGGTATTATGCTTTTAAAAGAAGCGGTTTAACAAGCATATTCTATCGGGAGAAGGGATTCACCTTCTCCTTTATTTGTATCATATCAATTTCCTTGGTCAGATTAGTATTGGGAGAAAGGGATTTCTTGCTGGTTGTCGTATTCCTTTTGAAGGATCGCTTGGCCATCGATACAGCCGACCCTGGCCGCGTTGTATTTGTTTCAATACCTTAATTCATAATTTACGAAGATGGATGTAACATATCATGCCGAATAATGAAAGAGTCAAGGGCATCGGGTATGCGGCGGGGTCCTATCTGCTGTGGGGTATCCTGCCGATTTACTGGAAGCAGTTGCAGAGTGTTTCGTCACTGCAGGTGCTGGGACACCGGGTGGTGTGGTCGCTGGTTTTCTTATTGCTGCTGCTGGTGATAACGGGAGGATTGGCGGGCTTTAAAACTGAAGTACAAGGCATCTCCCGGCAGCCGCGTAAGGTTTTCTATATTATTGTGGCGACCATTATGTTGAATTTTAACTGGGGCCTGTATATCTGGGCGGTTAATAGCGATCGGATTGTCCAGACCAGCCTGGGCTACTATATTAACCCGCTGGTGAGTGTCCTGTTGGGCATGTTTTTCCTGCGGGAGCGCCTCTCCTTCTGGCAATGGGTGGCCTTTATGCTAGCGGGCTTCGGGGTGATCGGACTCACCGTGGAAACTCATTCATTTCCCTGGGTATCCATATCATTAGCGGTGACTTTCGGCTTTTATGGGCTGCTCAAGAAGGTAATCAATATCGGGGCGATTACCGGGCTGACTCTGGAGACCGCCTTAGCCGCGGTCTTTGCCCTGACCTACCTGCTGTATGTCAACGCTACTGGGAGCGGAGCTTTTCACCTTAACCTGAGCGCCACCACGTTTTGGCTGCTGGGGGCCGGGGTGGTTACCGCCACGCCGCTGATTCTGTTCGGGGCCGGGGCCCGCCGTTTACCGCTGTATGCCGTAGGGTTCCTGCAGTATATCAGCCCGACTATGGCCCTGCTGCTGGGGGTACTGGTCTACCACGAACCCTTCAGCCGGGCGCACCTGTTGTCTTTTGCGGTGATCTGGGTGGGGCTGGCGGTTTTTTCGCTGGCGCATACCCCGCTGTTATTGCGGAAACAAGCGGTGGGGCAGGGTGGGTAATGATTAGAAATGCCCCTTCTATTTTGGCTTGCTAATCAGTCATTCGCTTAATTCCTGCGAGTATTGTTTGAGTTCGCTGGCTTTTAATAAGGAGGCCATAAAGGCAGCTGATATAAATATTGTTAGCAGGGCGGAAATCAATCCGGTCCAATGCACCGGAAGGCGGGTCAGAATCAAGCCGTATATCAGTGCCCCGATGGGCATGCCGCCTTTGCTGATCATTTCCACAATGGCGAACACGCGGGACATATATTCATTTGGGGTTGACCTTTGAATATAGGTCTGAACCGGAATATTGACGAACATAACGGCGGCGCTCACCAGGGCAGAGAAGCCGGACAGCAAAACAAAATACAGTAAAGTTCCCGATCCCAGCAGGGATAAACATTGCGGAAACAGCAAAGCCGCAAAGACCAGTATGGTGAACATCAGCAGACCGCAGCCGGCTGCCAGCGGTTTGATAACGGTTTTGTCCTTGCCGAATATAATGCCCACCAGAATGCTGCCCAGCACGCCGCCCAGCACAATTATCATTCGCAAGTAACCGTACTGGGTGTCTGAATAGGCCAGCCGGGTCTTGAAAAACAGCGGCAGCACTACGGCGAATATGGGCTGGATCAAGGCGAATACGACCAGGAAGAAAGCGCACATGGTGCGGATCACTTTATTATTGCGTATGAAGCGGATACCCTCGGCAAGATCCTTCAACAGGCTGGATGAGCTTGAAGCAGAGCCATTGACATGATGGTATCTGATCAGCAGCGAACTGGCAGCTGAAATCAGAAATGAAATTCCATTGATTAAAATAACCACCGATATGCCCAGCCGGCTGTACAGGACAGCGCCGATAACCGAACTCAGCATGACTGAGAGGATACGGACCGTTGCCAGTAGCGAGTTGGCCCGGGTGAGATTATTCTGGGGAACCAGCTGCGGCAGCATGCCTTTACTGGCGGGATCAAAAAAGCCAAACAGCAAGGCGACCAGCACCTGGACGGTAAACAGCAGGGATAAACTCATCCGGTCGGCATGGGCGGCAAAGGCCAGTCCCAGTAAAAGTACCGCACTGGCCAGATCAGTGGCTATGGTAATTAATTTGCGGTTCGATCGGTCGCCCAGAACTCCGGCGAAGGGATAAACCAGCAAGGCCGGCATCAGGGAGAGAAAGGAAAATAGTCCGACGGTGGCCGCGGACCGGCCGATATCGATGATATACAAGGGTATAATCACCGCTTGCATACCGGTGCCCATGTCGGATACTGTTCTGGCCAACGTCAGTAGGAGAAAGTTCATATTGAAAGCCGGGTTTTCTCTTTTCATGGATAGGGCACCTCGTTTTATTCTGAATATGATTGGGCAATCCCATCCTTGATCATCCGGACTGCCGCCTCCACTTTTTTCAGGTATTGCATCTCCTCAGATCCGCTGTACAGGTATTCATTAATAACGAAGATGTAAATCATTTTCATGAGCACTTCGGAGTCGGTCTCCGGCTTGATTAGACCGTTCCGTTTATCACGCTCGATCATTTCGATGTATTTTTCATTGGTCGCTTTCAGGAGCTGCAGCATGAATTCGCTGTTATCTACCGCCGTCAATGCCCCTATTTTGGCATACTCCGGCCTTCTTTGGCCCATTTTGATGGTACTCTCGGCTCTTTGCCTAACGTTCTCCAAGAAACTGGCGTTTAGATCGACGGGCGCTACAATCCCTTGTATGTCCCGGGCTATTTCTTCGGTTACATAAAGATAGAGATCCTCTTTGTCGGCAAAGTATTGATAAAAACTACCCTTGGGTATGTCGGCGTTCTTGACGATCTGGTTGATGGAGGCGTCGCTGAAACGCCGTTCGGAAAACTCCTGCAAGGCTCCCTCAAATATCCGTTTTTGCTTCTCTTCGCTCAAATTATAGAAAGTATCTTTGGGCATAGCTTCCTCCTGTTGTCTGAAATTGTTCCTATAGCATGACCGGGTAGTCACATTATAGGAACATAATATGACCACCAGGTCATGTTGTCAAGTTATTTATCCGCAACCTTGATGGATGACGGGTCAAGGAAGTGCCCTCTAATCCATAGATTCCCCCTGTCACTCAAGTATTTCCACGTACCCACGGGTGCCGTTTACCCGGATTCTTTGCCCATCTTCAATCAACCTGGTGGCGTTTTCCATGCTGACAACCGCCGGCAGTCCGAACTCGCGGGCAATGGTGGACCCATGGGTCATCAACCCGCCCACCTCTGTCACCAGACCACTGACGGATAGAAATAGCGGCGTCCAACTGGGATCGGTGAAGGTGGTTACCAGGATATCGCCCTCTTCCAGGTTGGCATCCTCTAGCCTTAAAACAATGCGGGCAGGCCCCTCAATTACGCCTGAGGATGCGGGCATGCCCACCAGTGCCCCCGAAGGAATATCTACGGTGTCGTACTCGCCGAAGATGACCTCGCCCTCGGATGTCATCACCCGCGGCGGCGTCATCTTCTCGAAGGCTGCGTACTCCTCTTTTCTAGCGGTAATAATGCTGTAATCAAAGTGCCCGGAGTTGACAACATCCCGGAACTCATCAAACGATAAGTAGTAGACATCCTCCCGTTCCTGAATTAAGCCCTTTTGCACGAGGACGGCCGCCTCTCTCAGCAAAGCCTGTTTATATATCTGCCAGTGTCTGGCCCAAAAATACTTGGGATATTCCCGGTATCCGATGAAATTGCGCAAAATGCTAATCTTCTTCCTGGTTTTCCTGGCTTTCCGTTTGCCTCCGGGCAATCGCTCCAGGCGGGCCAGGAGATCCCGCTCCGTCTGCTCCGCTTCCAGCAGTCCCTGTTCGAACCTGGCCTTATGCGCACCAGGCTTCAGATTCCTGACGTTGCTAAGAATTGCCGGAACCAGGGCGGTCGGCTGCTCGCTCCAACGCGGCTTGGTAATGTCGATCTCGCCGGGGCAGCGCATGCCGTATTGCTCCAGGTAGGCCTGAATGGAGTCGCGGACCGCACCGCCGCCGGGCAGCCCATCGAAGCCCTCAAAAAAGGTGTTATCGTCAGCCTGTTCCAGATAGGCGATCACCTCCGGATATGGGCGGACGACATCCGCCACATCCAGTAGCGCCAGGCTCATTTCGGCAGTGATGTTGTGGGGCACGGATTGGCAAAGCGCGTCGCACCCCTTCACATCGCCCAACCACTTGGCCATGTTCTTGTCGAGCCAGATCAACGCCTGCTGGCCAATGACGAAGGCTGCGCCATCTTCTCGTTCTGTGTGCGCAATAAATTCCTTTCTATCCCGCGAGATCAGGTCAAATAGTTCGTTACCGGATACACCGGCGATCTTTTCTTGCAGGCCACGGAGCCGAGCATCGATGCGCTCGATAAGTTTGGGAACGAGCGCCGGATCATTAGCTCGGGAAATCTTGACCATCAGAAACCCTATGCGCAGCACCACTTTTAACGTGGTAAACTTATTGGTGCCCGGCAGTTTGCGCGGCAGATCTTTCAGGAAATCCTTCCTCTGAATGACTTTAGATACTGCGTTCAACATCAGGGGATCCCCATTTTCCGACACCCAAGAAACCATCGCCTTTCGTCCAATCGCCGAGGACAAACTGGCAGAGATATCGATGAATTTCCTCCCACCGGCCTCGGGCATCGTAGGCATGATCGTCATGAAATTGCCAACGAAAAAGAAGCCCAACGGTTTGATGGCATCCGTCATCATCTGCTGGTGGCCGAACGACAGGAACACATGGTTCTTCCCGTCGGTTACCTCCGGAACTGGGAACAGGGTGGTGATCGGGCGGCTCTGCACAATATAGAACTGGTCATTAAGGAAAGGGGACACACCACCTTCGGAGGAATGTCCCCGTACCATACACCATTCAATATCCTGGGGGCAGGCAAAATAGGCCTCGATCTTTCTGCCGATCTGCTCCAGCTGCAAAACCTGTTCGTCAGTCAGCGTCTGGATATGCTGCCGCTCAGGTTCGATGCCCCGCGTTTCGGTGCTGCCTTCCTTGAGGGCGTAAATACCTAATTTCTTGTCGGCTACCACTTTACCCGTTATCCGGCCATCGCGCACCGTAAAGAGATCGGCGTTGACCAGGCCGGAGACCAGGGCCTCACCCAGCCCGAAGCAGGCGTTGATGGAGAGCACTTTTCGGTTGGATGTGGCCGGGTCAGCCGTGAACATGACACCCGAGGCCTCGGGGAAAACCATGCGCTGAATGATCACGGACAGGTAGACCTGACGGTGGTCAAACCCGTTTCGCAGGCGGTAGATCACCGCCCGGTCGGTAAACAGTGAAGCCCAGCACTTTTTGACGCTCTGCAGGATTGCCTCCCGGCCTTGGACGTTTAAATATGTATCCTGCTGGCCGGCAAAAGAGGCGTACGGCAGGTCTTCGGCTGTGGCGCTGGAGCGCACGGCATAGGCGTTCTCCGCCCCCAGGGCGTCGAGATGTCGAATGATTTCTGACTCGATTTCTCCAGCGATCTCGCTCGTTTCGATGATGCCGCGGATCTTGGCGCTGATTTCCGAGATTTGGGTCCGATCTTCTGCCTTGAGAATCGCCAGTTGAGAGACTAATGGCGTGAATTCCTCATTATGCATGATCGCTGTTCGATAAGCCTCAGTGGTGATACAGAAGCCATCCGGGACATTTATTCCCTCGATCCTGAATAGCTGCCCCAGGTTCCAGCTCTTTCCGCCGACGAGATCTGGCTTTGACTCATTGATCTCCTGAAGATTAACCAGATACCGATTCATCCATACATTCCTCCCTAACGCTTGAATTTCGCGGAGCAGTCCGCCGCTTCTTACGCGGCGTGGCTATTTTATCACCGCACAGGCTAAATGAGCGTGTTCGCAGGCATAATAGCCATCGTTGCGGCCCTGAAAGTATAGTTTATTGATTTCTGCAGGACTAAGGTTCTCCTTTAGTCGCAGCCCGATGGCGTTCCTAGAGGGACACAGGCGCGGTGTCCCAAGAAATGATTCAACATTTGGCTTCGATTGCATCGGTTTCCGCTTTGGATTTCCTGCTGAACAGACCCTTTAAATCATCCAACAGGGTGTACATGACGGGGACGACCAGCAAAGTAAGTAATGTTGATGAAATCAACCCGCCAATTATGGCGAAGGCCATAGGCTGGCGCAGTTCAGATCCGGTGCCCAGGGCCATAGCAGAAGGGAGCATCCCGAATATCATGGCCAGGGTCGTCATCATGATCGGCCGAAGACGGATTTCGCCTGACTCCAGAATAGCTTGCCTGCGATCGATTCCCTGTCTGCGTCGCTGCTTGATGAAATCCACCAGCAAAATGGCGTTCTTGGTAACCAGGCCCAAAAGGAATATTATGCCAATAAACCCGATCATGCTTAGCCCGGCCCCGGTGACCCAGAGAGCCGCCAGGGCACCGATAATGGCCAACGGCAGTGAAAACATTATAGCCAGCGGGTCGATAAAGCTTTCAAACTGCGCGGCCAGGATTAAAAAGATGAAAAGGATGCCCAGAATAACCGCCTGCAATAAACTGCCGGCACTTTCCTGGATAAATTCCGTATCCCCGCCGGGAGCGAGTTTTATCCCTCTTGAAGGCGGAAGCTCCTGGTTCAACTTATTCATAAAGGCGCTATCTAACTCCAAGGAAGACAAGCCTACAAAATTGGCCTGGAGCTGAATTTCCCTCATTTTTTCATAGCGGTTTATGGTTGATGCAGAAGTGGTAAAAACAGTCTTACTGAGCTGTTCCAGAGGAATCATGATGGGTCCGTCCTTATTGGTTTTTGAACTTGGAACATAAATGCCGTCCAAACTAGCCAGGCCCTGACGTTGCTCGCTCCCCAACCGTGCGCGCACATCGCAGCGATCGTTGCCGGCTTCGTATTGTCCCACCACTACCCCGTTAAAAAGAGTATTCAAGGTTGCTGAAACCGTAGCTGGATTTACGCCCAAGTCAGCCGCCAGGTCGCGGTCTACATCTATACTGACTTCTGGTTTACCGGATTTGTAGCTCAAGCTGGCATCCTCCACGCCAGGAATCTGGTTCAATATCCGCCGGGCCTTTTGACTGTAGTCCAGGAGTTGCTTAAAATCATCGCCCCGGACATGCAGGGCATAACTTTTGACCATATAAGCGTTGCCCTCGGCGGGCTGAACCGACAAATCCAGTCCCGGTAGCTTTCTCAGGTCGTCCCGCATCCTCAGCGCGATCTGTTCGGCCGTGGCTTTTCGCTCTTTTTTGTCCGAAAGTTGTATGGCCAGGTTGATACTTCCCGGTTTAACAGTGGTATAGATATGGCGGACATCGGGATATTGACGGGCTATCTCCTGCATCTTATGAGCGGTCTTATCCGCGGCAATCAAGCTTAAACCTGAGTCAAGCGCAGCAGATACTGATATCTTCCCTTGATCCTGCTTGGGCTGAAAATTGATGCCCATCTGGGGAACCAGCGCAAGGCTAAGTATGAATAACGCGGCGGTGATAGCCAGGGTCTTCTTCCGGTGGTTCAAAACCTGTTCCAGCAACCGCAGATAATAGATTCCCAGCAGGTCGAACATATGGTTGAACCAGGCCAGGAACCAGCCCAGCGGTCCTTTGAATTTCCGGTCATCGCTCTTTACATAGCGGGAAGCTAACAAAGGAACCAGGGTAAAAGAAATAAATAGAGAAACTAGTACGCTTATAGCTACGGTCAAACCAAATTCCTTAAAAAACTTCCCCAACAAGCCATTCATTGTAGCAATTGGTACAAAAGTGGCTACTACGGTAAAGGTTGTCGCCATAACCGCCAGGCTGATTTCCCCGGTGGCTTCTTGGGCGGCCCGCCAGGGGGGCTTGCCCATGCGCATATGCCGCACAATATTTTCTATGACCACGATAGAGTCGTCGATTAGTAACCCGACGGCCAGGGACAGCGCCAGGAGCGACATGTTGTTCAGAGAAAAATTCATGAATTTTAAGGCGGCAAAGGTGGTGATGATGGAAGCGGGAAGGGAAATGGCGCTGACCGCCGTACTTTCCAGCCCGCGTAAGAACAAAAACACGATGAGGACGGCTAAAAGACAACCTTCGATCATAGTAGTTTCAATATTCTTCACTGAATTCTTAATGTGAGTCGAATTATCATTTACAACAGCAATCTTCACACCGGACGGCAGGCTGGCCTGCAGCTTTCTCATCTCTTGGCGAACATTTTCGGCCACCTGAACCGTATTGGCATTGGACTGTTTAACAATATCGAGGGCAATACACTCTTTGCCGTCGTAATAGGACAAGCTGCTTTGTTCCTTGAAGCTGTCCGTTACCCGGGCAACATCCCGCACCCGTATCTCGGTACCGTCCCTTAATGCTAACAGAATGTTGTTAAAATCATTAACATTTTTTATGCTGTCATAGGTTTTCAAGTTTATTTCCCGATAACCATCCGATAATTTACCAGTGGAGTTGTTAAGATTATCGCTCTTTAAACTGTTTAATACTTCTGAGCAGGTAAGGTTAAAGGCGTCCAGTTTTTCTTTGTCCAGATTGATTTGAATTTCGCGTTGCTGGACGCCATTAGCAGTGATTGAACCCACGCCGTTGACAGCATTGAGTCGCGGGATGATGGTATCATCAATCAACCTGGACATATCACGTGTATTGAGCTTTCCGGTAATAACTAAAGAAATAATGGGTAAGGCATTGATATCAAATTTTGCGATAATCGGTTCTTCCATCTCCTGTGGCAGAGAACCGCGTATGCCGCTCACCTTGGTGCGAACATCCTGTACTGCAAGGTCCGACGGCTTATCCATTTGGAACTCGATTACGGTAGCGGAAGTACCTTCGGTAACTGTGCTGGTGATATGTTTGACTCCAGATATCTGCCCTAGTGCTTCTTCCATCTTTTTGGTCACTTTGTTTTCCACCTGTTCAGGGGAAGCGCCAGGCAAGTTCGCGACTACGGAAATATAAGCTACGTCGAGCTCAGGCATATCATTAATGGGCAGGCTCAGAAAGCCGGTAATACCGATCACCACCAGGGCTATAACAACCACCAAGGCAAATACCGGGCGTTTTAAACTAATATTGGTTAAAAACATCCTCTACGCCCCCTGTTTGGTAAGTTCAACCTTATCTCCGTCTTGTAGAGAATTAAGGTTGGTAATAATGACTTTTTCTCCGGCTTTCACACCGTCCTGAATCTCAACCATATCATTAGCGATCTCACCGATGTTTACCGAGCATTTCCGAGCCACGCCATCCTGTACCGTAAAGACTGAATAATCGCCTTCATTACCGGTTAAGGCAGCCAGGGGTATGGCAACGACTGTTCTGGTTTGCCCATCGGCGATATCAATGTAACCTGAAAGACCGGAGTGAAGAAGGCCCGCTCGGTTGGCGATCAGAACCTGGCAGTTAAAAATACGGGCAGCCGTAACAGCGGATTTATCAATGGAGGTGACTGTCCCCGGAAAACTCTTCTTATCGTCTCTGGATAGTTTCAGAGTTACTTTTTGCCCTACTCGGACCCTGCCTAGATCGTCTGCCTTGACCTGGATAACTGCGTTGACGGAAGAAGAGTCTTTAATTCTGGCCAACACTATTCCCGGGGTGACGTATTGCCCCACGCTTACGCCTTTTTCTGAGATTTCTCCATTGATGGGTGCGCATATAACAGAATCATTCAGCGAGATATCGAGATTTTGAATGTTAACCTGTTCAGCTTCCACAGTAGCCTTGGCGATCTCAAGGTTGGTAGAGGAATCTTCCAGGACAGACTTGCTTGAGGCACCACTGTCATACAGGGCCTTTATCCGATCATAATTTCGTTGCGCCGATACCAGGCTGGCTTCCAGCTTGCGTAGATTGACCTGTGCCGCTTGTAGTTGATTTCTAAGAACCTGGTCGTCCAGCGCCACTAAGGCCTGACCCCGAGAAACCATGTCTCCGTCTTTAAATGAAATCCGCACCACCTGCCCCGCTATCCTGGTTCCCAGTATGCCTTCTTGTCCTGGTTGCAGATCGGCTTTGCAGGTCAATACCGATTCCCACTGCATATTGGCCGCCGCCTGAACTTGAACGGGAATTGAGTTTGATAATGATATTGGTTGAGGTTTATGCGTGGTTAATCTAGAAATTCCGCCAAGAATCAGCACCATCAACACCAAAATGATCAGGTATCTTTTTTTTTCTTTCAGTGCCTGCAATCGAGTCAACACCGACTTCCTCCCCCTTCAATGAATAGCTGGATTTTATTCTCCTCCATCATCAAAATTGGCCATTCCCATCGATCCTTCGGCGGGGCAATTTAGTACCGCAATGCAGTTTTTGCCCCTTAGGCGTAATACTTCTTTTACCCTGTCAAAAAACGCAGGGGTTTGAAGACAAAAACAGGTTTTCCAAGTATGGGCCGGCATTCTGTATGGTCAAGTCAGTTAATCCTGCTGACCGGGGAATAATTGCTGTTATTGATAGATCAGTTTAGAAGCAAATTGGTGTAGTCGCTTTCCCATGGAGAAAAACTAACAACCGTTTGTTAGTTAAATTTAACACGCATATTAATATGGGTCAATAGTAATTATTTGATAAAAATTCCACAAGCGATTTGAGCATATTATCATTGCCATCTACGATCATTTGCCAAATTCATATGACATGACCGGGCGGTCATATAATAATTACATAATATGACTGGTTGGTCATATTGTCAAGTTTCATAAGGTACCGGGAATTATCACGGATAAATGTACTCGGTTGTTGTCCAGAAAACAACCGCTCAAACGGGGGGGAATCTTTTGCCTGAAAAATGTTTATCGGGCCAACAATAGTTTACAAATATTGTAAACAACCTCGGGGGTGAAGTAGTCCTGATGTTTGTTAAGAAATCTTAAATTATTCTTAACAGAAAGATCCCGGCCAGCCCGCAGCAATAACATAATACAATATCCCATTGAATTTAGAAGGGGAGAAGTACCTAAGCTTCTCCCCTTAATTATTATTTTAATAATTGGATTAGCCGAATCCCCGGCATTATATCATAAGCTCAGGATACCTCTCCGATCAAGATATAGACTTCGGCGGGTAGTATCTCGCCGTTTTCCATCTTTATATCCACCATGCTGCGGTTAAACACCAGGCCGATATTATGAATATGGTCCAGTTTACCGAGTGCCTTCCCGTCGACTTCATATACCTCACCCTTAACCTGGAAACCGTCTTGGGGTACTGCAGCCTGCAAACCGCCAATAATATAAGTTTTGTAGTTGTCGATCATACCTGTTCCCAGGAGTGCCTGACCGCCCAGGTAATGCTGGTGATAAAAGCCGCCGGTTGTTAAACGGCCGTAAACAAATACTCTGGTCATTGCTATCATACTCCTTTTTGTTTTGCTTCTATTTTTGCGCATTACGTCTACCTTAAACCATAGCCCGGAATCCCTATTAGAACCGTCCCGCCAGACGCTTGCCGTAGGTTTCCTTCAAACGGTTGCGCACCTGGGCCTTGATCTCCTCCATGGTCTCATGGTGCAGACGGGATTGGATATCGGGGAAGGCGTGCAGGAGACGTTTTTGTTCCACGTGAATCATGGCGATGAGTTCGGCCTGTTTGGCTCTCAGTTCTTCGTGCCGGACTTTGAGGTCGCCGCGTAGCCTTTCATTGGTTTCAGAAATGGCGATGGTTCCGTCGGCAGCCACGACACCGATAGCGTCAGAGATCTTGCGGATGGCGTGAGCCACCTCATCAATCTCGTGCAGGCGTTGGTTGAGCTTAGCCACGGTGGCGACGGTGACTATGACATCGGTGACGAAAACAGCGCCGAACACGAAGAGGATCGGAGCGCTGATATTGTCGGGGATCCATTGTATGGCCTTTAAAATCAGGGGATGGATCACATCGACAATCAGCACACAGGCGGCGCCCCATAGCAGGGAGAAGCGCAGGCAGATATAACCCCCGATATTGAAGGGTTCATCGGTGTAATCCCACCAGCGCTGGTGGAAAAGCTTCTCCATCAGGAAGCCGGTGATCAGTTCCAGGACCGAGGTCAGGAGTACGGAGCCGATAAAGAGTATGGCCAGGTTGTCCCGCAGGGGCAGCAGGATAACCAGGACGGTGAGCACCCCGCAGCCGTAAATCGGGCAAAGCGGGCCGTTGAGGAAGCCCCGGTTGACGAAGACCCCTTGCTTGGCCCCGGCGTAGACCACCTCGGTGCACCAGCCTAGAAAGGCGTATATAAAGAAGAGCCAAATGATTTTCTCCATGGTATACCTCGCCGGATAGTCCGTGATATTGCCATTATAGCAAAAGATGTCACCGTATGTATGTGTCTGAGAATTCCCCGCCTGATTAATGCTGTGATAAACGGGGAAAGATTGCCGCGTCGCTGCGCTCCTCGCAATGACACGCCGTGATTTGCTCTTTTACCATGAAAAGCGGCATCATGCGACTAAAAAGTTATAAATATATGGCGCTTAGTGTAGCATCACCTATATAAATATGATACAATCGATAATTAACACTCATTACCTAAAAAGATAATATGGTATGGGAATATAAGCGGCGGGGAGGATACCTGCCGGGGGATAGATGCAGGAGGTGTAACTAATGCTAACCAAGGAAACCGTCGTTGATATGGCCGACAAGGGACTGGTCATGGTTATCACCGGCAATGGCAAGGGCAAGACCACGTCCGCTTTTGGTCAGGCTCTGCGGGCATTAGGACAGGGACACAAGGTTTGTATGATTCAGTTCATGAAGGGGCGAAAGTACGGAGAGATTATCGCCGCCGAAAAATATCTTCCTGACAATTTCGTATTTTACCAATACGGATTGGATAGCTTTGTGATGAGGGGTAACCCAGCCCCCATTGATGTGGAACTGGCTCAAAAGGCTTTTGCCACGGCGCAAGAGGTGATCAGGAGTGGTGAATTCAATATGGTTATTCTGGATGAGATCAATGTAGCGGTCGACTACGGACTGGTTCCGGAGCAGGACCTGCTTGACCTGATTCAGGCAAAACCACCATTGGTACACCTGGTATTGACCGGACGCTATGCTGCTGATTCTGTTCGGGAATTGGCTGATATGGTTAGTGAGGTTACCGAGGTTAAGCACCATTACCATGCTGGCGTCAAGGGGCAGGCAGGAATCGAATACTAATCAAGTACTGGCCTTCATTGAAATGAAATAGAGATATTTTCATTTAAGGGAGGTACTCATTTTTGTTTACAGCAGATTTATTGGATAAATCGAGCCAGTTGCGCAGGAAATGGGAGGATGAAGTAAAACGGTCGGTGGAGAAACACGCCGACCAGAAGGAGAGCTGGACCACACTCTCCGATATGGATATAAAACGTCTTTATGGCCCCGAGGATATCAAGGACATGGACTTCGCCAGGGATATCGGCTACCCTGGTCAATACCCCTATCTCAGGGGCAACCAGGTCACCGGCTATCGGGGCAAATATTGGACTTTCCGCATGTTCTCCGGCATGAGTACCGCGGTGGAAACCAACCTGCGCTGGCATTACCTGCTGCAAGCGGGTCAGACCGGGCTTTCCACTGCCTTTGATTTTCCTACCCTGATGGGTTATGATACCGATTCGCCGCGGGCCAAGGGAGAATGCGGCAAATGCGGTGTCGCCATCGACACCATCAATGACTTCCAGGACCTGATCAAGGGGATACCCCTGGATAAGATTACTACATCTATGACCATCAACCCGCCGGCTTCGGTGCTGTGGGCCATGTACATCGCCAGTGCCGAGCTGCAGGGCGTGCCTTTAAACAAGATCGGGGGAACCATCCAGAACGACATGCTGAAGGAATTTATTGCCCAGAAGACCTTCATGTGTCCGCCCGATCCCTCTGTAAAACTCATCAGTGATACCATCGAATTCGGTACTCACCATGTACCCAAATGGAATACTATCAGCATCAGCGGCTATCACATCCGCGAAGCCGGTTCCACCGCTGTACAGGAACTGGCCTTTACCCTGCGCGACGGCATGGAGTATATCGAGGATGCTACTCGCCGCAAGGGCTTACATGTGGATCAATTCGCCCAGCGTTTGTCCTTTTTCTTCAACGCGCATATCGATTTCTTTGAGGAGATCGCCAAATTGCGGGCGGCCCGTCGCATCTGGGCCCGGGCCTTGAAAGAGCGCTACGGGGCGCAAGACCCCCGGTCATTGTGGATGCGCTTCCACACCCAGACCGCCGGATGTTCACTGACCGCCCAGCAGCCCTACAATAACGTGGTGCGCACGGCTATTGAGGCCCTTGCCGCCGTATTGGGCGGCACCCAGTCACTGCATACCAACTCGCTGGACGAGGTCTTCTGCCTGCCCTCCGATTCGGCGGTACAGATCGCCATTCGCACCCAGCAGATCATCGCCGAGGAGACCGGCGCGGCCAATACTATCGATCCGCTGGCCGGGTCCTATTTCGTGGAGGCCCTGACCAATAAGATGGAAGAAGCGGCCTGGGAGTATATCCATAAGATCGACGATATGGGCGGCATGGTCAAGGCTATCGAACGGGGCTTCCCCCAGATGGAGCTGTCCGACGCGGCTTATAAGTTCCAGCGGCAGATCGACTCCGGTGAGAAGACCATGGTCGGTATCAACAAGTACGTGGAGGCCGACGAGCAGACCAGCATTCCTATCGTGGATATCGACGAATCGATTGAGGAGGAGCAGCTGCGCCGTCTGGCCGCGGTCAAACGCAGCCGGGACAGCCGCTATGTGGCTCAGTGTCTGGAAGATGTGCGGCAGGTCTGCAAGAAGGGCGACAACGTGATGCCGGCGGTGATTGCCGCGGTCAAGTCCCATGCCACCGTGCAGGAGGTCTGCGATGTATATAGAGAGGTCTACGGCGAGTACCGGGACCCGGGGATATATTAGTCTTTTTTGAGGGGAGAAAACTTGAGATGCCGAGAAAACTTCGTGTAGTAATTGCCAAGCCTGGGCTGGACGGGCATGATCGGGGCGCCAAGGTGCTGGCCCGCGCTTTCCGTGATGCGGGATATGAAGTGATTTATACCGGGTGTCATCAGACGCCCGAGATGATAGCGGCGGTCGCTATTCAGGAGGACGTGGATCTGGTGGCCTTGAGCTGCTTATCCGGCGCCCACCGCTACCTGTTTCCCCAGGTAACCAAACTGCTTAAGGATGAGGGCGCCGATGACATCGTGGTGATGGGCGGGGGGATTATACCCGAACAGGACCATGCCGCTCTTTACGAAGCCGGTATTGCGGCCATCTTCGGCCCCGGTACTCCGCTGGATACCATTACGGGTTGGATCGATGAAAATGTCCAACCGAGGGAATAGATAAATGGCCGATTTAGGAGAAAGAATCCTGGCGGGGGACATAAGGGCGGCCTCCCGCCTGATCAGGAACCTGGAAGACGGGATGCCCGATACCGATTTAGTAATGAAGGAAATCTTTTTGAGGACGGGCAACTCCCATGTCATCGGCATTACCGGAGCGCCGGGCGCGGGCAAGAGCACCCTGACCGACGAGCTTATCGCGGCCTTTCGCAAGAAGGATCGCTCAGTTGGGGTAATGGCGGTGGACCCCAGCAGTCCCTTTACCGGCGGCGCCATTCTGGGCGATCGTATCCGCATGATGCGCCACGCCGAGGACAAGCGGGTATTCGTGCGCAGCATGGCCAGCCGCGGCAACATGGGCGGATTGTCCAAGGCGGTGGGTGAGAGCATCCATGTCATGGACGTACTGGGCCAGGAGGTTATCATCGTGGAGACCTGCGGGGTGGGCCAGCAGGAGGTTGATATTATCAACCACGCCCATACCGTCATCGTGGTCCTGGTCCCCGGCATGGGCGACGAGGTACAGGCCCTGAAAGCCGGTTTGATGGAGATTGCCGATATATTTGTTATCAACAAGGCCGACCGCGACGGGGCCGGCAAACTATATAAAGAGGTGCTCAGTGTGATCGAGATGTCGGCCAAGGACCGCGGCGAAAACGGGGGCTGGACCATACCGGTCCTCATGGTGGAGAGCGTCCTGGAGCCGCACAAATTCGCGGAGAGCGTCGCCATTCTGGGCGAGAAGATCGAGGAGCACTATAGGTACCTGGTGGACAACCAGCTGATTGAGGAGCGTATGCGCAACAAGACCGCGGCAGAACTCAACGAGGCCCTGTGGGCCAGCATCATGCAGCCGGTCTTGCAGGACCTGTCGGCCGAGGGCGAATTCGAGGATATGGTCGACCTGTTGATGAAGCGGCAGATCGATCCCTATACCCTGGCCAAAGAGGTAGCGACCCGCTATATGAAAAGGAGAGTTCTCACCGTTGAAGGACCATCCGCTGATCAGTCTAAATAATACGGTATATCTTAAGGATGACGGGCTGGTCATCCTCGACCGCCGCCGCTTTCCCCGGGAGGAGGTGGCGGTGCTTTGTTCTGATTATGAGGACGTGGCCCGGGCTATTGAGGATATGGCGGTACAGGGGGCCGGCGATATCGCGATTACCGCCGGCTATGGGTTATACCTGGCCGCGCGCCGGCTGCCCGCCGGTATGCTGTC
>Ga0209340_1000632_pt1 | contig 34735 bp, 51 predicted proteins | sample EPASupsiteSAE323_FD_187266 | JGI IMG/M metagenome (GOLD analysis project Ga0209340, IMG submission 187266) | Bioremediated contaminated groundwater from EPA Superfund site, New Mexico - Sample SAE3-23 (SPAdes) (version 2) | ecosystem: Environmental > Aquatic > Deep subsurface > Groundwater >... | reverse complement strand
GAGGTTGTCGAATGTTTCTTGAACCTTAACCAACCCTTGGAGGTGTAAGATGGCAAAGCAAATCATACCAAGATTTTGCATCGATTGCCGTGAAATTTTCGGTTGCATCGTGGGAGAGGAAAAACGCGATTGCATGACTTGCGTTGAAGTCAACCGTTGCGGATTGAGGTTTGCACAGCCCGATCCGCGGACAGTTACGGGGGGAATTTGCGCAACTTGTTTCTTCCTTATCAAAGCCAACAAAGCACAAAAAATCACTTCACAACAACCGACAGCCTAAAAATAGGCAAAAACATCGGGGGAGTGGTTTTGTGGCTTAACCAAGCCTTTCAACCCTACTCCCCTACTTTCTTTTTGTGTCGCAATTTTCGGCGGGGGAGTGGTTTTGGACATCCATGCGAGAGGGGAGGGGAGGGAATAGCACCACACAATAAACTTTCAAAAAAGCAAGTTGACAGAATTGAAAAGTTGGTTGCTATTTGCATTATTTTATTTTGTGCTATAATAAAAATAACAAATTCGTTTTCACGCTTTTCGACATAAAGCGAAAGCATATAAAAATTAAAATCATCAAAACAATGGCTGATCAAAATCAAGGTGGTGGTGAAAACCAAAACCAAAACGGGGCTAACCAAAATCAAAACCAAGGCGGAGCGGGCAATGGCGCAGGTGAAAACCAAAACCAAGGCGCAGGAAACCAAGGCGGAGATGGAGGCGGGCAACAAGGTGGTGAAAAACTTGAAGCGGTTAAAAACGCGGACGGGACAATTACCATCGGCGGGAAAAAGTATGTTGACGGTGATAGTTATGAAGTGCTTGCAAGCAAACAGCGTCAAGTTACTAAAGAGAAAGAAGAACGCGAGAGGAAAGAAAAAGAAGCCGAAGATGCGCGTTTGGCTGAACAAGGTAAATTCAAGGAACTTGCCGAAAGCAAAGACAAGGAAATTGAAAACTTGAAAGGCAACTATACCCGCGAGAAAAAAGTTAATGCTTTACAGGCGGAAGCAATGAAGCTTGGAGCAGTTGATTTGGATGCCGTTGTGAAACTTGCCAATATGGATGAAGTCAAGCTTGCAGAGGATGGAAGCATTGACCAAGCCACAGTTACCAAGGTTGTTGAAGATTTGAAAGCAGGAAAGAGTTATTTGTTTTCAGAGGGTGGACAGCGAAACATCGGAAGCGATGGAGGCGCACCGAATGGAGGCAGTGGCACACCGACTTTCAAACGATCGCAATTGAGGGATCATGAGTTTTACAAGACCCATGAAAAAGAAATTGAGCAAGCCTACCGAGAGGGAAAGATCGTTGATGATTTAAGTTAATTTTGAAAACACAACCTTTTAATTTATTTTAATTTTAAAAAAGATGGCTAATACAATGGGCATGACCCAAGGCGCAACTTTCGTCCCCGAAATTGTTGCAAATAAAGCGTTGGGATTGTTGGAGGCAGAACTGCATCTTGCAAAGAATGTTGCAAGGCACTATGAATATACCCCAGCAAAAGAGGGCGACAAAGTGATCGTCCCAAAGAGGGGAACTTTGACAGCTAATCAGAAAACCAGCGGTAACGCAGTTACTTTGCAGAACCCGACTGCTGATAGCGTGGAAGTTGAGCTTAACCAGCATTGGGAAGTTACCTTTGCGGTTGAGGACATTTTGCGAACAAACGCGCAAGGTGGAATGGAAATTGATGAGGGTTACATCGCTGATGCAATCCAAGTGCTTGCTGAAAAGATTGAAACCAGTTTGTCAAACCTTGTTACTTCCCTAACAGGAACGAGAGGAACAGCTGGCGTGGACATAACTGATACCGTGTTGAGACTTTGCCGAGGTGATCTTTCTACACAGAGAGCGCCACAAAGCAACCGTTTCCTTTATCTTGAACCCGATCAAATCAATGTGATCCTTGGGCTTGATAAATTCGTAAACGCTGAAAAATACGGATCATCTATGCCAGTTATGGAGGGTGAATTTGGAAAGGTTTATGGCTTCCGTGTGTTTGAAAGTTTGTTTACCAAAGCCGTTGCGGGATCTCCAACCGCTAAATATAACATGGCTATTCATCGCGACGCTTTAGTGCTTGCTTCAAGACCTTTGAAACAACCTAAAGGCGCAGGTGTTACGGTTGGTTATGTTGAAAAGAATGGAATTGTGATGCGTGTGCTTTACAGCTACAACGCCGACCAGCTTGCTGATCAAATCACAATCGACACCCTTTTCGGTGTTGCAGTATTGCGACCAGAGTTGGGAGTGAAAGTGCTTTCTTAATCGAAAGTTGGGCAAAAGTCTTGGCGGGGGTTATTCCCCGCCTTGGCTTAGCCGTATAAACAAATAAAACACAAAAATGCTATGAATATTTATTTAGTAGATCCAAGCGGTAAGATTGAAAAAATAGAAATAAACAGCCAAAAAGAAGTCCGAGAATGGTTAAAAAAGGGCTACCGAAAGGCTACCCCGAACGAGAGAATTGCGTTTTTAAAAGAAGAAAAAGAAAAGGTTTTGCAACACATTGCAGATGCGAATTTGCTGGATGTGTTTTTTTTATGTCCGAAAAGCGGGAAAAATGACGGTTACAGCACATCAAGCAATTTGCTGGCGCGCGAGTGCGAAAGGCACGGCGTTTTTTTAAATAGAATTTACACGGGGCAAAAGGTGGGGCTTGTTTATAATTACCCGTATGCTTTGGAGGCTATGCAGTGCGATCACAAAGTGCTTTTCACTATGTTTGAAAGCACCAAGATGCCGAGTGATTGGGACAAATACTTGAAAATGGCGGATGAGGTGATTGTGCCGAGCAAGTTTTGTCAAAGAGTGATGAAAAGCCAGTTTGGCATTGACGCAAAGATTATCAATTTGGGCTATGACGAGCGAAATTATAAATACATCGAGAGAGTGCGCAATGATAAATTCACCTTTTTGCATTATGATGCCTTTAAATGGCGCAAGGGTTGGGATATTGTTTTGACCGCTTTTGACCAAGAATTTGATGAAAAGGACGAGGTGAGGCTTATTTTAAAGAGCGTCAAAAGTGATATTACCCCGCCAGTGAGCGCTTATAATAATGTCGAAAAGATAACCGAGGCTTTAAGCGGTGAGGATATGATGCGCTTGATGGCACGATCGGATTGCTTTGTTTTTCCGTCCCGCGGTGAGGGCTTTGGATTGACCCCGCTTGAGGCTATGGCGACAGGAATGCCAGCGATTGCCCCGAATGCCCACGGAATTGCCGAGTATTGGGATTGGGAGATTATGCCTAACCTTGAAATTATGCCGATTAAGGCGAGATATGACAGCGAGAGATTTTATGGGATGGATCTTGGGGCAATGTTTCAACCGACAGTCCGAAGCGTGAGAGACGCAATGCGCAAGGAATATTTGCTTTGGCGCACCAATAAGGATCTTTGGTGGGAAAGGACACAAAGAGCCAGTGAGCATGCCAAGGGTTGGACAGTGCAGAAAACAGGGGAGAAATTGGCACACTTGCTTTTGAATTCATACAAGCGAGCAAGCGAGGATCGAAGTAAAAAGATTGTGTATTTTTCCGAGGATATAAGACACATTACAGGCGGGCGTTATTATTCTTGGTGGTTGGCGACGGCTTTGAAAGCCAACGGGTTTGATGTGGAAATTTACACCAACAAAATGCCCGTATTTTTAAACGAATTCAAAAGTTATCCACAGCCGACGGTTTACCTTGTGGATAACCTTGCCGAGGTGGATGTTAAAGCCATGGCGTATTTTGGCAGTCCCGTAACTGGAAACATGAGAGCTTGCCAGCTTGCCGAGAAATACGGAAAACAGGCTTATTGTGAGATATTTGACCCGTTTCCGATGATGGCGAAATATCGAGGCAAACACAGTTATCCCGAATGGGAGCGACTGATCCCCGAACTGAAAAAAGATCATGTCAAAATCTTGGCGCTTTGCAATGAGACGAAAAAATGGGTTTATCCTTGGCTTAATAAGAAAAAAAGCGAAGTTTTCACGGTTTATCCTTGCATAAATTCCCACGAAAGGGACAACAGCCCCGCAGTTATGGAAAAAAAGAATTGGGCGGTTTTCGTTTCCCGCTTGGATAATCACAAGCGCTTGCCCCATGTTTTGGAGGCAGTCAAAGCGACCGATCTTGAGTTGCACATCATTACCAGCGTTGACGGCATTGATTTCCCGTCGCTTTTGAAAGAGTATGACATGGAGGATCGGGTGAAAATTCATTGGTTTGCCAGCGACAAGGAAAAATTTGAGATTATCAAGCAAAGCAAGGTTATGATCAATGGGGCTATTTTTGAGGGATTTGGTATGTGGTTGGCGGAAAGTTTGGCTTGCGGAGTGCCTTGCGTTTGCTACAACTACCCTACTTTTCACGAAATTGCGGGAGAGGATAACGAGCTTGTGATTTATGCCGATTGGGACAATAGCGCTGACTTGAAAGATAAACTTAAGTTTGCCTTAAGTATTGCCAACAACCCAGCCGAAAAGCCGAATTGGAAGCCCACAAATCGCTTTGATTTCGAGGCTATGGTGGCGACTTTTGACCAAATAATGCACCGCGAACCGAAAATTGGCGTGATCACTATTTGCCTAAACGAGGAAAATTTTATTTTCCCGAGCATTACATCGGTTTTAAAGCACCCGAATATCGCTAAAATTGCGGTTGTGGAGGGTTTAGTCGAGCAAAATGAGCATACACCCAACAAAGGCGGTTTAAGCGCAGACGGGACGAAAAATGAAGTTTTGAGAGCCATTGAGCAAGACGATGAGGGCAAGATTATTTATGATCGTTACGGCTTGGCGGGAAACAAGAGCGAATTGAGAAACCGCGGGCTTGAATTGGTGGGCAAAGACATGGATTATATTTTGGTGGTGGACGGCGATGAGTGTTGGAAGCATGAGGATTTGGACAAGCTGATCAAATATGCCCAAAGCTACCCAAAAGCAACAGTTTTATATCCGAAGTTTTTGCATTTTTGGAAAAGTCCGAATTTGATTGCGGTTGACGGGCAATGGGAGGCAAAGCTTTTCCGCTTTTTCCGCTATGAGGATAAAAGCTTGCATTGGGAATTGCATGAGACCCCCGTTGTGAACAAAGACGGGATATTGATTGACGCATTGGGAGATGAGGAAGATTTGGAGGATGTGCATGTTTATCATTATGGCTACATGAAACCCGCTGAACGGATCAAGGAAAAACTGCTATACTATAAAAAGAGAGACAATGATTTGGATGTGGTGGACACTTTCACGGATTGGAAAGAGGGAGACAAAACCAGTCCGACGCATGGAAGTGGCACAGTTTCACGATTTGACGGGGAGCATCCCGAAGCCGTGAGGCTGGCACTTGCTTCAATGAGTGAGCAAGCTTAATAATTAAAGGCTTATATATGGGCAAACAGATTGACCCTTTCCCCAAAAAGGAAATGGCGATTGGTTGCAGTATATTGGCAATAATTATCTTTATAATCATTAAGGTATTGTTATTTTTGGCACATGCTATTTCAAACATTGAGCCAAGACAATGGAATTGAAAAAATGGAATATAAAAACAAAATGGTTTATTTTGACTTTCACAGTCAATTTGGAGAGGATAAATTTTTGGTGGAAAACCTTGATTTGCCAGCAAAGGGGGTTTTCGTGGACATTGGGGCGGGTGATCCCGTAACTTTTAGCAATACATACCATTTCGAGCGTAACGGCTGGATCGGGCTTTGTGTTGACGGCGACGAGCGCAGATTTGAGCAATTGAAAGTGAAAAGGCAGTTTGTAGAGCATGCCGTTGTTTCCCGAGAAAAAAACAAGGTGAATTTCTTGAAAGCACCGCACCCCGACCTTTCAAAGAGGTTGCAGTTTGGCGACAAGATTGAACGAGCCGAGATTGTGCAATTGGAAACCAAGCCATTGAGCGAGCTTTTGGATAAATACAAAATGACGCGGATTGATATTTTAAGCGTGGATGTGGAGGGCTTTGAAATTGATGTTTTGGCGAGTTTTGACCTTTTGAAGTTTGCCCCGACCGTGATCATTGTTGAGTTTTTGGCGATGGATAAAAACCAAGAAAAAGAGCTTATGGAATTTTTTGCCCCACTTCCCTATTCCGTAATTCATAAAACCACGGCAAATTTAATCCTTTTGCACCATGAAAAATCTAATTTATTAAACAAATAACAAAATGGAAACTACAAACAAACCACAGCCCATTGCCTTGATTACAGGCATAGGCGGACAAGACGGATCTTATTTGGCTGAATTATTGCTTGAGAAAGGCTACCAAGTCCACGGGCTGATCCGCCGATCAAGTCAAGATAATTTGGGATTGATTGAACACTTGAAAGGAAAAATAACCTTGCATCATGGAGATTTGGCAAACGGGATTGTCATTGACGATTTAATCAGAAAAATAATGCCCGATGAAGTTTATAATTTGGGCGCGCAAAGCCATGTTGGCATTTCTTTTCAAGTCCCCGAATATACCGCCGATGTGGTGGCTATGGGAGCATTGAGACTTTTGGAGGCAATCAGACGATTAAAACCGCAATGCAAATTTTATCAAGCGTCAACCAGTGAGATGTTTGGCAAAGTGCATGAAACACCGCAAAAAGAAACAACGCCTTTTTATCCAAGATCCCCTTATGGAGTGTCAAAGCTTTTTGCCCATTGGATGGCGAAGAATTACCGCGAGAGTTTCGGGATGTTTTGTTGCAGTGGCATTTTATTCAATCATGAAAGCCCGAGGCGCGGGAAAGAATTTGTAACGCGCAAAATCACGCAAGGATTGGCGAGAATTAAAGCAGGCAAGCAGGAATTTATCGAGCTTGGCAATATGGACGCAAAAAGGGATTGGGGACACGCCAAGGATTATGTTTGGGCGATGTGGAAAATGTTGCAGATGGAAAAACCCGATGATTATGTGCTGGCGACAGGCGAAACGCGAACCGTGCGGGAGTTTGTGGAAATAGCGGGAAAGAAGCTTGGCTTTGATATTGTTTGGCAAGGCAGTGGCGTTGACGAAATAGGCATTGATAAAAACAGCAATAATGTTATAATAAAAATAAGCAAAGAATTTTATCGTCCCGCCGAAGTGGATCTTTTACTTGGAGACCCGACAAAAGCAAGGCAGGTATTGGGATGGGATGGAAATTATACTTTTGAGGCATTGGTTGAGGAAATGTGCCGAGAGGATGAAAAACAACAAAAATAAATTCTAACTTTAAAATAAAATTATGGCACTTGTTACAACCCCATCAGATCCAAACGCCGACAGTTATGTAACTTTGGCGGAGGCAAATGCTTATTTTGCCGATAGATCGGATATTGCCAATTGGAGCGCTTTGACCGATGCGCAAAAAGAGGCGGTTTTGAAACTGGCAACCAAGCAGATTGACACTTTCCGCTTTCATGGCGACCCGATAAGACCGACACCAAATTGGTATAGGGATAAGCAAAAATTGAAGTTTCCGAGAAATACAGCCCGCAACAAATCGGGAGTTGTTGACAGTGCGGGGGCAAATTACATTATCGACAATGCGAGAGCGAATGAAGCGACCGAACCCGATGATTTTTGGAATGATGGATGCGTGATCATTACCGAGGGAACGGGACGCGGACAAACAAGGAAAATTTCAGATTTTGAAATGGCAACGGGCAAGGTTACGGTTGACGCTAATTGGACGACCAACCCCGACGAAACCAGCCAATACCGAATTGTTGAAGCAATCCCGCAGGAAGTCAAAGACGCGACTTGCGAACAGACCCTTTATTTGACGAATGGCGGAGGCGAAAGACAAAAAATGCAATCCGAGGGCGTAAAATCTTATTCAATCGGCGACCTTTCCGAGACTTTTGCAGATGGCGCAGTTGGATCGGGAAAGATTGCAATTTCAAATGAAGCCAAGGGAATGATTAAGGGGCTTTACACTATAATCGGGCAATTAACCGCTTAAAAAAATGCCAGTAAATAATTATTTAAACCAAACCGTTACCCTAAAGACGAAAAGCGGGTTTACCCTTGAGGGCAAGCCAAGTTTAGGCGTTGGAGCGTCAATTGTGGCGAGATTTCAAGACAAGCAGACGAGACTTGTTGATGACAAAGGCAATGAATATGTAACCGATGCGGAAGTGTGGCTTAAACCGACGCAAACCGTGAACCTTGAGGATGTGATTGTTTATGGATCAGTGAATTATAAAATCGTGCGGATTGACACCAAACGCGACCTTGGCGGAAAGATACACCACAAAAAAGCTTTAGTGGTTAAGACGAAAGAATAATGAAAAAAGGATTTGATGTGCATTTCGACACAAGCGACTTGGACGGTGGCTTGGATCGATTGGACAAAATGATTGACAAATGGTGGAAAGAGGCGCGCGAGCAGATGGCGGACAGTTTGCTTTTGATTTCAAGGCTGGAAGTCCCCCATGATACGGGATTTTTGCAAGCCAGCGGGCATGTCTTTTATGACCACGGTGAGGATAGCTGGAATGTAGCCTATAACACCGAATATGCAAGCTTTGTCCATGAGGGAATGCGACGCGACGGATCGCACATCATCCGACATTATCAGAAAGGCAGAAAGAAAAAGTATTTGGAAGATCCGCTTAAACTTAACCTTTCGATGTTTCAACAAAAAGGCAAGGAATATGTTGCCACAAAATTGAACGGCAAAATATAACCAATTTTAATATAAAAAAATGGCACAAAGACTTATTACAAATTTAGCGACATATTTGCAAGCCCAAGGAATTGCCACGGGTGGGACTGATTTGTTTATTGGAAAAATGCCCGAGGTGGACAATTGCATTTTATTGGATCAGACGGGCGGGATCGAACCCGACACTTATTTGCCAGTGGAAAAGCCGACAATTCAAGTAACCGTGAGAAATACCGACTATACCGACGGAATGGACAAATTAAAGACTGTTTATGACCTTTTGCACCAAAAGAAAGACAGCTTGGTTTTGGAAAGCGGAGGCGTGGATGTGATGATTGTGAGCGCTTTGAATGAACCGAGCCATATTGGAGAGGATGAAAACAGCCGTCATTTATTCACTTGCAGTTTTATTTTTCAATTAAGGAGCTAAAACGATGATAAAATCACAAAATAAATTTTGGAAAGAGGTGAGATGCGCCAAGTGCCGATCATTGCTTTGTTTCGAGTATATCTTTGCGGGGCGAATTATGATAAAATGCAGGAAGTGCGGGGAAATGAATGAGATCAACTATAAAAGCACCAAAAAGGTTTTCGAGCAATCAAACAACGAGGATGAGATGATCATTGATAAGGACGCAACAAAATAGAGATTTTGGCAAGAGAAATATAATAATTTAAAAACTAGAAAGGTGGTGAAAAACAAATGGCAGATGTAACAAATGTAAAAATTGGCGCTTGTAGCGTTAAATTTAACAGCATTGACCTTGGACACACCAAAGGAGGCGTAACCGTCAACTATTCCCCAGAATATGCGGAAATTACGGTTGATCAACACGGTAACACCCCAGTTGATAAGTCTTTGGTTGGTGAAGTGGTAACAATCACAGTGCCTTTGGCAGAAAGTCAAGTTGCTAACCTTGCGAAAGCAATGCCGTTGGGAACTTTGGCAGGATCAGGCGATGGACGCGTAACCCTTGGAAAGAATGCAGGGGCGAGATTGGGCGCACAAGCGCATCAATTGGTATTGCATCCGTTGGCGAATGCTTCCGACAATCTTGCGGAGGATGTGGTTATCCATAAAGCGGTTGTCCATGGCGAGGTTGAGATCGGATTTAACAACGAGGATGAGAGAATTCTTGAAGTTGAATTTATTGCTTTGGTAGATACTACAAAAGCAGACGGAAACTGGCTTGGATTTATCGGAGACAGCACGGACTAATAATTTTTAAAGAGGCACGCAATTTTTATTGCAAAGATGCCCAAAATTACTAAAATGAAAATAATCGGACAAACAAAAAAGATCGAGATTAACGGCAAAAAAATCACGATCAAAAAGCTTTCTTTGAGAAAGATTGCACAACTATTTGAACAAATAAAAAGCTTGCCAAAGGAAATTACCAGCTTGGACACCATGACAAACGACCAAATAATGGAACGCTTGCCGATGATCCTTGCGGGACTTATGCCAGCGATTGCGGGCATAATCGTGAATGCGGTTGACGACAAAGAAGTTACCGAGGATTTCTTGCTGGATGAGTGCGGATTGGATGACAATTTGGAACTGATCAAAGGACTTTTTGAAGTCAATAATATTGACAAAATTTTTTTATACCTAAAGTCAATAAAGGGGCTGGCACACAAAGGAAAATAAGCAAGCCTTTTTTGGAGGAAATGGATGACTTGTTTTTCTTCTTTATTGACACCTTGGCGAGCAATTACCATTGGAGCAAGGACAAAATATTGGATGAAGTATGCCTTGATGAGGCAATGGAATATTCTAAACTGATAAAAAAACGACAAATCAATGACTATATAACACAGCTGGCGATTGTTGCGAACCCGCACACCAAAAACCCCAAAGCGCTTTTAAAGAGTTTCCAAGAGGAATTGAAAAAAGTTGACAATCGGGGTATAATGGAAACGGAAAGAGATGTTGATGCCACGGCAAAACTAAAACAAATCTTTAATCGTAAATAATCAAAATAAAATGAGTTTAGTTGCTGGCGCAGTAGTCGCAAAATTTAAGTCCGATATAACCGAGATGCAAGCAGGCATTTCGGCAGTTAAGCGCGATGTTTCAAACTTAAAATCGGGATTTGCAACGGCGGGCAAGGAAATGGCAAACGCAGGGCAAACCATTGCGACAGGGCTTGCAGTGGTTGGCACGGCGATCGGAGCTTTGGCATACCAAGGCGTTAAGCTGGCAGGAAATTTGGAGAGCCAGCGACAAGGATTTATTGCCCTTTTGGGAAGTGCGGAAAAAGCCGATGAGGCTTTGGCTATGATCAAAAACGACGCTAAAACAACCCCTTTTGAATTATCGGGGTTGATTGAGGCTAATAAACTTTTAACGACAGTAACCGAAGATGCCCAAAAATCGGAGCGTTTCTTGTTAAATATCGGTAAGGCTTTGGCGACGGCAGGAAAAGGACAAGCTGAACTTGACCGCATCATCGTCAACTTGCAACAAATTGGAGCGGTTGGAAAGGCAAGCATGATTGACATTAAGCAGTTTGCTTTTGCTGGAATTCCAATTTTTAAAATGTTGAAAGAGGAATTGAATGTTACGGGTGAGGAATTGGACGATATGATCGGAAGCGGGGAAATTACTTTTGATTTGCTTGAAAAAATGTTTAATAGTGCGGGAGAGGCTGGCGGTAAATTTGCCAACGGCTTTACTTCACAGGCGGGAACTTTTAACCAGTTGATGAGCAACTTGAAAGATAACTTTTCGATCGCGATGATCGACATTGTAACCAAGACGGGGCTTTTTGATAAAGTCAAGCAGGTGGTTGGCAATCTTGTAAATTGGATCGACGCGCACAAGGACGATATTGTTATTTGGATACAAAACAGCATTAAAGCCATACAAGATTTTTATAATAAAGCGGTGGAATTTTTTGCCCCGCTGATCAAGGTGATTAAAGATTTCTTTTCGGAAGTGGAAAACCGCAAGGCGGTATTTATCGGCGTGTTGGTAGCCATGGGATTGATGCTTGTGGCTTTCGTGGTGGGCTTTGTGGTGGCGCATGCGACCATCCTTGCCATCTTTGCGGGCATTACGGCGGTTGTGGCGATATTCAAGCGAATGTGGGACAGCAATTGGGGCGGAATTCAAGAAAAAACCCGCGTCGTGGTGGATGCCATCAAAGCAATTTTCCAAGCCCTAAAGGATTGGTGGAGCAGATACGGCGAGGATATAACCAAAATTACCAAGGGAGCTTTTACGGCTATTTGGAACATCATCAAAATGGTGGTGGACAATATCTTTTCCACAATCAAGTTTATGTGGCAGATCGTAACGGGAGACTGGAAAGGAGCTTGGGAGACCATGAAAGGCTTGAGCGAGCGAGGCAAGGGCTATATTGGCAATATCTTCAAAGGCTTGAAAGATGTCGTTACGGGGGCAATTGGCGCGATTGTAACCCATTTTACAAGCAAGTTTACGGAAATGTGGAATAAAGCCAAAGAGATTGCCGAGAAAATCCGTCATGCCATTGCCAGCGCGTTTGACAAAGATGAAAGAAACAGCCCGTCGATTGCCGACAGATTGCGGGAGGTGGTTGATTTTTCCAGCAAAACCCTTAAGGGTGTGCAAATACCGCAGTTTTCGGCGAGCATAGCGGGAAACATTGCCGATGTGGCGGGATCTTTCCAAATGGGAAGTTTCGAGCCATCCAGCGCGCGAGTTATTAACCAATACATTAACGCGGAAGTTAAGGACGGTTTGGATGTGGACACCTTGGCGGAGCGTTTGGCTTTTAAATTTAGAAACGAAAAATAAAATGATTACGCAAATAAAATTAAAATACGATCAACCCAAAGACGGAAGTTATTATTTGATCATCGGGACTTATGCCAGCGGTTATTTATTCAGTTTGCTTGAGGGCTTTGATTTCCCGCAGGCGAGGATTGACATTAAAGACAAGGGAAACAGCCACGGCGCGGTTTTGGGGTCAAAGCACTATGGCAGGCGCATAATGAGGGTTGAGGGCGAAATTATCGCGTCCAGCGAGGCGGAATTTGAGACCAAGCGCAAGAATTTGGTTGAGGCGTGCGCTTTGCACAATGGATTGAAAGACATCATCATTACCACGCGGGAGGGATTGGAGTTGACCGTGGATGCGATCGTGAATGTGAAGCCCGAATTGCCCTATAAAAAAGGCGGGATGATCCGCGGTGAATTTAGGCTTGAATTTGTTGCCCCTTTCCCCTTTTTCCAGTCAACGACCGAACAAAGCGAAACGGTGGAGGTTTACACGGGAGGCGGTGGCGAAGTGCCAAGCGCAATCCCTTTTGCCATGACAGCGGGAGGCGGGACAGCCCAAACGGTAGAAAACGGCGGGAATGTCTTTGCTTATCCAGTCATTAAGATTTACGGGGAAATTGAAAACCCGAGCCTTTTGAATGAAACGACGGGCGAAAGTTTCAGTTTGACCTATGCTTTGGGGGCGGGCAGATACATTGAAATTGATGTTTTAAATAGGACGGTGAAACTGGACGACGACACCAACTTGTTGCAATATTTTTCGGGCGACTGGATCACAATTGCCACGGGTGAAAATATCTTGAAATTGACAGGGACAAACCCGAGCGCCAGCGCCGAGGCGATCATTGATTTTGCCGATAATTATTTGGGAATATAAAAAATGCAATTCAGAGCGGTTATACAAAATGGAGACGCAAGCGAGAAATGGGAGATCCCCTTTTCGTCTTTTTCTTTTTCCGAGGAATTGAACAATGACCGAAGCGCGACCGTTTCGTTTGACCGCCAAACATTGCGGGAGATAAGCGAAAAATACGGCAAAAGCCCGATCTATGTCTTGAGCAACACTTATCGGGAAATTTACATTTATGACGAGAATGACAATTTGATTTATGGCGGTTACATTGCCGATTTGCAATTTTCAAGGGGAAACAGCGAGGAGGGAAACATGACCGTTGCATCAAAAGGCTTTTTTTCACTGCTAAACAAGCGCTTTACCAATAATTTAAGGGAGTATTCCAGCCAAGATTTGAGCGATATTGCTTGGGATTTGATCAATTACACGCAGGGCTTGACTTATGGCAATTTTGGTATAACGAGGGGCGCAGATCCGACCACAAGAAGCGCCGACCGAACTTTTCAATACAAAAATATTGCCGAGGCGATCGAGGGAATGAGCAACAAAGAAACCAAGGACGGCTTTGATTTTGAGATTACCAACGCCAAAGTTTTCAATGTCTATTATCCGAACAAAGACAGCGTGAAAAGAAACATCGTTTTGGAAAACGGGCATAACATTATAAATTACAACATCCGCAAGCCTTTCATTGACGCAATGGCAAACCAAGTGATCGTTTATGGGGACGGAATGGGAGAGGATGCTTTGATTGAAACGAGAGACGCGGAGAATGCCTTTAAAAACGCTTTCTTTTTGCTTCAAGATACTTTGAGCGAGAAAGATGTGCGGTTGGTGGCTACTTTGCAGGCGAAAGGCGACAGATATTTGGACAAAAACAAATACCCGCAAATGCAAGTCAATGTTACTTGCGATTATGATGTGGTGGATTATAACAGTTTTTCACTTGGCGATTGGGTGAAATTGAAGATTGCCGATTGGAGCATTGATGCGCTTTATCGGGTAGTGAAAAGGACAGTCAACGAAAAAGGAGATATTTTTTTAACCCTTGATCCAACAATATAAAATGAACGAAAATGACATCATCCAAATTTTAAGAAATTTGAAAAGGCGCGTCGATATTTTGGAGGCACGCCAATTTGAAGTTGTCAATGGGGTGGTTTATGTGGGAGACAAAGACGGAAATGTGATAATTGACGGCGACAACAAGCGCATTTTAATCAATGACGGGACAAATAACAGGGTATTGATCGGCTATGGGGCAGGTTTATTTTAAGCAAAATTTTTATGGCGGACTTTGGGGCTTTAGTAACATTGAAAGGTTATGATGCCGAAAATTGCCCAGATCGATTTTTGGCTTTTTCATCGTCCTTTCAAAATTTAAAAACCTTTTCCCGTTATAGCGTTTCGGTTACAATCCCGACGGCTGGCAACATCAACACAATCACAATTAACCATAATTTGGGAGATTTTGCCCCTTTCTTTGTGGTTTACAACGACACCAGCAACGACAAGGCTTATTTTATGAGCGGGAAAAACGGCTATACTTTGCACAATTTTATCCGCCAATATGCCAATAAGCTTGAGATTGATGTTGACGGCGATTATGCGAGTTGGTTTGGAAGCGCAGGGCAAACGGCATATTTTACGGTTTACTTGTTTTTGGATGATTTTGCCACGGTAAGCGAGGAAATATTGAGCGAGGCGGGAAGCGCGGGAGCAAGCGGGAATGATTACGGCATCCGAGTTTCAAAGGACGGGTTTGATGTGGATAATTGCACCGACGATCAATTGGCGTTTTCATCTTCCTTTTTTACGGCGCTTGTCAATCAAAAAGGGATTGACGACGCGGGCGGAGCTTCAACAATTTTGCACGGTTTGGGCTATATCCCCAGCGCGCTTGCTTATGGGCAAAGGGACGGCGATGATTTCATTAAAATGGCAGAGGGTATGCCCTATTATTTGAACCCTATTTTTGGCGGACGCACTGGCTTATTTTACAGCGTGAGCGATGAAAGCTTGTTTATGGGGTATAATGACCTTGACATGGTGGAATTTTCGGCATACTGGCGCACGGATTACACATTTTATTATTTAATTTTTAAGCAACGAGCAGATGGGTGATTGGGGATTTAGAATTTCAGAGAAAGGCGCGGAAGTGCTAACAGGCGACGACAAAGAAATGGCGTTTACTTCAAAATATGCGCTTTTTAAGGGTAGCACCAGCGGAACGGGACAAACAACCGTCTCGAGCGGAAACACCAACACCGTAACGATTGCGCACGGGCTTGATTACATCCCGAAAGTGCGGGCTTATGCCGATGTTGCGTATAGCGGGTTTGCAGAATTACCCGTTTATGGTAGAATTACAGTGTTGGAAGATTATCAATGTTGGTGTTATGCGGACGCAACGAATATTTACTTGAAATTTTACTATTTGGACGGCGAGGGAGGCGGAAACCACACATTTAATTACAAATATTTTTTATATAAAGACAAAGGAAAACTATGATTTTATTCTACAATAAAATTGACGGGCGAATTTTTGGGACAATTGATGGGCGCGTGCATAACCGCGAGCAATTGAAAATGTATGTTTCCCAAGATCCGAAAATGGAAATTGGCAAATATGTCATCGGTTTTTTGGAGGGAGAAAAGGGAGAAAGAATGGGGCAAAATCTTGATAAAATGAGCCTTTTGGAAAAATTTGAGGATATAACCCCCGAAAGTCCCCTTGATTACAAGGTGGATGTTGAAACGGGCGAACTTATAAAAATACAAAACGAAAAATTAAATAGTTAAATTCTTTCAAAAAAATGAGTGCTACATTACAAACAATGCGATCGGGCGGATCGCAACACCCCGAGGAAATAATGAATTTCCACACCAGCCGAATTGTCAAAGGCGTGGGAGGGATTTTTGACAGTGTTGCAGGTAGTTTTTTGGTGAGTGAGGAAGCCGTGCCAGCCATGAGCGTGTTGGTGGCGGAGGGTTATGCTTTTATCAGAAAAGCCAGCGACGACATGGTTTATCCCGTGAGACTTTATGATGGAGACAAAAGTGTGGCGATTTCTTCAAATTCCAGCGGTAACACCCGAATTGATGCAATCGTGCTTTATGTTGATTTGGGAGCGAGCGCCAATGCGGATATTACCAATGTTGCGAAAATTGTTGTGGTTGAGGGAACACCAAGCGCCACACCGAGCGCACCAAGCAATGGAGATATTGAGACAGCAATTGGAGCAAGCAACCCATATTTGAGGATTGCGGATGTTTCAGTTGCCAATGGGGAAACGGCGATTTTGGATGCCGACATTACCGATCAAAGAAGTGAAGTTTTGTTTGTTTCTAATGGGACACCGACGGCGGACGGGGATGTGGCAAATAAAAAGTATGTTGATGATGAGATAACGAGCGCGGTTGATGTGGACGGGCTAATAGAAAAAACAACCCCAGTTGACGCAGATTTATTCAAGCTATGGGATAGTGTTGCGGGCGCTTTTAAAAAATTGACTTGGGCTAATGTAAAGGCAACATTAAAAACATATTTTGATGCTATTTATCCACAAGTTGATGGGTGGGTTGCATCAAGTGGGACTTGGTCGGCTTCCGATGCCAATACAATTTCCATCGCATCCTTAGACTTGACGGGCGTATTAAAAAAAGGCGACAAGATAAAAGTTACAAACAATAGCGCGGTAAAATATTTTTATATTTCAACTACACCAGCGTTTTCAACGAATACAACTTTTGATGTTGCTGGCGAAGTTGATTTGGTGGCAGGGGCAATCACACTTCCAAATTATTCAAAAATGGCAAACCCACAAGGATTTCCAGAACTTCCTTTTGGTAAAATAGTGAGATCTTCAGCGCAATCCATAAATAACGCGTCTTTTACCATAGTAGCTTGCAATTCTTCGGAAATAGCATCGGGGGGGATAACAGTTGATACCACCAACAACCGCATAACGATAAAAACAGCGGGAATATATTTGTTAACAGCACGATTGCAATTTACAGATAATGCAGGAGGAACAACAAGATATATTGCTATTGCAAAAAATGGAACAGGGGAATATATTGCGCCAATACATGTCCCGCAAGATGGTGGAGGTAGGGGTTATGTGCATACAGCTTCTTTAAAAAACTTAGCAAAAGGAGATTATCTCCAAGTTAGATGTTATCAAGACGCAGGTGGAGCAATAAATTTGTTAAACGCAGAAGTGAGCGCCGTATTTGTAAGCCCTTAAAAACAAAAATATGAAAATCCAACTACCAGTCATACAATCGCAAAAAGACAGCCGATGGGGATCAAAACTTATCAAGGCGGGCGTTTCTATTGGCGATTATGGTTGCTTGGCAACTTGCCAATCAATGGTTGTTAATTATTACGGAATGAATGAGACCCCCGAGGAATTGGTGGGAAAAATCAACGCCAAAAATGGCTACACTAGCGCGGGAGAGTATTATTGGGGCAAGATAGTGGATATTTACAAGGATATTGACTTAAAAGAGCGCTACAAGCGGACAAATTATGTTTTGACCGACACCGACATCAATACCATCAAAAGGGCAATTGACGCAGGATTTCCCGTGATGGTTTGGCTTGATTACAACCCAAAAACTACCAAATCAGACATGCATTGGGTTTTAATTATTGGTTATGATCCGAATGACGAAAACAATTTTACGATTGCCGACCCGATTGACGGAACGGAAAAGAGCCTTAAAAAATATTTAGGATGGTTTAAGCCGAGCGCAAGACGCACGCTTGAGGCTTATGTGATTTATGAGGGCAAGCACAAAGGCGCGGGTGAGTGCCTAAATTGTGATAAATACAAAGCGGAAAATGAAGCACTAACCAAACGAGTAAAAAGCTTGGAAAATAAAATTAACGAAGCCATAAAATTATTAAAATCTTAATCAGCTTTTTAGCCCTAAAAACAAAATGGAATATGTAAGCTTGCAGTTGTTTTTTTGGGTGATAGGGGCGATGGTTGCAGTTTCTTCCGCGTTGATCGGTTATTGGATTAAAGAGATCCGAGGCATAGGCAACAGCCTTGATGCGCACAAAACCGATGATGAAAAAGAGTTTTACAAAGGACAACGGGAAAATGACGGGGAACATGCGCGACTTGAGCAACTTATACACCTAAAAACCAGCGTCATTGAACAATCTTTTGCAAAAATGGAAACAAAATTGGACTTCATCGTTGACAGCATCCGCAAAATCAGCGAAAAAGACCGCTAATAATTAAACAAAAAATAATCAAATGCAAATCTTCAAATCAGCGTCAAAAATCGTGTTTATCGTGCTGGCAATCACTGCTTGCGGAGCTTTCTTTTTTGGAAAGCTGGATCAAGACCAATTTATGATCTTGGCGGTAAGCGCATTTTCATTTTACTTTTCCAATAAAGGGGAAGTGGCAGGCGGAAATTACGCAGGAAAATAAGGGCGATAAAGCCCATTTTATAGACAAAAAAAGCGGTATTTTGATACTGCTTTTTTATATATGTATATATAGGCTTGACAATAATTTTTGGATATGCTAAACTATAATAAAGGTTAATAAATAATAAACAACCAAAATGAGAAAAACAATGCTTTCCAGTTTGGCGGTTATAGTGCTTGGGGCTTCCCTTTTCACTTATAACATTGCCGAACAAAGTGCCGAGGCGAAAAGCCAAAGCAAGGACTATTACCAGCTTTATAAAAAATATAAAGCGAAATACGAGGATAAAAAAAGCGACTATAAAAAACTTAATAAGAAATACAAGAAATTGCAAAAGAGTTACAATGACAGAGGGGTGGAAATGGAAAGCATTTATATGGATCTTGTGCAATGCCAGCGGACACTTGGAGGGGTAAACCCTTGGCTGGAAGCGGATGAGGAAAAAAGACTTAGCGGGAAATAATAAATTTTAAAACACAACAAAACCATGGAAAAAGAAAAATGCGATTTATGCGGAGGGGACGGGATTATTGAGGAATACGGGGACGGGGAAAATTTCGAGTATGATGTGATTGCCGAGCATCCTTGCCCAAATGGATGCAAAAGGGTAGATCAAAAATATTCAAAAGACACGACAACGGCAAAAGTTTTCTTTGATGGGGTTAAAAATGAAGCACAAAATTTATTTGCCACTGAAAAAGCAATCTTAAATAAAATAAAAAAACAAAAATGAAAAAACTAATTTTAACAATCTTGACAATAGCACTGATTTATTACGGAATAAAGCTTTTAAGCCAAACGGCTACAATTACAATCCAAAACCAAGACGCAATGCTATGCCACAGCGCACAGGATAGCGGAAACGAGGAGTATTTGGCAAAATGTGAGTGCTACTACCAAAGCGGGGACATCGAGTGCTTAGAACGCAATTTTGAGCGTCAAACGGAAGCCAAACATGACCCCCTTTGCGAGCTGGATGATGTGGTTTGCGAGTATGAAGCCGAAAAGTTTGACAAGGAGGGAGAATTTACGGCTTATAATCCAGTTGAAAGCCAGTGCGACGATGATCCGCGGACAATGGCAAGCAACAAGGAGGTTTATGAGGGAGCGATTGCATGCCCAGCAAAATATGAATTTGGGACAAAAATTGAGATTGAGGGATTAGGGACTTTCACTTGCGAGGATCGGATGGCTTTGAGATACCGCCACAGTGAGAATTTTGACATTGTTTTGGCGGATTACGACGAGGCGGTGAATTTCGGACGACAGCAATTAAAATATAGAGTTTTGTAAAATAAATTTTTAATTGCCCATAATGGGCTAAAAAACATGAAAAATAAAACATTGATTGCCATTTCAAAAGAAATGCAAACACAAGACAACCGAGCAACGGCATACCCGCTTTTTGTGGTTATGGTGGACAAAAAGGTTTATGGTTGTGAAAGTTGGTGTAATGAAGTTGAAAGAAAAGAGGACTTTGACAGTGATTATTTATGTGAAAAATGTGCTGAAAAATACGAGAACAATGAGGATTTGGACGATTATTGCGAGGACTGCGATCAAGACTGCTTTGTTTGGTTTAGTTGGGAAAAGGATTTTGATTTAAAAGCGGGTGTGTTTTTTACCGCAAAGGCTTGCGATGAGCATATAAGATTAAACGATTATCATTATTCAAATCCAAGGAGTTACGCGATAAGTGCGTGGCGAAATTACGAAATGCAAGAGGTTATCAATTTTTTAATTAAATATCATAAAAACACAAATGAAAATTAAATGCGGGGACGCGAACCCCAAAGGAAATGTCGCGATGTTATTCAAAGGCGGATGCGGAAAGGATTTGAAAATTGAGGATGCCTACCGATGCACGGGTTGCGGTGGATATTTCCATCTTGATTGCATATTTGAGCATTTCAAGTTGGAAGAAAAACATGACTATGCACACAATGCCTTGTTAAAAATTCACAACTATGCAATGAAATTTCCAGCAAGCGAAAGAATGAAGCATATTATTGGGATTGCCAAAAGGGGATTATCGAAAAAACTGAAAAAAAGAAGATTGGACATAAAAGAAAAGGAAATTGAAAAATTCCGTTTTTTGGGAGACGAAAAAGATCCTTGGACTAAAAAACAAGGAATAAAGCACGGGGAAGTTTACAAAATAGAGATTTGCAATAGACAGCGTGGATTTGATGCTTTTATCCACACGGAAAAATCAATCATTGTTTGCCCGTATGCTTCACAAAATGCGTTTTATAATAATTGGCTAAAAATTAAGTAAAAACACAATGAAAACATTTATAAAAAAAGCCCAAATCGGGCAGATCGTGGAAAGTGAAAAATTGGGAATTAAGGGCAAAGTTTCGGAGGTTTTGGGATATGCCGACACCCTTGAGAATATGCACCCCGACGAATTGAAAGCCGAAGTCATCCTTTTGGAAAAAGCCCTTGGCGAAAATTACAGGGATTTATATTTTGAGTGCGTGGTGGAGATCAAAGAGGCTACCCCCGAGAGTGAATTTGCAGGCGATAAAATAGCGGTTTTGGGCTGGCAGGAATTTCAGACTTGCGCTATTTTAGAGGTATGATATACTATAATAAACTTTAATAAATAAAACAAAGCCATGACACAACAAAACGGCAATGCGCCAGCCACACAGGCGCAACAATTGGCAAGCTTGAAAACAACGCTTGCGAGCCAATACAAAAAGCAGATCGAAAACTATTTTGGAGACGAAAAAAAGGCGCTAAAATTCCTTTCTTCCGTTGTTTCCAGCGTGCAGAGAAACCCCGCACTTTTGGAGTGCGAACCGACCAGCGTGATCAATTCTTTCATCACAATGGCGGAGTTAAATTTGATGCCGAGCGATGTGAGCGGTGAGGCGTATGTTATCCCATACAAAGGCGTTGCGCAATTTCAATTGGGCTACCAAGGATTGGTAACGCTTTTTTACCGAGCAGGGGCAAAATCAATCGTTTCCGAGATTGTTTATAAAAAGGACAAATTCAATTATACCAACGGAACAATTGAACACACGCCCGATGTTTTTGCGGAAGATCGAGGCGAGGCAATCGGCGCTTATGTGATTGTCGAATTGCAAGCGGGTGGCAAGATTTCCAAGGTGATGAAAAAAAGCGACATTGTGGGAATTGGCAAAAAGTTTTCCAAGTCTTTCAATTCAAGTTTCACGCCATGGAAAGAGGCAAATGACCCCGAGCTTTGGATGTGGAAAAAGACGGTATTGAAACAGGTTGCCAAACTTGTGCCGAAAAATGAAACAATATTTAAAGCCGTGGCGGAGGATAACAAGGACAGCAACATTGACGACCGAATGGCGAAAGCCAAAGAAGAAAGCGAGAGTTTAAAACTTGGTAACTTAATTAAACACAACACAAATGAAAACAATGAAAATCAAACCCAAATTGAGGCTTCCGAAAGTGATCAAGAGCCTAGCGGAGAATAAAAAGATTGAGAATTTCCCTTTAAAACATTATTCTTATTCAACTTTTGTCAAATTTTCGACCAACCCGATAATGTTTAAAATCAATTACATTAACGGGGACAGGATCGAGACGACGCGCAACATTTCGGGCATTGTGGGGCAGGCGTTTCACACCGCGATGGATGTGTATTATACCAACTTTCAGATTGACGAGACCGACGCAATTAAAGACGGCTTGGAGGCTGGCATGCAGTTTCTTGATTGTTATGAGGATGGATTTATTGAATTTTCAACGACCGTCCCAAATAAGCAAAAAGCGCAGGAAATATTTGCCTTTGCTTATAATTCATACATCACAGAAAAAAGGAAAGAAAACGAGGAATTGGTAGCGTGCGAAGCAATGATTGAGACCGATGTTGATGTGGAGTGGAAAGGGCAGAAATTGCGCTTGCCAGTGCCATTGAAAGGTTATGTGGATAAGATTGTGCGACAGGATGGAAAGTTGAAGATAATCGACTACAAGACCACACGGGCGTTTTCAGATCCCGACAAAATCGACGGGGCGAAAATCTTGCAAGCCGTGCAATATTATTTGATGGTTTTTGCCGAATACGGTGAAGAACCCGCATCAATGATTTTCGAGGAAGTCAAGACCACAAAAAACAGAAACGGGGACGCACAAGTGAAAAAATACGAAATAGTTTTTGCCGACAATGATCAATTCTTTGATTTCTATTTTCGGCTTTATGAGGATATGACCCGCGCCATTAACGGCGAGATGGTTTTTGTCCCGAACATCCAAACCATCTTTGACAATGAGGTGGCTATTGTTGCATATATCCACAAGCTGGATGTGAGCGAGGAAGCCAGCCGACTGATGAAAGAGTTGCGGGTGGACAATATAACAGACCTTTTGAAAAAGAAAATCACAACCGCCAGCAACATGCGAAAGTTGATGAACAATGCCGAGAAAAAATTTGTAAGCGCTAAAAATTTAAATTATAACAAAATGACAACACAAGAAAAAATCCAAACAAAATTGATGGAGCATGGCATGCTTATTCAGTTTGAGGATATGATTGAGGGCTTTGCCGTTGATTTATACCGTTTCAATCCGTCAATCGGGCTTAAAATGAGCAAATTATTAAGCTATGTTGCGGATGTGGAGCAGGTGGTGGGAGTGAGTGGCGTGCGCGTCCTTGCCCCTATTCCGAACACTTCCTTGGTGGGTTTTGAAGTGCCGAGACAAGACCGCAAATTTCCCGAGAAAGCACCAGCGCCCAAAGGTTTTGAGTTGGCAATCGGAGTGGATATTTACGGCAAGGATTTGCTTTTTGACATAAGAAAAGCCCCGCATTTATTGGTAGCGGGAGCGACTGGATCGGGCAAATCGGTTTTCTTAAATTCTATCATTTCCCAGCTTGCCACGCTTTCCAATGTTGATCTTCATTTATTCGATCCAAAAATGGTTGAGCTTTCACAGTTTCGAGCCAACGCGGTGGAATATTACAGCGACATTGAAAGCATTTATTTAGCGCTTGACCAACTTGTGGCGGAGATGAATGTGCGCTATGGCAGATTGAGTGAGGCAGGCGTGCGAAATATCGACGAATACGAGGGGCAGATGAATTATAAATTTGTGGTGATTGATGAGTTTGGAGACTTGACCGTGGGAAATAAAAGCGAGGGAAAATTGAATTTTTCCAAAGAGATTTTGAAAAGCCTTTTGATCTTGGCACAGAAAGCGAGAGCGTGCGGAATTCACTTGATCATTGCGACCCAAAGACCGTCAATCAACATCATTACTGGCGACATTAAAGCAAATTTCCCGACCAAAGTTGCTTTCCGTTGCGCAAAGTCAATCGACAGTCAAGTTGTTTTGGGAGAGGCGGGAGCGGAAAAATTACTTGGCAAAGGAGATATGATTTTTAGTAGCGACAACGGCGACGAAAGATTGCAAGGCTTCAATGTTTAACTTATGCACCTTTTGCACAGTTTATACACATACTTATAAACAAGTGGGCTATTGTGAAGTTGAATAAACATTGATAAAATAAAAAAGTATTAAAAATAAAACATAACGATTATGCAAAACACAAAAAAGAAAGGAGGGGTGTTGATATGATAAAAGGCGGATATTATATCAAAGCGCGTTGCATCCAAGAAAGTGGCATTGCTTTAGCGCCCCCGCATGTAAGGGAAATTTGGGACTGGATTTTGAAAGAATGCAATCACACGGAAAAAAGAATTGGCGGGACAGTGATCAAACGCGGGGAGTGTATGCGATCTTATAACGATATAATTGATGGCTTAAAATGGCGGATTGGCTACCGTGAGGAACGCTACACAAAGAGCCAATGCGAGATTGCAATGAAAGTGCTGAAGAAAGCCACAATGATAACCACAACGAAAACCACACGCGGAATGATAATAAAGGTGCTTAATTACGACAAATTTCAAGACCCTAGAAACTACGAGAGCCACAATGAAACCGAGACGATAACCACAAGAAAGCCACAACAACGCCACACTATAAACAAGAATGATAAGAATGTAAAGAATGATAAGAATGAAATTCTTGCAATTTCCCCTAATGGGGAAAATGCGGAAACGGGAAAAGAGATTGAAAAAAAACTTGATCCAGTGGGACAGATATTTGATATTTTTTACAAGACGGTAAACCCAGCGCTTAATTGGGGAAACAAAACCAGCCGATCGAGTGCGGAGTGGTTGATTGCCAAGTTTGGGCTGGCTAACACCAAGCGGATGGTTGAAATGGCGTGCGCCGTCCAAGGTAAGCCGTATGCGCCAGTAGTAACAACCCCCTACCAAATGAAGCTTAAATTGGCGGAATTAAAACTTTATTTTGAGAGGGAAAAGCAAAACAATAATTCATCATTTACAGGAAAAAGCTATGAATAATCAAATCACAACACAACAAAAATGCGTCGTTATGAGAAACGGGATTGAAGTTTGGCTTAGCAAGGAGGGAGCGGAAGAATTTGAGCAACAGTTGCATGCGGGAGCGAAAGGATTTGTCCCGCTAAAGGGGCGCACAGTCAACACGGTGGACATCTTGGGGGTTTTCTTTCCCAACGACATGGAGGATCTAACCCGTCGAAAAAATCGCGAATGGAAATGCAAACATGGGACTTGGCACAATACGGGAGAAAAATGCGTTTGCATCCCAGCGGAAGAAAAGGAATATAGCGAGAAAAGGCAGGCGCTAATCGAGAAATGCGGGAAGTGCAAGAATGGATGGATTTTGGGAGATAACGGCATGAAAGCGTGCGATTGCGTCAAGGATTTTAATATTTACAACTTCCGAGACAAAAAATTTGCATAGTATTTTAAATAATGTTAAACTATAATAAACTATGAAAGAGATTAAAAAACAAGAAAAGGCAAATTTGATTTCCCATGCGCTATACGGAAAAGTAAGGCTTGAGCATTACAAAGAGCGCGGGTTTGTCGTTTCGTTTAAGGGAAACAAAGAGGTGTTTTGGCTGGATTGGGACAGACTGAAAAAAATCATTGAGAAATTCGATGAACTTGTAAAAATTAAGCAAAATTTGATTAAAAAAAATGGAAAACAAGATTAAAAAAATAATGAATATCGCACAGTTTGCCAAGGAGGCGGGAGTGCATCCGCTAACGGTGAGAAATTACCAAAAGCGCGGACTATTACCCGACAAACGCAATCCTTTCAATCGTTATCGGATCTTTACTTGGGACGATTTGAAAAAGTTTAAAAAGTTAATCCAAGCGTAATAAAAATTTAAAATAAATAAAAACATGGAAACACAACACAACAAATGTCCACATTGCGGGGCGAACATGAAGATTTGGAAGCACAATTTAAGCGCGGGACTGGTTATGACTTTGCGCAAGACAGGGCTTGCAATAAAAACAAAAGGCAAAAATGATATTGATTTGCAAAAGGAAATGGACTTGACAAAAAATCAATATAACAACTTTCAAAAATTGAGGTATTTTGGGCTAGTCCATCATGTCAAGGATCAAGACGGCAATCGAAAGGCGGGGCGCTGGCTGATCACGAGGAACGGGTGGGCTTTTTTGCGCGGAGAATTGCCAGCTTGCGAATATGTGCGGACTTTCAGAAACAATATTTATGACAAGGCGGAAAACAACAAATTTGTTTTTGAATTCGACCCGAGTTATTCCCGCAACTATTTTCAAAGCGAATTTGATTTTGATGTTTTTCAAGAGCGTTTAATTTAAGCAAAACAAAAATGCAAAACAATGAAATGGAAAAATTTGATTTATAACAAATGCCCAAAATGTGAAAAAGGAAACCTTGACTTTGACGGCAAAACAATCAAGTGCGAGAGTTGCGACTTTCGGATAAGCGAGGCGAAAATGGCGGAGATTGTGGCGAAAGAGCAAGAGGCTAAATTTGATTACAATGACGAAAAGACGATGATTTTGTGTGATGTTTGCGGGGTGGAGTTTCAAGGCGAGGCGTGGATGATGAATAGCACGCGAAAAATCACTTGCCCCGAATGTTACCGAGATACAAGGGCTTATTTATAAAAATTAAGAAAAATAAAACATGAAAAATAATAAAGTGCATTTCCTATCATTGAGGCTTGATTGGAAAACGCCAAAAGCGGTATATCAAATATTGAACGCAGAATTTAATTTTGATCATGATCCTTGCCCCCCAAAATATGAAGTTGATGGATTAAAGAGCGAGTGGGGGGGGTTAATTATGTGAACCCGCCTTATGGAAAAGAATTGCCGAAATGGATTGAGAAAGGCTTTGAGGAGTGGCAGAAAGGAAAAACGGTTGTGTTTTTAATACCAAGTAGGACAGATACGCGATGGTGGCACGATTATTGCATGAAAGCCACAGAGATAAGATTTATTAAAGGGAGATTAAAATTTGATGATCAACCAAATCCAGCACCATTTCCAAGCGCACTAATAATTTTTAAAAACAAAAATGCAAACGATTAAAAACATTTTCCAGTTTATAGGCACGGTATTATTCCTTGGTTTTTTGCTGATGATTATGCCGTTTGTGGTTATTATTTTGCTAATCCATAACAAATTTAACAAATAAACAAATGCAAGAAAAAAGAAACGACACATTTAGACGCTTAAAAGTCAAAGAGGAAAGCGAGACAATTGACCAAAAATCCGAGGAAGTCAAGGAGATCGACAAAAGGATCTTAATGCACATCGTGGAAATGACCTATATGTTGAGCCAAAACAAATTTGCCAACGGGCGGATCGGATATGCGATTGCGCATTGCCAAGTTGTCGAGCATACCCCGTTAAAGTTTTTTGTGATGCAAAGGAACATCGCGGAGCAATATGAGTTGCCAGCAGTCATTTACAATGCCAAAATTACCGACCAAAATGAGCCGTATGAGGTTTTAGAGCTATGTTTGAGCTTCCCATACCACAACAGGGCAAAAATTACACGCTACCGCAAAATAGAGGTTGAATATCAGATTGAGGAAAAGGGAAAATTGAGCGCCCCGATCAAAAAATGGTTTGGAGATTTCATTGCCCAGCTTTTCCAACATGAGATCCAACATTTCGAGGGAGACAATATTTATAATCAATTTTTAAGAGAAAAAGATGATAATAATAAAACTGCAAAACCAAAGACCGCCAAAAAAACAAAACTTATTGCGAAAAAGGGAGATGCAAAAAATGATTGAGACCTTAGTTGCCAAATATCACAGAGAATTTGACGACTTGTTGCCATGGGAGCGTAAATTGTTTTTCAAGGGTTATCAGAAAGCGCAAGATGAACTTGTTTAAACTTTGAAAAAGTGTTATAGTGAAATTGGATTTTGGCAAGTTGAAGTCAAGGCAAGAGAGGAAAGGCGCTTGCGCTGATTACTGATAGCGACAACCTTGAGCCTATTGCACGCGTTGGGTAGCCCCAGCGTATAGCATGCCCGACGGGAATGTGAGTGATGTGATGGAGACTTGCCAGTTTCCAAATCTTTTAAAAACATAAATAATAATAAAAATTTCATGGAGCAAGACAAATACACCACAAAAGATTTATATTTGACGACTTTCCTTGTTGCCTTGGGCAGGGAGGTTGAATTGAGACGGGACGGAAACGACAACCGTTTTTCTTTTGTGTTTGGAAAAGACGAGGAAATTGAGGGCTTAACAGACCAATTTTATCAAAGAAAAGCAACTATTGACCCAATGGGCTTTTGCATTTCAATGAAACAGCTTAAAGCAAGAATGTATAATTTTAGATAAAATGTATAAATACACTGAAAAAGATATTTTACAATGTGAACTTTGCAAAAAAACGGTTTTAAGAAAATCACCCGTGCAGAAATATTGTGAAAAATGCTCTCAAATCAAAGATATTGAAAGAAAAACAAATTGGGCAAAGAAACATGCAAAAAGTGTCGCAAAGACGCAAAAAAAGCATAGTGGTGAGTTAAGACCCTATTTATTAAAAGCACGCAAAGAAAGATCGGTTAAGGAGACCGCATTGACTTGGACAACGGATGAAAAATTTAAAAACAATTTTGATCTTCATTTTTCCTTTAAAATTCCTTTTGATCAAAATTTATCAAAAAACGCACTTTGGCGGACTGGAAAATTTGGGCATACTTATTTGAGAAAAGAGGCACGAGAGTTAAAAGAGACAATAGGTGAGATCATTAAAAATTCAAAGGTAAAATGGCGAACAAATAAGGTTTATATAAAGATTTTAGTGCAAAAGCCAGATATGAGAGGCGACGCGATAAATTTTATTGACACAATTTGTGATGGAATAAAGCTTGGATTGCATCTTGACGACAATTGGTTTTCCTTGGCTGGCGTAGATTGGGAAATTTGCAAGGATAGTCCGCATGTTGCTATTGGGTTATATCAAGAAAATAAAGATGTCATGTATTGCTCAAATTGCGGGTTGCCACAAGATTTTTCAAATTTTAATAAAAGCAAGCATAACAAATACGGAGTTTATCAACCTTGCAAAAATTGCACAAAATTAGCAAGGGAAATAAGAAACAAAGAGAAAATTTTATCAATATAGTTTTAACGGGTAGGCGGGGAAACAAAAGTTTGCGTGGAGATCCCACAAAAACCGCCCCGTCCTATCCGACCAGTTAAAGAATTATGAGACGAGTAAATAACAACCAGCCAAAGATTGATTGGAACAAGGCTTTTATATTTTATTGCACCGCGGACGAGCGAACGGGGAGAATGCCGACTTATAAGGATATAAGCGAGAAATTCGGCGTTTCGGAGACAAGGGTTGAGATTATTGGATCAAAATATGATTGGGTTGATAAAAGGGAGAGGTTGGGGAAAAAGAGCCTTGAGAGGTGGAAAGAAGAAAGGGGCAAGCTGATTGAGAAACTTGAGCAGGCGCAATTTGAGACTTGGAATGGGGCGGTTGAGATTATGCAAAGACAGCTTAACCAAGTGAAAAGAAAACAATCAGATGCCGAGATGGTGGAGGAACTTTTGGAGGATCTTTTTGATGAGTTGTCAATGGCTAAAAACAAAACCGAGCGCAAAGAGATCAAACGCAAGATTTCCAATGTCATGGGGCGCAAGGTTTATGGCAAGGAATTAAGGGAAACCATGGAAGCGCTTAAAACTTCAATCAACGGCTTGAGGATCACGCTTGGAATGCCAACCGAGATAACCAAGGGAGAGATGACCAATTTTAACAAGGATGTGTCTATTTCCGAGGAAGATTTGGAAAAAATGGACAGTGATTTTGAAAAAGCGCATGAAAATAAAACAACTAATTGAAAAATACGGTGAAGAAAAAACCCGACAATATTTGCAACACAGATTTTCGAGGATAGAGCCAAGCGCTTTTTGGGAATTTGCCCGCACTATTTACGGGGAGAAAATGGAAGATGAAACACCAGATTTCCACAAAGAAATTATACGGATCATCATTGAGGATTTCAAAAAAAACGGATATTTTTACATAGGAAGAAATGCTTTTGGAGCGCCACGAGGTGGGGCAAAATCAACGCTTTTGGGAACATTATTTTTGAGTTGGGTTGCCTTAAACGGATTTTTGCGACATGTTATTTATTGCAGTGATACCTACAAAAAAGCCATTGCGCTTTCCAGTCCTTTGAGAAAACAGGTTGAAACAAACAAGCGCTTGCAGTTTATTTATCCCGAGGCAAAGAATAGCCAAACTTGGGGTAAAGAGGGATTTGTGATAAATGGACTTAAAGGCGAATGTTTAATTGTCCCGATCGGGGCGGGCATGAATGTCCGAGGAGCAAGTGAAGATAACATCCGTCCGCAGTTGGCAATTTTGGACGATATGGAAAACCTTGAGCTTGTATATTCCAAGGAAAGACGGCAGAAATTGCAGGATTGGCTTGATTTCGACCTTGAGCCAGCCATGGACAGACGGCACAAAAACATTATTTATGTGGGAACAATCTTGCATTATCACAGCCTTTTGAAGCAAGTTTTGAACCAAGAGGGAAAATATAAGTCATGGAAAACAAGGGTATTTAAGGCTTTGGAGAATGGAAAGAGTTTTTGGGAAAGCAGATTTAGCGCCGAATATTTAACCGCAATTAAGGATGATCCGACGCATCCCGATTATGTGGGATCAATTGTTTTTGCGCAGGAATACCAAAATGAACCGCAAGACGACAAAGACCGCATCATCAAGATGGATTGGATAAAAGAATATAATTATAACGAGGCTTGGCGAAAAGTTGAGGGCATAAGCGACGACGAAAGGAAAAAGAAATTTAGGGCATCGCTTGAGATTACAGGCGGAGTGGACACGGCGATCAGTGAAAAAGAGGGAGCGGACAATTTCAGTTTTTACACATACGGATTTGACAAGGTGAGCGCCAAAGAATACATGCTTGATGTTATTCATGGAAAATTTCCCGATATTAACGAGCAAGTCAAGGTGATTTGCGACGGCATCCAAAATTGGGGGCATGACACCGTGGGGATCGAAAGCGTGGCATACCAGCAGGGGCTTTATAAGCTTGTTAGGCAGGAATTACAGAGGCGCAGGATATACAAAACACAAGTCAAACCGATCAAGACCGACAAGGACAAAATACGGCGGGCAAAAATTCATAGTAGTGCGTTTGAGGGTGGATTTATCTTGTTGCGTGCAGATCATCCAAAATGTGGTATAATCAGATCAGAGATCGAAGAATTCCCGCTTGGAAAACATGACGATGCGTTTGACAGTTTGATGTTGGCGCGCGAAGCTAGACAAAAACCGAGAGCGAGAGCGTTTGCCGAAAAACCCGAGGGCTTTTAAACAAAACTTTTTAAAATAAAATAATTTATTAAAACCATGATAAAATATCCACCCGACAAAGAGAAAGCAAGGGTAAACGGTTATGAGCTTTACGAAAAAGTTTTTTTGGGAGACCATGCCGAAGCTTTCAACATCAAAACACAAGGACAATTCAAAAAAGAACTTGAGCAATTGCGTTATGTTGCCGTGAACTTTGGCGGGATGATTTCAAAATTAAGCGCCGACATGCTTTTTGAGGAATTCCCCCGTATTTCGGCGGGAGAGAATGACGAATTTGTGCATGCCATGATTGATAAAAACCAATTGGCAACGCAGTTTTATGAGAGTGCGCTTGAAAATAGCTTTAGGGGTGATGCTTTCTTTAAGATCCGCGCCAAAGACGGGCAGGTGATTATTGAGGATATAAACCCATCAATTTGTTTTCCCGAATATGACGAGTGGAATGTGCGCAAAGAGCCGACCGCCCATGTTTTGGCTTGGAAAGTGAGCCTTGGGCAAACCGATAAAGGAAAAAACAAATACGGGGTTTTTAAAGAGAGGCACTTGAAAGGCACGATCGAACACAAGCTTTATGAGCTTGAGGATGACGGCAGTTTGGGCGCTGAACTTAGGCTTTCAGAATATGCAGGCATGGAAAACATGAAGCCCGAGGAAAAGACCCTTATTGACGATTTCTTGATTATCCATATTCCGAATTATCGCATAAATTCAATGTATTTCGGCATTTCCGATTACAAGGATTTGATGCAATTGATGTATGCGATCAACAACCGTATTACCAAAGTTGATAATATTTTGGATAAGCACGGCGACCCTATTTTGGCAGTCCCCGAGGGAGTTTTGGACGAGGAGGGAAAAGTGAGCCGAAAGAGCTTTGGAATTATCGAAGTGCCGACCAGCGAGAGCGCGGGAGCAAAACCCGAGTATATCGTTTGGGATGCCAAACTGGAAAGCGCCTTTGGAGAGATTGACAAATTGATTGAATTTTTATTGATTACTTCCGAGACTTCCCCCGCATCTTTGGGATTGGACAAAGAGGGACAAGCCGAGAGCGGACGGGCGTTGAAATATAAGCTTTTGCGAACCATTGCGAAGAAACACCGCAAAGAGTTGTATTTTGATTGGGGCATTAAAAAGCTTTTGATGGTTGCGCAGGAATTTGCTTTTAAAAATAAATTAAAGGCTGGCGATGTTGCGTCAAAGAAACCCGAAAAGGTTGAAATTGAATGGAAAGACGGCATCATCAACGACACCAAAGAAATGCTTGAAAACGAGCAAATGAAACTTGATAATGGATTGACCACAACCAAGGAGGCGATCCAGCGCATCGAAGATATTGACGAGAAAACAGCCGACGAAAAGGTGAAGCTTATCAAGGCGGAACAAAAAGAAAACGAGCCTAAATTTAACGCCGATCCCTTTGGGGGTAAAGCAAACCAAGATCAAGAATAGTTGATTTTGGTTTTTTAATGGCAACTAACTTTCAAAAACACCATGGCAAATACACCGAAAGGAGTTGTGCCGTCCGATGATAGCGTAATGCTTTTTTACAAGATTATTACCAACGCTTATAACGAGATTTTCGACACGATTACAAGCGAAGATCTAACCAAAAATTGGAGGCGCAAAAAAACATTAAAACAGATCGAGCAAATCGTTGAAGAAGCCAACGAGGATGTCAAGGCTTGGATTAAGGTTGAAATTCCCGCTTTTTACGAGCGAGGAATGTTTGAGACAGTCAAGGAGATCTATGCGGACGCGGGCGATGTCAACATCGACCTTGATTTTGCGCATTTTCATAAGGAAGCCGTGGAAGCTTTAAGCCGTGAAACATACCAAGAAATTGCCAGTGGAATGACTGGATTGACCCGCACAGGGGAAAGGATGATTGCCATTGCTACCCGAGACAGCATTTTGAAAGAGGTGATCACGGGGCAAATTACAGGCGACAGCGCCCGAGCAATCCGCAATCAGATCCGAGACACCTTGCAACGGGAGGGAATAACGGCTTTGACCGATAGGGCAGGGCGGAAATGGGATTTGAAGCGTTACGGGGAAATGCTGGCGCGCACCAAATTGACGCAGGCGCATAATACGGGGGTTATCAACCGAATGGCTGGCGGAGGTTATGATTTAGTGCAGATCACGGCACACGGCGGATCTTGCCCATTGTGCGCACCGTGGCAAGGCAATATTTTGAGCGTTAGCGGAATAAGCAACAAATATCGCAGTGTTGAGGAAGCACGAATGAGCGGGCTTTTTCATCCTAATTGCCGACATGCCATGACCCCATACCATAGCGAATTTTTAGATGATATGCAGGCTTGGGATGCTAAAAATCAAGAATATGTGCGCTTTGGAGATTTACCGAAAAATCAGAAAGTGGAAGCCATGGGGACAATGGATTTCAAAGTTTATCGTGGCGAGGGATCGAGCATGCAAGCCAAGGCGAGAGAGCAAGGATTGCAAAGCATGTTTGGCAATGGGCTTTATGTTTCCAAGGATGAGAAAGTGGCGAAGCTTTACGGGAATGTCGAGCAAATGAGCATCCGCGTCAAAAAGAGCGAAATTTTATCAATCAATGACCGCGGGCAGTATGAGGAACTTGTGCAAAACGCCATCCGCAAATATCCCAAAGAGGATATAAGCACATCATTGCCGAAATATGTCAAAGGCTTGGGTTATAAGGCAGTGCAGGGAGCGCCGAGCTTTGATGAATTGGCGGGGATCAATATTTTGGATAAAAGCATTTTAAGAAAAAAATAATGAGCGAAAAACCTTTTAAAACAATTTTGGACAAATACAACCGCTTGAAAGCAAGTGCAGGTTTGGAAGATATTGCGGAAATTCACAATTTAATCGAACAAGGAAAAAAAGAAAAGTTATTGGAATACGCAAAAAGCTTGAAAGATAAAACACTTCAAAACGCGGTTATCCGCTTAGCTAAATATCTTTAACAAAGGAGGCGAAAAATGGCAAAGTGCGGAGTTTGTCCGAAGTGCGAAGAATTCAAGACCCTAACAAGGCATCATATTTTTCCGAGACGATGGTTTGGCAGGGGACGGCGCAATGGGCATTATTTGTATATTTGCCGAGAGTGCCATGATGAACTTGAGGGATTGATACCCTACCATAAAAAGAAACGCGGTTTTTATGTGGAGGTTGTCGAATGTTTCTTGAACCTTAACCAACCCTTGGAGGTGTAAGATGGCAAAGCAAATCATACCAAGATTTTGCATCGATTGCCGTGAAATTTTCGGTTGCATCGTGGGAGAGGAAAAACGAAAATTTCACG
>Ga0209340_1000631_pt1 | contig 34860 bp, 35 predicted proteins | sample EPASupsiteSAE323_FD_187266 | JGI IMG/M metagenome (GOLD analysis project Ga0209340, IMG submission 187266) | Bioremediated contaminated groundwater from EPA Superfund site, New Mexico - Sample SAE3-23 (SPAdes) (version 2) | ecosystem: Environmental > Aquatic > Deep subsurface > Groundwater >... | reverse complement strand
GCAGACTGTCCCGGTCCCGCCGCGCAAGGTAGTGGTTTTTAAGCCGGGATTGGAAATGAAAAAACTGGTCAAATAGCCCGCCTCGCCTTTAGTTATGTTCAAAAAAGTACTGGGAACCAAAGACCTGTTGCCGGAAGAAGTGCGTTTATGGCAGAGCATAGAGAATACCGGCAGGGAAATTTTCGCTTTATACAATTACTGCGAGATCAGGACTCCCCTGATCGAGGAGGCGGCGCTTTATAACCGCAGTCTGGGCGGTTCCACGGAAATTGTCGGCAAGCAGATGTTCCTTATCGAACGCGGCGAGGATAAGTACGCGCTGCGTCCGGAAGGCACGGCATCGGTGGTCAGGGCTTACATAGAGAACGGACTGGATAAAAGCGCCGGGTTCGCGAAATTGTTTTATATCGGCCCGATGTTCCGCGCCGAACGGCCGCAAAAAGGCCGACTGCGGCAGTTTCATCATATCGGCTGCGAAGCGCTTGGTTCTTCGGACGCGGGGCTGGATGTGGAAATTATTTCCCTGGCCGATAAGCTCTTATCGGGTTGGGGAGTGGGCGGGCACGAGATCCTGGTCAATTCTCTCGGCTGCAGGCAGGATAAACAGAAACTCGCCGATTCGCTTAAGAATTCGCTGCGGGATAAACGGGAAGAATTATGCCCCGAATGCCGGCAAAGGCTGGATGGGAACGTCCTGCGTATCCTCGATTGCAAAAATGAAGAGTGCCGCCGGATAACTTCCGGGATTAACGGGCAGAACAGCCATTTATGCCCGGATTGCGCCGGGCATTTTAAATCGGTATTATCCGGATTGGACGCAACCGGCGTAAAATACACGGTTTCCGCTTCGCTGGTGCGCGGGCTTGATTATTACACGCGCACGGTCTTCGAGATCAGCCATCCCGGCCTGGGGGCGCAGAGCGCCATAGGCGCAGGCGGCAGATACGACAATCTGATCGCCGAACTCGGCGGTCCGGATAAAGGCGCGGCGGGTTTCGCTTTCGGTCTGGAAAGGGTAATGCTTGTTTCCCGGGCGCAGCCGCCGGCCGCAGGCGGTTTAGAGGTGTTCGTCGTTCCGCTGGGCGCGGAGGCGCGCGCGGAAAGCGTGAAAGTACTCGCGGAACTGCGCGGCTCCGGCATATCCGCGGACACCGACTACGAAGGCAAGTCTATCAAGGGCGCGATGCGCGCGGCAAATTCCCTGGGGGCCGTACTGGTAATGATCATCGGAGAAGATGAACTGCGCGGCGGCACCGTATTGATGAAAAATATGTCCGATGGGACGCAGGAACCGGTAAGCCGGGACAAAATACTGCAGGCGGTCAAAGAAAGGTTAGATAGAAATGTATAGGACCCATACTTGCGGGCAATTAAGGGCCGCTGATGAAGGAAAAGAAGCCACGCTTAGCGGCTGGGTGGCGCGCAGAAGAGACCACGGTAAACTGATATTCATAGATATTCGGGATCGTTACGGACTGACGCAGGTGGTTTTCATACCTAAAGAAGCGCCGGCAGCTTACGCGCTGGCGCAGGAACTTCGCAGTGAATATGTGATCAAGGTCACCGGCAGGGTCAACCGCAGGCCGCAGAATACGCTCAACCCCAAACTTGCCACCGGCGAAGTGGAGATCCTGGGACAAAAGCTGGAGATCCTCAACGCCAGCCTGACTCCGCCTTTCGAGATCGAGGACGAATCTGAAATCAACGAAGAGATGCGCCTGAAATACCGCTACCTGGATCTGCGCAGGCAGAAGGTCTTCGGCAATTTCGCGCTTAGGCATAAACTTTACACGATCATCAGGGAGTATCTTAACGCCGGCAATTTCCTGGAATGCGAAACCCCGATCCTGACTAAATCGACTCCCGAGGGCGCGCGGGATTATCTCGTGCCTTCCAGGGTCAACCAGGGAATGTTTTACGCCCTGCCGCAGTCGCCGCAGTTGTTCAAGCAGATACTGATGGTTTCCGGCATAGAACGTTATTATCAGATCGCCAAATGTTTCCGGGACGAGGATCTGCGCGCCGACCGCCAGCCGGAATTCACCCAGTTGGACATCGAGATGTCTTTCGTGCAGGAAGAGGATATTTTTTCCCTGACCGAAGGGTTAATGCAGAAGATCGTGCGGGAACTTAAAGGCGTGGAGATAAAAGTGCCTTTCCCGCGTTTGACTTACGCGCAGGCGCAGGAGAAATACTCCAGCGATAAGCCGGACCTGCGCCCGGAAACCGGCGAACAGTTCGCTTTCGCCTGGGTGGTGGATTTTCCGCTCTTTAAGTTCAACGCGGAGGAGAACCGCTGGGAAAGCGAGCATCATCCTTTCACATCGCCGCATCCGCAAGACATCGATTCCCTTGAGTCTGCTCCGGACAAAGTGCGTTCGCGTTCTTACGATCTGGTGCTCAACGGCACGGAACTCGGTTCCGGTTCGATCAGGATACACCGCCCGGAACTGCAGGAAAAGATATTCAAACTTATCGGCATCGACGCGGAACAAGCGCAGAAAAGGTTCGGCTTTCTGCTGGACGCTTTCAAATACGGGGCGCCGCCGCACGGAGGCGTGGCCTTCGGAGTGGACAGGCTTTTATCACTGCTCGCCGGGGAAAGCAGCATACGGGAAGTGATCGCGTTCCCCAAGAATAGCGCCGCCGTCTGTCCTTTGACGGGAGCGCCGTCCGAAGTCGAAGAGCGGCAGTTAAAAGAACTGGGCATTACTCTCCTGCGCAGAAAACCGCAGGCTTAATCTTGGGAATGAATACGCGTGGTGAACGAAAAGGTATCACTGCATAAAGAGGGGGACTGCTTCGGAGAAATTTCGCTCAAATAACAGAAAAACCCCGGGCTGAAACCAGAGGAGTTTAATTTTAAAAAAGAGTCGCGTTTAAATTGTCTTAACTTGCTGGAGGGGCAAGGTAAGGAAAACATTCTTTACGGGGCATTTTTCCTAAAAAACTTTAAGCAGTAGCGAAAACTTTATACGGGAGGAGAAAGATGAAGAAAGAAACTATGATATTGGGGATATTGACGCTGTCGGCATTTGTCCTTTCCGGATGTCTGGTAACGACCAGGACATATCCGTTGACGAAAGACCGCGTCGATCAGAGTCTCTCCTCCGGGAATAGAGGGTATTTAAAGGGACAGGCCCCTGCCGAAGCGGATAATAAGCCGAGGAAGGCCACCCGTGTTACCCAGGTAGTGGAAGTGGAATTCGGCAATCAGGCTGCCAAGCAGCAGCCGGCAGCGCAGCAACCTGCTGAACCCGTTTATACCGGATCCCAGGAGCAGGAATCCCGGGTATATCAGGAAGAACCGGTAGAAGAAGCCCCGGCCGCTTCGGCGAGTTTCGAGAAGTATAAGGTGCAGAAAAACGATACCCTGCAGAAGATCTCCCAGAGATTCTACGGCACGACCCGTAAATGGACAAAAATCTACGACGCCAACAGGGACGCTCTTAAAGGCCCGAATAAAATATACCCCGGACAGACGATCAATATCCCGTCCGAAGGGATACAATTGAAAGAACCCGGAGAAAACCTTAAATAAACTCCGTTACGACAGCCGCATCGCGAAGGCCGGACGAAGAAGCTAATGGAAGAAAATATTCATATAGACAACCGCCAGGATATCCAGGCATTGTTCGGACCTCATGACCGGCATATCCGGGAGATCGAAGAGGAATGTAAAGTCCGCATCCATCTGCGCGGCGGCAGCCTGAAGATCAAGGGCTCCGCGCGTAATGTGGAGAAGGCAAAAACAGTCATCGACGATCTGCTTTCGGCGGAAGAGACCGGCCGGCCATTGGATGTCCGCTGTCTGGCCAGAAATATGAGCGCCGGACCAAAAGCGGCGTATGATCTGGAAGGGATACTTCTTTCCGGAAAGCCGCAGCAGCATCTGCATAAAACTAAAGCCGTCGAACCTAAAAGCGCAGGCCAGAAAGATTATATAGAGGCGATCAAGGGGTATGATATCGTCTTTTCCCTGGGGCCTGCCGGGACGGGCAAGACTTATCTGGCAATGTCCTGCGCCGTCGAAGCCCTGAAGAACGGGGATGTGCGCAGGCTGGTGCTTACCAGGCCGGCGGTGGAAGCCGCCGGGGAATCCCTGGGGTTCCTGCCGGGCAATATGTACGAAAAAATCTCGCCGTACCTGCGGCCGCTTTACGACGCGCTTCACGATATGCTGGATTCGGCGAGAGTGGAGAAGTATATCGAGGCAGGGGTGATCGAAGTCGCTCCGCTGGCTTATATGCGGGGGCGGACGCTCAACGACGCGTTCATTATCCTCGATGAAGCCCAGAATTGCACCGCTGAACAGATGAAAATGTTCCTTACCAGGCTTGGTTTCGGTTCCAAAGCCGTTATTACCGGGGATCCCACGCAAAGCGATCTTTCCGGAGGGAAACCCGCGGGACTGCTGGAGGCCCAGAAGCTGCTCAAGAACGTGGAAGGCATCAGTTTCGCATATTTGAACGGCAGCGACGTCGTGCGGCACCCGCTGGTCCAGAAAATCATCGAGGCGTATGATAGAAACGGTCTTGAGGAATAAAATCCGTATTCTTTTTTCAGCCGGTCTGCTTTTTGCGGCCGCGCTCTGTTTAGGCGTGGACCTGACCGTGCCGCCGCTCTTGCTGGCGCTTGTGGCCTGCCTCAAATTCTTCCGTAAAAAGTGCGGTCTGGAAAATTATAACCTGCTTTACCTGACATTTCTTTTTACCCTGATTTTTTCCTGGAGTTATTTCGTAATAAAAAACGGTTTGTGCGTTTTTTACATACCTTTCGCGCTCATTCCTATGCTGGCCAGCCTGCTTTTTTCCAGCCTGGAGCTTTCTTTTCTGCTTACAGTGGCGGTAGCGTTCTCCGTGGCCGCCGTCTACGGCGGTAAACTGCATATCGCGGCTTTTTTTATGGTCAGCGGCATTTTTTCGGCTATCTTAGTCAGGGAAACCAGGCGCAGGATGGACGTAATCAGGGCGGGAGTGATTGCCGGGGGCATCCAAGCCGTTCTCTTTATTCTTATGGAAGGGTTCAGACTGAACGGCCCCTGCGGAATGGCCGCTCTTTTCGTAAACGGGCTCATCTCCGGGGTGATCGCAATCGGGATACTGCCGGTATTCGAGTATCTTTTCCGGACGGTCACCAATATCAGCCTTTTGGAACTGGCTGATTTCAATCAGCCGTTGCTGCGCAGATTGATAATGGAAGCCCCGGGCACTTATCACCACAGCCTGGTGGTCGGTAACCTCGCCGAAGCCGCCTGCGGCGCTATCGGCGCCAATGCTTTGCTGGCCCGAATCGGAGCGTATTACCACGATATCGGAAAACTCGCCAAACCGGAATATTTCAGCGAGAACCAGATCCCGTCTTTCAACAAGCACGACGTTCTTTCGCCTTCGATGAGCAAACTCGTGATTATGAACCACGTTAAGGAAGGCTCGGAGCTGGCCGAGAAATATAAATTAAATCCTAAACTCGCCGCTTTTATAAGACAGCACCACGGCACCAGCATCGTTTATTACTTTTACCGGCGGGCGATGGAGAATGTAGATGCCGCCAAACCTGTCGACGAAGAAGGTTTTCGTTATCCCGGTCCCAAACCGGACACCAAGGAAACCGCGGTGGTTATGCTGGCCGATTCGGTGGAAGCCGCGTCGCGGACGCTCAAGGAGCCGACCCCTGCCAATATCGAAGACCTGGTTTACAAGATCGTCAACAACAAATTCATCGACGGTCAGCTTGACGCTTGCGATCTAACCCTGAAAGATATCGAAAAAATATCCGCTGAATTCATCCGTATATTAAGCGGTATGTACCATAGCCGCATAAACTACCCCGAGAATAACGGCAAGTGACCCCTGTAAAAAAAAGTAGACCGGTTTTGATACTGTCAAATTGCCAGAATGAAGTCCCCCTGGGCGCGGCATTCACCGTTTCGGCGGCCAAAGCTGTTTCGGGGATATTCGCGGCAGAACGCTGTGCGCGTGGCGGAAACGTGAACGTCTGCGTGATGAACGACAGGCAGATACGCGCGATTAACCGGCTTTACCTGGGGCATAATTCGGCCACGGACGTGATCTCTTTCAATCTTCAGGAGCGGAAGAACGGCGCGATGCAGGCGGAGATCGCGGTCTCCGCGCAAACCGCCGCGCGCAATGCCTCCAAATACGGGAATTCAACAAAAAAAGAACTGCTGGTCTATATCATTCACGGTGTGTTGCACGCTATGGGATATGACGACCGAACGGAAACGGAAAGAACGATAATGCAGAAAAAGACGGACGCGCTGATCGAGCCGCTTTTTCCGGTAAAGAATAATAAAAGAAAAACGCGGGAATGACCAATGCCTATACTTAAGACAGACGCGATCGTGATCAATAAACGGGATTTCCGGGAGACGTCCCTGCTGGCAGATTTTTATACCCGCGACCACGGAAAAATAAGCGGACTGCTGAAAGGCATACGCAAAGAACCGCGTAAATTCGCCAGCACCATAGAGCCGTTCTCGCATAATGAGATCGTATTTTACAAGAGCAGGACGTCATCATTGCATCTGGTCAGTCAGTGCGATATGAAAGATAATTTCAGCACTATCAGGCAGGATCTGAACAAGACCGCCGCGGGCAGCGTGATTATGGAATTACTGGACGCGGTGATGCCGCATGAAGACAAGAACGAGGAGATATTCGACCTTACGGTCTCCGTGCTCAAGGAGATGTCCGGGCCTGTTCCCGCGGAAAAATTGCTGATCATTTTTAAGATCAAGATGCTGGCCTTGTCCGGGTTTAAACCGAATTTCGATTCCTGCGTCTGCTGCGATTCCAGAATAAGTATGGGGGAGATACGCTTCAGTCTTTCTCTGGGAGGGCTGCTTTGTTCACGCTGTCCGCGCAAGGACCCGAAATCGCGCGCTATTTTCAGGGGCACGGTGGCCTCCATTCAGTACATACAGAAAAATTCTTTGCAGAATACTCTGGGGTTGGGGCTGAACCCGCAGATAAAGAAAGAACTATGTTTTATACTGGATTCTTTCGTCACTTTTCATCTCGGCAAGAAAATAAAATCCCAGGCGGTGATGGAGCAGTTACGTATGAAAACTCCCGGCAACGGCCAGGGTAACGAAGCCCGTATCGGTATTGGGTCACGGTAACGTTTTAAAGCCGTAACCGTTACCGATTGACGAAACGGGCGTCGTAACCGTAACCGATTGACGATTATTACGGAGGTTGATATGAAGATAGCGATAGTGGGGTCCGGCGCGTTGGGCTCGCTGCTTGCCGCTTTATTTTCCAGGGCAAAAGCGGATGTTCTGCTTTTCGGCCGCAATAAGAACAGGATCGAAAAGATCAACCGTGAAGGCTTAAGCGTGGAAGGCGCGGCGGGAAAATGGAAAACCCGCGTTAAGGCCTCCTGCGCTTTTGAAGAAATCTCCGCGGCAGATCTGGTTATTCTTTGCGTTAAATCTTACGATACGAAAAACGCCGTTTCCTCTTTCGGAGGTTATCTGGGAAAAGAGACCGTCGTGCTTAGCCTGCAGAACGGATTGGGGAATATGGAAGCCGTTTCCGAGGCGTTGCCGGAAGAACGGGTGATCGGCGGCGTCACGAATATCGGCGCCGCCTTGCTTGAGGGCGCGGGTGTGCGTTACGCCGGTAAAGGAGAAACGGTCATCGGCAGGGCGGACGGCAAAGTGACCGTGGAAATGCGCCCGATCAGAGAGTTGTTTTCTTCCGCCGGAATGGAATTGAAGATATCCCGGGAAATAAGAAATATTATCTGGTCCAAGCTTGTGCTTAACGCGGGAATAAACGCTCTCTCCGCAGTGCTGCGTCTGCCGAACGGCGCACTGGTAAGGTCGGAAGGAGCGAAGCGCATTATGCGCGCCGCCGTGACCGAAGCGGTGCGCGTGTCAAAACGCAAAAAGATTAAACTTGTTTACGACGATCCGCTGGCAAAAGCCGAGGCGGTTTGTGAAGCGACGGCTTCCAATATCTCCTCAATGCTGCAGGATATCCTCTCAAAAAGGCGCAGCGAGATAGATAGTATCAACGGGGCCATTATACGCATAGCCCAGGAAGCGGGGATTCCTGTCCCGGTGAATGTTATGCTGTTCGATATGGTCAAGAGTATCGAAGATAATTATGCCGAGTAACGCGGAAATAGCCGCTATCTTCCGTAAAGTCGCTTCTTTATTAGAAATAAAAGGCGGGAATCCTTTCCGTGCCCGGGCATATGAGAAAGCCGCCAGGAATATAGAAGCTTTTCCTGAAGATGTTACTTCGCTCATCCCAGAGCGCCGTTTACGGGAAATTCCCGGTATCGGCGGAGATCTGGAAGCGAAGATACTGGAAATAAACGCCTCCGGAAAACTTAAATTGCTGCTGAATTTGGAAAAAAGCCTGCCTGCGGGGGTCCCTTACCTGCTTGAGATTCCTTCTATCGGCCCCAAGACCGCCCGCCTGCTCTATGAAAAAGCCGGGGTAAAGAACATAAACGATCTGGAAGCGGCGATCGTCTCCGGCAGACTGACCGCTATTCCCGGAATAAAAGAAAAGACTATCCTGAATCTAACCAGGGGAATCGGGCTGGTAAAAAAGAATTTGGAACGGATGCCGTTATGCGACGCGGAAATCCTGGCAGAGGATATCAAAAGCCGCCTGCCGGAGAATAGTATATCCATTGCGGGAAGCCTGCGCAGGCGCCGGGATACGATAGGGGATATAGATTTTCTGGCCATAGGCACGGGAAAAACAGCGGCGTTCATCGAAAGATTTATCGCTTCGGTTCCCGGAGCTGAAGTCATAGCCGGCGGTAAAACTAAAATCTCCCTGCGCAGCGCGCAGGGAATAGAAGTGGATCTGCGTGTAGTGCCGGGTAATTCCTACGGGGCGGCTCTGGTCTATTTTACGGGTTCGCAGGCTTTTAACGTGAAACTGCGGCATTTGGCGCGAGAATCCGGTTATAAGCTTAACGAATACGGATTATTCACTTCCGGGAACAGAAAAATTGCGGGAAAAACCGAGGAGGAAATTTTTCGATCTTTAAAGATGGCCTTTGTGCCCCCGGAGATGCGGGAAGACCGGGGAGAAATAGAACTGGCATTGAAAGATAAATTGCCAGCGCTCCTGGAAGAGCGTATGATAAAAGGCGATCTGCACGTTCATTCCCGTTGGTCGGACGGCAAAGCGAGCATAAAAGAAATGGCGGAAGCCGCCATGTCCCTGGGATATTCATATATCGCGGTCACCGATCATTCCCGGAGCCTTAAAGTCGCCGGCGGGCTTGATCCGCGGCGTCTGGCCGGGAAACGCAGGGAAATCGACGCGGTCAATGCGGCGCTAAAAGGTATACGCGTGCTTTACGGCAGCGAAGTGGAGATCGGTCCTCGGGGAGAGTTGGATTATGACGACGGTATATTGGCTGAATTCGACGTGGTTGTGGCTGCCGTGCACACGGGGTTTAACCAGACGGAGAAACAACTCACGGGCAGGATAGTCAAGGCCTGCCGCAACCGCAGAGTGCATATTATAGCTCATCCGACCGGCAGACTGCGCGGAGTCCGCGAGGCGTATCCGTTAGACCTACAGACGGTCTTCAAGGCCGCCGCGGACACCAATACCCATATGGAAATCAATGCTTACGCGCAGAGAATGGATCTGGATGATATAAACTGCCGTATAGCAGCGGAAAACGGGGTGCGCCTGGCGGTAAATACCGATGCGCATCGTCCGGAACAATTACGGAATATGAAATACGGGGTGGCTACGGCAAGGCGCGGCTGGCTTAAAAGCAAGGATGTTATCAATACACTTTCGCTGCCGAAACTTCTGGAAGTGCTAAAGAAATAGTATTATGTATTGCGTATAGATTGAGTATCAAGTTGTGAGTATTACGCACAAATACAGTATCAAAGTATCGGGTCGACTCAACGCTTTTTAAAAAAGGAGAATAGAGCCCATTATGAGATATCAGATTAGCTTGCTTAGTATTTTTGCCGCGATAGCCGTTTTTTTATCGGGCTGCGGCAGGGGACAGCTGCATAAAGAAACAAGGCTGTTGATGGGGACTTATGTCGAAGTTATATCTTATGACGCCAGGGCCCCTAAAATAGCCTTTGCCGAGATCAACAGGATAGAAATGCTTTTAAGTAAATACCGCGCCGACAGCGAAATATCCCGGCTCAACTCCGAAGGCAAGTGCAGGGTTTCCCGGGAAACTTACGATCTGCTATCGCGCTGCGTTGAATTCTCGCGTTTGAGCTCCGGGGCCTTCGATATCACCGTGGAACCGCTGGTGCGCGTCTGGGGTTTTAAAGACCGGAACTTCCGGGTCCCGGATGCCGCCGAGATATCCGCTATATTGCCATCGGTGGGCAGCGAAAAAATAATTTTCCACCCCGCCGATAATATGATAGAATTTTCCGTCAAAGGTATGGGAGTGGACCTGGGAGGAGCCGGAAAAGGTTACGCCATAGAGCTCGCCGCCAGGAAATTAAAACAGTCCGGCATAAATGATTTCCTGATCAATGCGGGCGGGCAGATTCGCTGTATGGGAAAGGGGCCGGGAGGACTGCCCTGGCGGGTCGCGGTAAAGAATCCCCGGGAAGCCGGAACAGTCAATAATCTGCAGATAAATGGCGGATCAATATCGACATCCGGGGATTACGAACAGTTTTTTATTTACGGGAACAACGAAAAAAGACGCTATTCGCACATCATCGACCCGCGCAGCGGCTATCCGGCTGATTCAGGGGTGGCATCTGTAACGGTTTATTCCCCCGATGGATTGACCGCGGATATGCTCTCGACCGCGATCTGTGTCCTGGGAAAAGAAAAAGGCGAAGCGCTGTTTGAACATTTTCCGGCGTGCAGGATAGAGGATTTGGAATACATTCCGAAGCAAGAAGGACGAAGCACGAAGGAAGATTAAAAACGTAAAAAGCTGTGGACCATGGACAATGCAGGTTTATGGACTGCTTTTCGATAAAATTAAAAACGGGTTCTGGGTACTAATGCGCTGTAAAATTAGTTTTTAGTGTGGCAGCGCACAGAGTAACTCCGACGCCTGTATGGAATACAGGGTCGGAGTCCCGACTTGCAAATAATATTGCAACGTCGGGATCGAGAGTAGAAAATCGAGATTTGATTCGGTGGAAGTTCTCGATTACGATCTAATTTCGATTCTCGGCTATCGAAAACTTATGTAACAATGCAATAGGTTCTAAAGACTAAGAACCTGTTTTTCCCAGAACCGAGAACCCAGAACCGGTTATTTTGAATATGCTTATAATTTCCAAAACATATTATTCTCCCGAAGTCGTGCGTATGGAGGTAGAGGCGCCGGAAGTGGCTGCCAAGGCCGCGGCCGGACAGTTCGTGATCCTCATTCCTAAGGAAGGAGGGGAACGTATTCCTTTGACTATCGCCGACTGGAATAAAGACCGCGGCACTATCACTTTGATCTTTCAAAAAGTCGGTTTTTCCACCAATACGCTCTCTTTCCTGGAGCCCGGCGATAATATCGCTCATTTGCTGGGTCCATTGGGCAAGCCTACGCATATTAATGGATATTCCGAAGTGATCTGCGTCGGCGGAGGGGTAGGCATCGCAGAACTCTATCCGGTAGCCCGCGCTTTTTATAAAGCGGGCAGCCGCGTTACTTCCATTCTCGGCGCCCGCAGCCGCGGACTGCTCATACTGGAGGACGCTATGCGGGAAGTCAGCAAGGAATTGATCATCGTTACCGACGACGGCTCTTACGGCAGCAAAGGACTGGTTACCGATCCCCTGAAAGGCATACTTTCCTCGGTGGAAAATTCCACTCATAATGTCTATCCGGAACTGGTTTACGCTATCGGTCCGGTGGCGATGATGCAGGCGGTAGCTGGACTTTCTTTAGGTTACGGGATAAAAACTATAGTCAGTCTGAATCCTATTATGGTCGACGGCACAGGTATGTGCGGCGCCTGCCGCTGTACGGTGCACGGAAAAACAGCTTTCGCCTGTGTGGAAGGGCCGGAGTTTGACGCTTCCGGGGTAGATTTCGAGGAGTTGAAAACGCGGTTAAAAACCTACCGCCGGAAAGAGATCCGGATCAACGATAAAGCAGGACAGTTATGAGGCTAAAACCGGCACGAGAACCGTCATCCTCACGGATAAATAATTTTTCCGAAGTTACCCGTGTATTCTCCCCACAAGAAGCGCTTGTCGAGGCTTCTCGCTGTTTACAGTGTAAGAACGCTCCTTGCAGTAAAGGCTGCCCGGTGAATATCGATATCCCGGGATTCATAAAATTAATAAAAGAGGGAAAGCCTGCGGAGGCGCTGGCGAAAATAAAAGAACGCAACAGCCTGCCGGGTATCTGCGGCAGGGTTTGTCCGCAGGAAGAGCAGTGCGAAAAAGCCTGCGTCTTGAATAAAAATGGCGAGCCGGTGAACATCGGCGCCCTGGAGCGTTTTGCCGCCGACAGCGCGGCCTGCGCTAAAATGCCTCCGATGATCGAAAAAGACAAAAAAACAGGTCTGGCTTTATCGGTAGCCGTGATCGGCAGCGGGCCTGCCGGGCTTACCTGCGCCGCCGAATTAGCCAAATCCGGATACACAGTGGAATTATTCGAATCCTTGCATTTGCCGGGAGGCGTGCTTAGTTACGGGATACCAGAATTCAGGCTCCCCAAAAAGATAGTTGCCGATGAAGTAGCGTATGTGCGCGGCCTCGGAGTAAAAATCTCCCCCGATACGCTCGCCGGTTATACGATCTCCCTGGAGGAATTGCTGGGCAAACGCGGTTTTTCCGCGGTGTTCATCGCTTCAGGGGCCGGTCTGCCGCAGTTCCTCGGGATAAAAGGCGAGAACCTTCCCGGGGTTTATTCGGCGAACGAGTTCCTTTGCAGGATAAATTTGATGAAGGCTTATGAATTTCCTACTCTCGCCACTCCGGTGAATGTCGCGGAAGAGACCATCGTCGTCGGAGGTGGTAACGTGGCCCTGGACTGCGCCAGGTGCGCCAGGCGCCTCGGAAGCCGCGTGTCTCTGGTTTACCGGCGCACGGAAGCGGAAATGCCGGCACGGCGGGAGGAAGTGGAAAACGCAGTGGAAGAAGGAATAAAGTTCTGTTTTCTTACCCAGCCTCTGGAATTTCTGGCTGATTCCCAGGGGCTTTTATCAGGGGTAAAATGTATTAAGATGCAACTCGGTGAGCCGGACGATTCGGGAAGACGCAGGCCGCTGGCCTTGCCGGGTTCGGAATTCATAATAAATGCCGGTACGGCGGTGGTGGCTGTCGGGCAAAACCCCAACCCTTTGCTGGCAAAGGCTTGCCCGGGATTGAAAACCGGGCCGCACGGGACGCTGGTGACCGACGATGCTCTGATGACCTCTATTCCGGGGGTCTTTGCCGGAGGCGATATCGTCAGCGGCGCGGCCACGGTCATTTCGGCAATGGCCGCCGGTAAGAAAGGCGCGGCGGCGATAGACGCGTATTTGAAAGAACTGAAGCATGAGGCATGAAGAGGAAGAATCGGATATGAGGAAAGGGTTTGTTTATATCCTGACCAATGTTAATAATAACGTGTTATATACAGGCGTAACAAACGATTTGATTAGCCGAATATTTGAACATAAAAACAAGACAATAGAAGGATTCACTAAAAAATATAATTTATTCAAATTGGTTTATTCTCCTACGCAGAAAACCCCAGGCTTAAGCCTGGGGATGAATGCGCAGGGGCAACGGGAAGGTATAAAGAGGGGGACTGCTTCGGAGGAATTTCGCTCAAGTAGCAGAGAACCCCCGGGCTTCAAGCCCGGGGAGCTTCATTTTGAGGTTTTGAGGATATACTAAGCGCAATAACTCGCGAGAAACAAATTAAAGGCTGGGTACGTAATAAAAAGATCGCCTTGATTGAGAGTTTCAATCCGGGATGGAAGGATATCTATAACGAGTTGCTTTAGATTCATCGTTCCGTTCAGAGTCCCCGGAATGACTAAAAAGGGAATTTCGTGTCGGTAATTGTCATCCTGAGAGAAACGAAGGATCTTATCATTTTCAGAGATTCTTCGGCCAGCGGCCTCAGAATGACGCAATCGGAACTTTTTCAACAAACTGCTAATCAGAAAAAAGTAACTCAAAACTTCTAAACACGGGACGAAAGAAATGGAAAAACAGGATTTAAATAACGATTTCGCGGTTACACCTTTAGCGGTAAAGGAACTAAAAAATAAACGCAAGATCGCTATGCTGACCGCTTATGATTATCCCACCGGTTTAATGCTTGACCGGGCCGGAGTGGATATAGTTTTAGTCGGCGACTCGCTTGCCAACGTAGCGCTGGGCTTGCCGTCTACCAGGGACATCAGCCTGGAGGAAATGCTGCACCATAGCAAAGCGGTCTGCCGGGCGGTCAAAAAAGCGCTGGTACTTGTGGATATGCCGTATTCGGCCTGTCAGTTTGATAAAAACGGCAGAGAGATATCTGTTCAGGATGCATCGGACAACGCGCTCCGCCTAAAAAACGAGTCCGGGTGCGGCGCGTTGAAAATAGAATGGTTCGACCGCTGTCTCGAAGTTACCGGCGCGGTCATCAAAAGCGGAATACCCGTTTGCGGGCATATCGGCCTTACTCCGCAGACAGCGGAAGGTCCCGTGGGATTTAAGGCTAAGGGAGTATCGGCAGGGGAAGCTCTGCGGCTTTTCGAACAGGCTATATCTCTGGAGAGGATCGGTTGTTTCGCTTTACTGATAGAGTGCGTGCCGGAAACGGTTGCCGGGGAGATATCGCGGAGATTATCCATCCCGGTCATCGGGATCGGCGCCGGGCGCTTTTGCGACGGACAGGTGCTGGTGACCAATGATATTCTCGGATTGACGCCAGACTTCAATCCCAGGTTCGTGAAACGTTATGCCGGGCTTTACGCCGAAACCGTTGCCGCGGCCGCCGATTATGCCAGAGAAGTCCGGGAAGGAACATTCCCGGAACAAAAGCATACTTATAGGATCAAGGACGAAGAATTCGCCTCTTTCCGGAAAAAAATGGAAAAGATTTTTTCTTAGTTGTTTTTAGGTGTCTTTTAGAACCCAAAACCCAGCACCCAGAACCCGTTTCTTTAGGGGGATATTCTTGACACGGTTATTATTTTTTGTTATTATTAGCGAATTAAACGATTAGTATGCAGTTCCACCGGCCGCTAAAGGCGTCTGCCGCAGGCGGTTCTCAAATTTTTTCGCACAGCCTACATCACCGCATAAATTTCAGCATTACGCCGGGAAATCAGGGTAGAGTTTTTTTCCGCGTTCGCCGGCGCAAAGAGAGGCTTTTAGCGGATGATAACGCAAAATTTTCACGAACAAAGACTGGCTTTTCGGGTTTATGTGGGCATTCCGATGACTTATCGTCTGCCAACGCAGCTTGATCCCCAAAGCAGCCTTAAGAAAGCGCTTGTCCAGAATGTCAGCACTGAAGGGATTTACTTCCGGCTGGAAGAGATCATCCCGATCAGAACGGAATTAACGATTTCTTTCGAACTTCCGAATAAACACCCGGTCAACGCGACCGTGCGTATTATGCGGATCGAGTTCCTTGACAAAGAAAACAAGTATGGCATCGGCGCGTCGTTCTGCGAAATAAAAGAAGAAGACCGTAATGAGATCTACCGGCAGCTTGTCGAGAAGCTGGACATAAATAACTTGTTGAAGATGACCATCGACAAAAAAGCTTCCGATCTTCATCTGCTGGCCGAGCGTCCTCCGGTAATGAGGATAAACGGCGAGATAATTTCCCTGGATGAATTGCAGCCGCTGTCGGCCGACGACATCCCACGTTTACTGTTCAGCATTATGGGACAGGAGCAGATCAGGAAATTCCAGGCGGACAAGGAACTGGATTTTGCGCTGCAATACGACGCGGAACACCGTTTCAGGGTCAATCTGCATCAACAGCGCGGCCATATGGAAGCGGCGTTGAGACTGATCCATACCCGGATATTCTCATTCGAAGAATTGAATATCCCGCCGGTGGTAAAAGACCTGGCGCGCCTTAAAGAAGGGCTTGTTTTGATAGTGGGGACCACCGGGGCCGGAAAAAGCACCACAATGGCGGCGATGGTGGATCTGATCAACAAGGAACGCAAAGGGGTGGTAATTACCCTTGAGCGGCCGATAGAGTACGTTTACGTCAACGATAAATGCATCATTAAACAGCGCGAAGTGGGAATAGACACCAATTCTTTCTCGGCCGCGTTGAAGAGCACCTTGCGCCAGGACCCTAATGTGATCATCGTCGGGGAACTTGACGACGCGGAGACGATCAGAACCGCGCTGATCGCCGCCGAAGCCGGACACCTGGTGATCGCCTCATTTCACGCGCCGAACACCATACAGGCGGTGGACCGGTTGACGAGTATGTTCCCGGTAGAACACAGAAAACAGGTGCTTTTCCAGATGGCAAACGCCCTGAAAGGCATTATCTGCCAGGTGCTTTTGCCGTGCGGGGACCGGAACAAACGGCTGCTGGCCACAGAAGTGCTGATCGCCAATGACGCCGTGAAACACGTTATCCGGAATAATGAGCTCTTGCAGCTTGCCACTCTCATACAAACCGGCGCTTCCCAAGGGATGGTTTCGATGAAAGACGCCATCTGGAAGGCTTTCGAGATGGGACAGATTGACGGAGAGACCGCCAACGCTTACGCGGAAGAATTCAAAGTGCCGGGAAGGTAGTGCGCTGTTACATAAGTTCTTTAAACAGCGCACGGAGTAATCGAGAGTCGAAAATCGAGATTTGATTCGATGTAAGTTCTCGATTACGATCTAATTTCGGTTTTCGATTATCAGAAACTTATGTAACAATGTAGTAGTGTGCTGTCGGGGCGGTTTTTTCAAGGCAGCACACGGAGCAATCGAAAATCGACAATTGAGAGTAGACATAAACTATGGCGCAAGATTTTAGATTGCGGTCAATTTTCTATTCTCAATTTCCAGTGTTTTAAAACAGCGCACAGAGTCCGCCGAATTTTCAGTGGCGGGACGGTCGACTTTCGATTTTCAAATACGAAGAAAACAATAGGACAACATTATGCAGAATTGCGCAGACAATAAACTGATGGAAAAGGTGGTGGCGCTCTGTAAACGCAGGGGGTTCATATTCCCCGGCAGCGATATTTACGGCGGCCTGGCCAATTCCTGGGACTACGGCCCTTACGGAGTAGAACTTAAGAACAATATCAAAAAAGCCTGGTGGAGAACGAACGTCTACCTGCGCAACGATATCTACGGAATGGACGCGGCGATCATTATGCATCCCAAAACCTGGGAGGCATCGGGGCACGTCAAAAATTTCTCCGACCCGCTGGTTGATTGTAAGAAATGTAATGCCCGATTGCGCGAAGATCACTTAATTAAGCAATATGTATGCAAGTGCGGGATAATAAATCTTCTGCCGAATTTCGATATAATCGAACAACTGCGCCAACAATGGGGTAATGCCGTTACACAAGAACAGCTTCAGGATATCGATAAGATTTTAAAGAATTGTCCTAAATGCGGGCAAGACGTTGAAATAAGGCCGGTTTGTCCGGTATGTAAATCAATTAATTCTTTTACTCTTTCGAGGCAGTTCAACCTGATGTTCAAGACCTGTATCGGGCCGGTGGAGGATAACGCGAGCGTAGCGTATCTCCGTCCGGAGACCGCGCAGGGGATGTTCGTTAATTTCGCCAATATCCTCGATTCACGCCATCCCAAGCTTCCGTTCGGCCTGGCCCAGATAGGTAAATCTTTCCGTAACGAGATCACCCCGGGTAATTTTACTTTTCGCACCCGCGAATTCGAGCAGATGGAGATCGAGTATTTCTGCAAGCCGGAAGATTCGGATAAGGTTTACGAGGAATGGGTGGAAGCGCGGAAAAAATGGTATCTTGATCTGGGGATAAAACCGGAGAATATCCGTTTCCGGCAGCATACAAAAGACGAACTGGCTCATTACGCCAAAGGCTGTACCGACGTGGAATATCTGTTCCCCTGGGGCTGGTCGGAACTGGAAGGTATCGCCAACCGCACCGATTTCGACCTCAAACAGCACTCCGAATACAGCGGTAAAGACTTGAGCTATTTCGACGCGGTCGAGAAGAAAAGATTCTTTCCGTACATAATCGAGCCTTCCGGCGGGGTGGACCGCTGTTTGCTGGCCTTTCTTGTGGATGCTTACTACGAAGAACAGGTAAAGGACGAGACACGCATCGTCCTGAAATTCAGCCCGCAGCTGGCGCCGGTAAAAGCCGCGGTACTGCCGCTGCTGAAGAACCGCGACGAGATAGTCGGGACCGCGAAAAAACTGGCGCAGGATCTAAAACAGGAAATGAACACCGTTTACGACGACACCGCCAATATCGGCAAGCTTTACCGCCGCCAGGACGAGGTCGGCACTTTATTCTGCGTTACCGTGGATATGCAGACCCTGGAAGATAAGCAGGCGACGGTGCGCAACCGGGACACGATGCTTCAGGAAAGGATCCCGCTGGAAAAAATCAAAGAATATATTACGGATAAGCTTCACGCTAACGTGTAACCTTCCGCGCCAGGCGCGGCAAGGCAATTTTTAATGAAGAAGGAGAGGGAAAGAAGAAATGGCAAAAAAGTACGTGTATTCATTCGGTGGCGGTAAAGCTGACGGTAACGAAAGTATGAAAAATCTCCTGGGCGGCAAAGGCGCCAACCTCGCGGAGATGGCCGGACATAAAGATATGCGTTTGCCTGTGCCCCCGGGGTTCACCTTGACCACCGAGGTTTGTACTTATTATTACGAAAATAAACGCTCTTATCCCAAGACCCTCAAAGAAGAGGTCCGCAAGGCATTGGATAAGGTAGAGAATTTGATGGAGCGCAAGTTCGGAGACCCGGCGAACCCGCTTTTGGTTTCGGTGCGTTCCGGAGCGCGTAAGTCAATGCCCGGGATGATGGAAACGGTATTGAACGTCGGCTTGACCGAAAAAACCATTCCCGGACTGATCAAGCAGAGCGGCGGCAACGCGCGTTTCGTTTACGACGCTTACCGCAGGCTGATAATGATGTATTCCGACGTGGTTATGGAAAAGGCCGCCGGCATAGAGCCGAAGGATTCGGAATCCGGCATCCGCAAACAGCTTGAGCACGTGATGGACGGGTTGAAGAAGCAAAAAGGTTATAAGAGCGATACGGATATGAACGAAGAAGACCTGAAAACTCTTTGCGCCCAGTTCAAAGTGAAGATCAAGGAAGTGCTGGGAAAAGAATTTCCCGACGAGCATATGCAGCAGCTTTGGGGCGGCATCGGCGCGGTATTCGCTTCCTGGAACGGAAAGCGCGCCATCAGCTACCGCAGGATCGAAGGTATCCCTGATGCCTGGGGAACGGCCGTAACCGTGCAGACCATGGTTTTCGGTAATATGGGGAACGATTGCGCCACCGGTGTGGCTTTTTCGCGTAATCCCGGTAACGGAGAAAATGCCTTCTACGGAGAGTACCTGATCAATGCCCAGGGAGAAGACGTGGTCGCCGGCATACGCACGCCCGGCCCGATCAACCAGTATTCCAAATCCGAAAATAATAAAGACCATACCACCCTGGAAAATGCAATGCCCGCGATCTACAAAGAATTGTACGAATTCCGCTCGCGGCTCGAGAAGCATTACCGGGATATGCAGGATATCGAGTTTACCATAGAAAAAGGCAGGTTATTTATGCTGCAGTGCCGCGTCGGAAAACGCAACGGGCCTGCCGCGGTGCGCATAGCGATGGATATGGTCAAGGAGAAATTCATCAAGAAGGAAGAAGCGGTGCTGCGCGTAACTCCGGCACAGCTGGATGAATTACTGCATCCTATCATAGATCCAAAGTCTGAACTGACAAGCAAGCCGCTGGCAAAAGGCCTTCCGGCCGGCCCCGGCGGAGCCACCGGGCAGATAGTATTTTCCGCTCTTGACGCCGTGGAGTGGAAAAAACAAGGTAAGAAACTTATCCTGGTCCGCGAGGAGACCAACCCCGAGGACGTCGAAGGTATGCGCGCCGCGGAAGCCATCCTCACCGCCAGGGGCGGAATGACCTCTCACGCCGCTTTAGTCGCGCGCGGCTGGGGAAAATGCTGTATAGTCGGATGCGGTACTTTACATGTAGACTATGCTAAAAAGGAACTGCTCGTCGACGGCAAAACCTTCAAGGAAGGCGATTGGCTGACGCTTAACGGCACCAAAGGCACGGTTTATGCCGGACAGCTGCCGATGATGGACGCCAGCGAAGAAAACCTTATCCTCAATGACTTCCTTAAAATATGCGGTTCCGTAAAGAAATTGGGCATACGCACCAACGCGGACACCCCGGAAGACGCCCAAAAAGCCCTGCAATTCGGCGCAGAAGGCATCGGGTTGTTCAGAACCGAGCATATGTTTTACGGAAAAGGTTCGGACCAGGCGCTTTTCTTGCTGCGCAAGATGATCGTTTCCAAAACCAGGGAAGAAAGGGAAAAAGCCCTCAATGAACTCTTCCCGTTCGTCAAAAAGGACATCAAGGGGACTCTGGAAGCTATGAACGGCTTCCCGGTAGTCATCCGTCTTCTGGATCCGCCTTTGCACGAATTCGTGCCGAGAGACGCGGAAAAGCTCCAGATGCTGGCTAAAGAATTGAACATCAGTATGGAGGAACTCGCCAAAAGGGCCGAAGGACTGCATGAATCCAACCCGATGATGGGACACAGAGGCGTGCGTCTGGGGATCACTTACCCGGAAGTCAGCGCTATGCAGATACGCGCGATCCTGGAAGCGGGGGCGGAGTTGATCAAAGAAGGAAAGTCTCCCTACCCGGAGATAATGATACCCGTCGTCTGCGACGTCAAGGAACTCAACGACCAGCTGGCGATCGCCAAAGGCATCTACGCGGAAGTACTCAAGAAATACAACATCAAGAAAATCAAGCATATGTTCGGCACGATGATCGAGATCCCCCGCGCGGCGGTATTGGCGGACAAACTCGCCGAAGTTGCGCAGTTCTTCTCCTTCGGGACGAACGACCTCACGCAGATGGGTTTCGGTTTTTCCCGCGACGATATCGGCGGGTTCCTGCCGGATTACATAAAGAAAGGCATCCTGCCGGAAGATCCCTTCCAGAGCATCGACCAGGAAGGTATCGGCGAGTTGATCAAAATGGGGATACAGCGCGGCCGAAAAACCAACAAGAACCTGGAGATCGGCATCTGCGGCGAACACGGCGGAGAAGCCCGCTCGGTGGAATTCTGCCACCGCATCGGAATGAATTACGTCAGCTGTTCTCCGTTCCGCGTGCCTATCGCCAAACTGGCGGCGGCGCAGGCGGCGTTGAAAGATACTAAAAAGAAATAATAGTACCTGGATCGAAGGCGGGATTGTCTGCCGCAAACGCGGCAGGCGGTCCCGTCCTGTTTATCCCCCGGCGGTAAAGCCGCGGAGGAAGAACCGGCATGCCGGATGCATACGCGCGTAATCCGGATCCCAAGGAGCCTGGAGGAATATGGAAGCGTTAAAAACATATTTGAAGGAAATCCGCTGTATACCGTTGTTAACTCCTGAAGAGGAACTGGATTACGCGAAGAAAGTCAAAAAGGGCGACGAGCAGGCCAGGAAGATGATGATCCGTTCCAACCTGCGGCTGGTGATCAATATCGCAAAGAAATATATGTACCTGGGCATTCCTCTCCTGGATCTGATCGAAGAGGGGAACCTCGGGTTGATGCGCGCCGTGGATAAATTCGACCCTAAAAGAGGGTTCCGTTTTTCCACTTACGCGGCATGGTGGATCAAACAGGGGATCACCAGGTCCATTTCCGAGCATTCCAAGACCATTCGCGTGCCGGTTTATATGAATGACCTGATCGGCAAGTGGAAAAAAACCAAGGAGCGCCTTTCCCAGAAGCTTAAGCGTATCCCCAGCAACGAGGAAATAGCAAAAAGGCTGGGACTGAATAAAGCTAAGATGGACCATATCCTTTTCTGGCTTTCCACCAGCACTTCTTCTCTTGACGCTCCGGTGGGCGACGAAGGAGACAGCCAGGTGCTGGATCTGGTGGAGAACCAGACCGCGGTCTCTCCCGATAGCCAGATAGAACATTTTATGGATAAGGAACGCGTCAGCAATCTGATGGAGATAATGTCCGAGCGCGAACACCAGATACTGGATATGCGGTTCGGGCTGGCCGACGGAAAAAGTTATACCCTGGCGGAAGTCGCCCTGGCTTTGGGGGTATCGCGGGAACGCATCCGCCAGATCGAAGAAGCGGCCCTGGATAAACTGAGAAAATTCGTGCAAAAACAGGATGGATGACAATGACTAAAAAAAGTTCCGTTTCTCTGCGCGATCATATCCGCAGTATCCCTGATTTTCCCAAAAAAGGCATATTGTTCCACGATATTACCACGCTTATAAACGATCCCGGAGCTTTCCGTAAGACCATCGCGGACTTGACGAAGCCTTACAAGGGAGTTAAGATAGATAAAGTCGTTGCCGTGGAATCCCGCGGGTTTATTTTCGGCGCGGTACTGGCTTATAATCTCGGCGCAGGGCTGGTACCAATAAGAAAAAGAGGCAAACTTCCTTATAAAACGGTTTCCGTAGGGTATTCGCTGGAATACGGAGTCAGCGAACTGGAAATGCACGCAGACGCCGTGTCCGCGGGAGAGAACGTCCTGATCGTAGACGATCTGCTGGCTACCGGCGGGACGGTAGGCGCGGTCATCGATCTGCTGGAAAAATTCAAAGTAAAGATAAAAGGCATCGCGTTTGTCGTGGAACTGCCAGACCTGAAGGGCAGAAGCAAATTAAAGAAATATCCGGTGACGTCTTTGGTCAAGATCGCCGGAGACTAGTGCGCTGTTGAATAAGTTCTTTAAACAGCGCACAGAGGGACGAGGCAAGAAACACGAAGGACGCGAATTAAAATCAGTGTCTTTTTCGTCCTTCGTGTCTCATCTTTCATACTTTGTGTTTATTTGCCCCTGTAGCTCATAAGGATAGAGCGGCAGTTTCCTAAACTGTGTGCGGCAGGTTCGATTCCTGCCAGGGGCATAAACTGTTGTTTAGAAATAAGCTTGAATTACGTATAATGCACAGGTAAGGCAATGAGAACCTGCTAAAAACCGGTAACGGCAAGGGTAACGAAGCCCGTATCGGCTAAGGCTACGGTAACGGTTTAAAGCCGTAACCGTTTGACGATTGACGATATTTAATCTTGGCAACAGACAAGATAACGTAAATGGAAGAAAAAAAGCACATAGTCAGTTTTAGTGATTTAGAGGTATATCAAAATAGTTATAAAGCAATGCTTATTGTTATGAAAGAGATTGTGGTTAAATTACCGGACAGTGAGAAATATGATTTAAAGGATCAATTAAGCCGTGCCTGTAAATCAATTCCAAGATTAATAGCAGAGGGTTATGCAAAAAGACATCAAAGAATGGGTTTCCAGAAATATATTGATGATGCTATGGCAGAGAGCAATGAAATAGTGGTTAGCTTAAGCCAAAGTAGAGACATATATCCTACTTATATAGATATCAAAACGTGCGAAGACCTGATTGATATATTTGATAAAGTCGGACGACAACTTTATAAATTGGGCAATAGCTGGACAAATTTTAAAAAGCAACAGCCGTAACCGTCACCGATTGACGAAACGGGTATCGTAACCGTTGCCGATTTAAATAAAAAATGTATAATCTGCATTGTCATTCGATATTGAGCGACGGGGTGCTATTGCCGTCGGAGATCGCCGTGCGTTATGCCGCCGCAGGGTACAAGGCGATCGCCATAACCGATCATGCGGATTACAGCAATATCAAACAGACGGTTTCCGGAGTGCTGGCATTTACGCGTAAATGGCCGAAGAGATCATCGATTATGGTGCTTTCCGGCATAGAACTCACGCATTTACCGCCTGAGCAATTTAAACCTTTGGCCGCCTACGCGCGCAAACAGGGCATTCAGGTCATCGTCGCGCACGGGGAAACCCCGGCTGAACCTATAACAAAAGGCACGAACCGCGCGGCGCTGATGTCCCAGATAGATATACTGGCGCATCCCGGATTGATCACCGAAGAGGACGCGCGGTTGGCCGCTCAAAAAGGGATTTTTCTGGAAGTCACCACGCGGCGCGGGCACAAAGAAACCAATCAGCACGTGATAAAACAGGCGCTGCGCTGCGGCGCGAAACTGATGCTGAATACGGACAGTCATCTGCCGGAGGACATTATCAGCCCGGAAAAGCTCATCGCCAATGCCGTCGCGGCCGGGTTGAACCGGACGCAGACCGCTTTAATACAATCGCAGACCGGTGCATTCATCGACAAATTATTGCGGTCGAAAAACAGGAGGAGAGATGCGTAATAAAACCACGGGTATCTTTTTTGTAAGCCTGTCGTTATTCGCGGCTTTCGCGGTAGGCTGCGCCACGGACAACTATAGCAGCACAAAAGGCTCGGATACGCAGTTGATCGAACCCCAGAATATTTTTAAATTCAGCGATGTGCCTATTCCGGCCGGTTTTAAACCGATGGCCAAGGATTCATACTCTTTTGAAAGCGCCGGGGTGCGGGTCGCGGTGCTAAAGTACCGCGGGAAAGGTAACCGGGACCTGATCAACGGATTCTTCAAAGAACAGATGGCGATATATAAGTGGAATCTGTTGAATATGGTGGAATACGGAGATACGATAATGAATTTTGAGAAAGAGAACGAAACCTGTATCATAACTCTCTCTCCCAGAGGCGGAACGATCATTGCTTCTATCTCTTTGGGGCCTAAGTCGCCTAAGGCCGCCGCTAAAAAGACCATCGCCGACACCTATAAACGCACAGAAAGCGATAATGAACTTTTGAAATAACAAAAGAGAGTCTATCAAGTTGTGAGTATTGCGAAGTGAGTCCGGAGTATTGAGTTACATAATTACAAAAATGAACACTGCTTTGATGATTACTCATTATGTGCTTTTAGGCAATACTCGATACACAATACTCACTACTCAAACTCAAATGAGAAATTGCTTGACAGTAACCATCATATATGATAAAAAAATAAAGAATCAGGGACTATACCACTGGAGTTGATTTCACTCTGTGGGCGGAGAGGGGGTGAAGATACGCTATAAGCCTGAAATCAAGCCAATCCGGTGATATAAGCATAGATGGTAATTCTCTAGGATGTAACGCAAAAAAGCCTAGTTCATATTATAAAGGCATCCATAATTCATCTCGTTAAAGGAGGAAGCAGAAATGATTAAACGTTTATCAGTTTTGTTGTGCTTGGCCTTGGTAGCCGGGCTGGCCTGCAGTGCTTACGCAGAAGTCCAGAACGTCAAGGTCGGCGGGGATATCACCGTGCTGGGTGTAGGCAGGAGCAATTTTGACCTTGCCAACGGAAGCGCCGGGGATAAAGAGAACGATCAGAGAAGCCTTTTCGCGACCCAAACAAGGGTCAGGATCGACAGCGATCTGACGGATAACGTTACCGCCACTTTGCGCTTGATCAATGAAAGAAGCTGGACCACTGAAGATAACGCTTCTACAGATATTGATCTCGACTTGGCCTATGTTACCTTGAAAGAGTTCTTGTATTCGCCCCTGTCTTTGAAGATCGGGCGTCAGGAACTGCGCTTCGGCAATGCCCTGATCATCGGGTCAGTTAATACATACGATGCAGGTGTGTTGAACGGCGTACCTTCCGACTTGAGCATCAGGAAATCATTCGATGCTTTAAGGGCGACCTTGAATTACGATCCGCTGGTCGTGGACACCTTCTACGCTAAGATCAACGAAGGAACACAAACTATCAACGACGACACCGATCTCTACGGCGTGAATGCCGCTTATGATTTCGGCACCAAAGGCGCAAAGGCGGAAGTTTATCTGTTCAGCAAGAATGATTCCAGCGCCGACAAGAACGATAAAGTGAACACCGTGGGCACCCTGCTTTCCGCCCAGTTGGTGGAAAACCTGAACACTTCCTTGGAAGTTGCCTATCAGGACGGCTATGACAGGAGTTCCAGTGTAAAACGCAACGCCTGGGCAATGCAGGCTATGGCTGACTATACCTTTGCCGATGTTTCTATGAAACCCAACGTCGGCCTGGGATACACCTATCTCTCCGGAGATAAAGATTCCAGCGACAGCAAGAACAAAGCCTGGAATTCGATGTACTACGATCAGGCGTTGAACAATATCACATATGCCATACTGCCTTTCAGCAATTTAAGGGTAGCCAACCTTAAGGGCGGATTGAAACCTATGGAAGACCTTTCCTTGTCGGCTGTTTACGGTTATTATATGCTGGACAAGAAAACGGATACTTTCGGCGGCTATGCAATGAACTCCAAGAAAGACCTGGGCAATGCCCTTGATATCACCGCAACTTACGATTACACCGAAGACGTGCAGTTCGGCCTCACCGCCGGAATGTTCGCTCCCGGAAAAGCGTTCGCCAGCAGCAATGACCGCACGGCGACGCAGTTGATCGGCTCGATGAAGGTTTCCTTCTAAGAGTAACCGCAGCTATGCAACCCCCCGGAAGAAGCGCTTCTTCCGGGGGGTTTTTTTAAAACTCCCCCGCGATATACAGCAGAGATCCTTATTCTTTTGTTTCCTTACACAAAGTAAAGAGGCGGGGAGGGGTAAAGTTGCTGTTTTTGCTCTTCCAGAACCCAGCACCGATAACCCGGAACCGCTTCATAAAAGAATATGCTTAACCTGGCCTTCATTTACCATATGCACCAGCCGTATTACGTCAATCTGTTGACCAGAGAGACGGAACTGCCCTGGGTGAGGCTGCACGGCATAAAGGATTATCTGGATATGGTGCAGATCCTCGCTAAATACCCGCGCGTGCGCCAGACATTCAATTTCGTGCCTTCCTTGCTGGAGCAAGTGGAGTCGTTCGTCAATTCATCCGTGAAGGATAAATTCATAGAAATCACGCTGCGGCCGGCTGATAATCTTACCGACGGGGAAAAGAACTTCCTGCTGGAAAGCTTTTTTATGATAAACGCGGAGAATTGTATCGCCAATCATCCGCGTTATTACGAGCTTTTCTTGAAAAAACAGGCCGGTAAACATTTCAATACCGCGGATTACCGTGATCTTCAGGTCTGGTTTAACCTCGCCTGGTTCGATCCCACTTTCCTCGCCGAACGCCCGGAATTAAAGGCCCTGATACAAAAAGGCCGCCACTTTGATGAATCCGACAAACGGATAATGCTCGATCAACAGATGCGCATCCTCTCGGAAATTATCCCGGCATACCGGAAATTCTCCGCGAGCGGACAGGTAGAAGTTATCTTAAGCCCCTATTATCATCCGATCCTGCCGCTGCTTTATAACACGAATATCGCGAAAGAAGCGAATCTAAAAGTCAATCTGCCGGCACGGAATTTTTCTTATCCCCAGGACGCCCAGAAACAGATTAAAGAGGCCGTGGATTTCTACAAAGAACGTTTCGGCAGGCCGCCGGCTGGTATGTGGCCTTCGGAAGAAGCGGTTTGCGAACATATCCTGCCGCTGCTGATAAATAACGGCATCAAGTGGATCGTTACCGACGAAGCGATGCTTTTTCGCTCTTTGGGCAGCAAAAAAAGGGACACCGCGCTTCTTTACCAGATGCATACGGCCGAAAGGCCGGACGGGCAGCTGCATATGGTTTTTCGTGACAGAAACCTTTCCGATCTGATCGGTTTTACTTACCATAAATGGGATCCCAAAGACGCCGTGTCCGATTTTATGCGTCATCTGGAAAACACGGCGGAAGCTTTCAAAGGCAAAGATATCCTCGTGACCATCGCTATGGACGGAGAGAACGCCTGGGAATATTACAAAAAAGACGGGCATCCTTTCCTGAATATGCTTTATGAAAGGCTGTCAGAGAGCAAAGTGATCAGGATGGTCACCGTCGAGGAATACTTGCAGCAGCAGAAGCCGAAAAGCAGGATAAAACGGCTGGCCGCCGGTTCGTGGATCTACGGGGAGTTCGGCAAATGGATCGGGAATCCTTACAAAAATAAAGCCTGGGAATACCTTATAGACGCCAGGAAAGAATTCGACGCGTTCCTTGCCGCCGGCGCCGCTCCGGAAAAAGACAGAGAAGCGGCGTGGAAGCAGATGCTTATCTGCGAAGGCAGCGATTGGTTCTGGTGGTACGGGGATTATCAGTATGACTTCGACCGGCTTTACCGTGTGCATTTGTCCAACTTTTACACTATTATCGGCAAGCAGCCGCCGGAATACCTGAAACATTCTTTGTACTCCGGCCCCGGGTAAAGATTGACACCCGTTGGATTTTGTGTTATATAAAATATGCATATTATGGAAAAACAAGATATCTACGAACATCTGGCCGAGATATATCTCGACGCCTCACTTACAAAAAAGAAGAAACCGCGCGGTTGGACCATTAAAAGCATTGCCGGATGGGCGGCCGCCGCCGTCGTCATTGGGCTTGTTTTTCTTACCTTTTCGGTCCCGCACAAAAAACCGCCGGTTTCGGAAAATGCGCTGTTGCTTTCCAGCAATAATCCTGTTAAAATAAATTATAATTTTACTCCTGGCAGCAAGGAATTATCCTCTTTGTTCCTTAATAATCTGAACTTACATACGTTCAAGTCCCTGGCTTTCGCTGCCAGGTCGGACGCGCCGTCAGGTTCTATGCCGGCGATAGCCGTGGAAATAGAGAACAAGACCGGGGAAAAAACCCTGGTTTACGTCCGGGACGCCGGCCGGAAATGGCAGCAATACGTGATCCCTTTCTCCGATTTTAAACCTGCGATAAGCGACTGGACGCAGGTCAAATCGTTGTCTTTTATCGTGGAAGAATGGAACAGCCCCAGAAAAAAAGGGGTTGTTTATATCGACAATATAAGGTTCCTTCGCTGACAAATTGCCAAAAGGGGAGGGCGTAAAAATGAGGATCATCTCGGTTACCAACCAGAAGGGCGGTTGCGGCAAAACAACCACGGCAGTCAATCTTTCCGCATGCCTGGCGGCTAACGGAAAGAAAGTGCTGCTTATAGACCTGGATCCCCAGGCCCACGCGACGCTCGGCTTGAATATCCGCAGCGAGGCCAGCATTTACAACGTCCTTTCAAAGATCACCGGCAAGAAATCATCCCTTGAGGGAATAATCAAAAAAGTCACCCCCGGTTTCGACATCGCGCCTTCGGCGATAGTGCTTAGCACTCTGGAACAGGAATTGGCCGGGGAAATCGGCCGGGAATCCCGCCTTTGGGAGGTATTGCAGGAATGCAAAGGCCTCGACAGATATGATTATGTGATTATCGACCTGCCGCCTAACCTGGGCATTCTCACCGTCAACGCCATCCGTGCCTCATCGGAGATCATCATCCCGGTGGAAGCGAGCCGGTTCTCCTTAGAAGGGGTCAATCAGTTGCTCAAGATCATCGAATTGATCAATGATCGGCTGAAGCATAACGTTGCCTACAAGATACTCGTGACTAATTTCGATTCAAGGCTGCGCCATTCTTTCTCTATGCTGGACCAGATAAAATCTTCTTTTACCGGCCGCGTCTTCGGCACCATCATCCACGTCAATGTCAAACTCAAGGAGGCGCAGAGTTACGGCACCCATATTTTGAGTTACGATAAATACAGCCGGGGCGCCAAGGATTATTTTACGCTTTCCCGCGAAATGATCTCCGGGGACACGCACGCGGCCGCCGCAAGCCAGGAGAAAATGTCTTCCCTCGATAAAAGGATGAAAGAGACCATAAAAGAGAATATGCCGCGCCTTAAGGAAGTTGTTTTCGCGGGAGCTTTCCCGCAGGCTAAAGAGGTACACCTTGCCGGAGATTTCAACAGGTGGCAGGTCTCGGAAAACAGCAGAATGACTAATAGCGAAGGGAAGTGGGTCAAGAAAATGACGCTTGAGCCGGGTTCGTATCACTATCGTTTTGTGGTGGACGGTTCCTGGATAGATGATCCGGAGAATCCGGAGAAAGAAACCAATCCTTTCGGACAGACAAACTCCCTGATACATATTCAGTAAGGAAGCGAATAACAAATGACAACCCAGACGGATACGGAAAAAGAAATAATGGAAGGTAAGATTTACGCCGTGATGTCGTATTGGTTCTTTCTCTGCATAATTCCTTTTGTGTTAAAGAAAGAGAACAAATTCGCGGTATTCCACGGCCGGCAGGGACTGGTGCTGTTCATCTTTCTTTCGATCGGCTTCCTTTTCAGCATCCTGCCCTTGATCGGAGGGCTTTTTTACAAACTCACCTTGTTCATTTATATGCTCTGCCTGCTTTTCGGCACGTTGCAGTCTCTACGGGGAAGATACAGCAAGCTCCCCATAATCTATCAGGTATCGCAGAAGATTAATATTTAGAACCGGCCGCGGGGGAGAGGGGTCTAACCCGCGTTCAGGCGTTGACTGTTTGGGTGAAAAAAAGGAGGCTGAATTATGCGACTTTCCGAGATCGAGAATAAAGCCAGACAATTAGGCGTCAAAGATACCTGGAGATATTCCAAAAAAGAATTAATTCACCGCATCCAGAAACAAGAAGGTAACTTTGACTGCTTTGACACTTCTAATAAACAAAACTGCAACCAGACACTCTGTTGTTGGCGCGCGGAGTGCGTCAAATAAAGTTATCGCAACACTAAGTAAGAAATAATGTTACGATAATCTTCCGTTAAAAGAAGTATATTTCCTGCCGTCGATCGACTTGAATAGGCTACTTAAATGTGGTAAACTTTTATGCGTTGTTGATAAACACTTAAGTAAAGTATTGTTAAAGCAGAAACTGTTAATATACGGATGCCGCAAAAACGGCAGAAAGCCACGGACGTAATATGACAGATTTTCTAATAGCTTTCTTATTGTTTTTGCTGGGTTTTCCTATATATCTTTCAAAAGGAGAATCCAGCTTTTTTGTCGGTTTTTTCAATAGAATAAGAACAGGGAGGTGCTGAATGAATAAAATTGCTAATTCGATATCTTGCATTGCGGCGGGTATCCTTATTATTATGATTATGCGCATCGGAGTTGCTACTGCCGCAGGCAATACATTCACATCGCTTATGGAGGTTACGTCCAGTTCCGCGATGAGTACCCCGTCAGCAAGCACAAATTCCGAAAAACAAGTGAGCACGGAGACCACCTATAAGTCAGATGACGGCGCAACGATGGTCATCGATGTCTATAATGACGGAAGCAAAAAAATAACGTTTACCAATGAAGACGGCGATGTATCCGTGAAAGAGTATAAATCAACTGAAGCCGGATGGTTCTCTTCTTCGTACTGGAAATATGTATCCAGCACAAATTCCGATACCGCAGAAGGCTCAGTCAGCGCTTCTATAAATACCAGCACAGCAGCCGGCCCTGTGGCGGCTTCTTCCGGGCAGTTTTCAACTTTTAGCCCGGGAATGCTCTCCGGTGGAGACAGCGGATCTGGATTCGTAGAACTTCCGGCTGTGAAAACGAAAAACTCCGGATTCTCAGCGGCGAGAACAGGAAGCGCAGACGGCCAATTTAACGCATTTAGCGCCGGATTGACATCCGGAGCAGCCGGCAAAAGCAATTCGGGATCATTCTCTACATTTGGTGCGGAAATGACAGCGGGATCCATCGGATCATCAACATACGCAAACTTTTCGACATTCAACACAAGGCTGATGGCGTCCGCTGCCGGCACAGGGACCGCATCTTCAGGCGGCCGATTCACGACATTCAGTTCAACATTTTCATCCGGAGGATCAACATACGGCGACTTCACCGCATTACCTATAGGAGAAGAATGGGCGTCGGAAGCGAATAGGCTGGACTGGTGAAAAGCTGATACAAACGAATGAGCGGGAACAGCGTCTTACAGTAATATAAAAAAGCCGGCCGCGAACACGCTTTGCGACCGGCTAAAAAGCACCCCTCAACTTCCTATAATATATCACGGGTTGTCCGACGGAAAATAAGCTCTAAGTAATAACGCTTCATACAAATACACGCACACTGAGCAAGAAAGATGCTCGGTGTGCGTTTTTTTGTCTGCACTCTTCATACAATCGAGCTGCCATACAGCATACAAGAGATGTGTTGCAAGGAGAATACATGGCTGGGCAGCTTAGGCAAAATAAAACCGCTTATCTACAATCAGACAAACACTCCACTCTACCAGAAAGATTATCCGGGAATAGCGGCCCGGATGAAGGCTGCCCAGCCCTGGTAGGTGGAGTTTTTTTGTTTTTTGGAGGAAACAATGAACGACAGGATAAGCGACGAAGAACTGGCGGAGTATTTTAGGATGCTGTACGGTAAAGACCGCGAGAAAGAGGAATCACAGACAGCAGAAAGGCGGATGGTGATCGCGGCGGTCGCGTGTGTCGTTTTTATGATTCTTATCGCCTTAGCCGTTATCTGCGTGATAGTGCTTCTCTCGGCGAAGCCAGCGCACGCCGAAATGGTGCCTTCCTGGTCTCCAGCCCTAACGCAAGCTGGAGACTGGTTGGCCATCTATTACATCTGCGGGCTGCTGTTTGTTTTTAGCGGGATAGGGTTAGTTAGGTTTTTGCGAAGATGATTACGACATCCTTCTTTCCTTTTGATTGTTGGGAATGCATCCAGTGTGGGTATCTTAAGACTGATTTTCAGTTTAAAGCAGAGAGATATCTTTATCCATGTCCACGATGCGGGTGTCCTGGAGAAAACTTTCATTTCAGAAAAGGACGCAAGTCAATAAAGAGAAGGAGTAGCGATGAAGCTCAGATGTAGACAGTGCGGCACTGAACATAAAGCAACGGCAAGACATTTCCCGATCATGCTTGAAGGTCCTGCCGGTATCCAGGGGTACCTCTGTTTGAAATGCGCAATGGAACGAGGCCGCAGGATCCGCGGGGAAGCGAGAAGGAAAAACAAGGCGGTCAAGAAATCCGGATTATTGGATAAGATCAGGGGTCTATTGGGTCCCGGGAGGGAAAGAAGATGAAAGATGTGATCGATATGGAGATCGTTAAAGAGATTGAGAGCTCAGGCAACCCGAAGGCGTTTAACAAAGGAAGCGGCTGCCGTGGGCTATATCAGATATCAGAAATATGCTTTAAGGAATTTACCAACTTTCACCCATGGCACAGCTGGGCGCTGGAGGACCTATTCAATCCGGCTGTGAATACCTTTATAGCCAGATGGTACATGTTAGTGCGCTTGCCAGGAATATTGAAATCAGGCGGGATAACTCCGACAACGGCGTTTTTGTTGACCGCATATAATTGGGGACCCAATAAGCTCATTGATTGGGTAAAAGACGGTGGTGAAATCGGCATTCTCCCCAGAGAAACCAGGGACTATATCGATAAGTATTTTGATTCCGAGGAGAAAAGAAAGTGTTAGAGCAATCAGTCAGGGAGCTTGTGAAGGATAGATTGATACTTTTCGGGGCGCCGAGGTCCCGGGAGTGGATCCGGAGCAAGCTGCCCTGGAAAACAAAAACCGCACCGCAAAGAAAGGAGCATCAATATGCAGCTGGGCAGCCGATACCGTCCCTTACCGCGAGGGGCGAGAGTAACAGAGCGAAACGGTTTAAGGTATCCGTCGGTAACGACAGTTTTGTCAGCCGTTTATCCGATAATATTCCCGGAGCATAAGCTTAGGCAATACGCTGCCCGGGGGTGGATCGTACACGCGCAGATACGCCACTTTCTGCAGACCGGCCGGTGGGAGCGCGACGTGATGAAGATCCCGCGCACGGAAGACGAAATGCTGCGTATGTGCGTTGAGGTCGAGACATTGAGAACCGGCAGTTTAGGGTTGAGCTGGCGTGATTGTAATTTCCCCGGGTTCTGGGATAAACACGGCAAGCTGTTCAAACCGTGGAACGACAAGACTGGGGAAAATACGTGCTTCAACGATCAGTACAGGTATTTCGGCACTTCAGACTGGCCGTGCCTGTACAAAGATGAGCCGGCCATGGTGGACTTTAAGACATCGATGCATTATCCGGCCTTCCGAATGGATAAGTTTTTTAAACAGACGGCCGCGTACTCCAGGTGCGAGGCGGCAGGAGAGATCAAACAGATGGTGATCGTGCCAATAAACCCGGGTAATAAGTGCGGGTTTGGCAAGCCGATGGTGAACAGGATGGTGGATCTTTACTTCAACGGGTTCGCGAGAGATAGAAGAGTATTTAACCGTATATACGGATTTTAGGAGGGGGGGCGAATGAAAAGCGCGCAGGTATTAGAGATATTGAACGACAGGTTCGACATAAAAGGGGCAGCGGATGACATATCCAAGATCATCGCGGCGCAGAACGTAAGGATACTCCGGGTAAGGGAACTGCCGGAGAAACGTTTTATCGATATGGGTAATGGTACGGTACTGGATACCTGGAATAACGAATACGTCATCACTCTCCCGCATACTGATCTACCTAAGCATTTTCGCGAGGGTATGCCGTGGGAGGAGGCGGGAGCGGCGTGCGCCGAGTTGCAATTCGCAGGTCACACAGGATGGTCCCGGCCGAGTCCGGTGTCCGCGTATTCTCTTGTAAAAAACAATCCCACAGGATCGCAGATAGACACCAGTATCTTTAAAGACACAAAGGAAGCCGGCTACTGGACAAATGAAAAGGTTGCCTGGGATGAGCGCAACGTGCGCGTGGTCTATTATGGCTGCGGCGCCGTGTACTACGGCGTTAAGGGCGGCAGATGTTATGTGCGGCCTGTCCGTCCCGCCAGTGTTTAGAATATTTGAGAATTAGCTTTTAAGGAGAAAAGCATGGAAATTATTGTACACAAGAAGATAAACCCGACAACTCAGATCTCGATCAAATTTGACGGGGAGAGGGACATAAAAGAGGCGCTGCTGAAAGCCACGCCAT
>Ga0209340_1000625_pt1 | contig 35025 bp, 33 predicted proteins | sample EPASupsiteSAE323_FD_187266 | JGI IMG/M metagenome (GOLD analysis project Ga0209340, IMG submission 187266) | Bioremediated contaminated groundwater from EPA Superfund site, New Mexico - Sample SAE3-23 (SPAdes) (version 2) | ecosystem: Environmental > Aquatic > Deep subsurface > Groundwater >... | reverse complement strand
TCAACGGGTGTGCCGCATACTGTAAGAGAATTTATAAAAGCTGCCTTTTCAGTAGTAAATTTGAATTATGAAGATTATATTAAATTAAATCCAAGCTTTTTTAGACCTTCAGAAAAAATTACCTTGTTAGGAAATCCTCTTAAAATCCAAAGAGAACTAGGTTGGCAGAGTAATAAAGATTTTTTTGAATTAGTTGAAGAAATGGTTATTAATGATATTAATTTAATAAAAGGAGAATCTTAATGAAAATTCTTTTTACGACTCCTGTTATTGAGCATCCTCCAGCCGGAGGCCCAAATTTAAGGATTGAAAATTCAATTATTGCACTAAATAAGGTAAGTGAACTGCACGTTATCTCCAGATTAAACCAAATAATGATAGGTGGTAGAGAAGCAGAAGATTTTTTTAAACAATATTGCAATAAATTTTTATATGTTCCGTCAGTACTTCCGGAAAATAAATTGATTAAAAAATTGAGAAGGATTGTTTTAGGCAAAAAAAAATGCAATAATTCTGACAAATTAACTGAAAAAGACGCAAAATTTATTATAAATTATGCAAAAAGAAATAAAATTAACATTATATGGTTTGGATATGGAAATATCTCATATAATTTGATGAAAAAAATTAAGGAATTAAATCCTGAATTTAAAATTGTATGTGATACAGACAGTGTATGGTCAAGGTTTATACTTAGAGAACTTCCTTATGAAAAGGATGAAAAAAGAAAAATTCAAATTAAAAAAGAAGGAAAATTAAAAGAACAGGAAGAAGCAGACTGGATTAAATGGTGTGATGTAACTACGGCAGTTTCAGAAGTTGATGCTGATTACTATAAAAGCCTGACTGATGATAAAGACAGGATAAAAATATTTTCGAATGTTATAAATCTTGATACTTACAAAAATAAGCCTTTACCGCCGGTTGATTTTAAAAATCCCTGTATATATCTTGCGGGTACTTTCTGGTCACAAAGTCCTATGGAAAAGGCGGCAAGGTGGATTATAGAAGAAGTAATACCTATAATAAGGAAAACATATCCTGACATACATTTGTATATTATTGGTCAGGGTTCAGACAATATTTTGAGTGACGTAAAAGATAAAAATATAACAATTACTGGAAAACTCCTATCAGTTTTGCCATACCTGTACAATAGTGATGTTTCTCTGGTTCCTTTGATGTTTGAATCGGGAACAAGATTTAAAATTTTAGAAGCGGCTGCATGTGAAATTCCTATAACATCTACTACTCTTGGTGCTGAAGGTATTAATATAACGCATGGAGAAAATATAATAATTGCTGATGAGCCTGAGGAATTTGCGGATGCAGTTCTTAAAATCTTGAATAACAAAGATTTTGCTAAACAAATTGCAACAAACTGTAAAAAACTTATTCAGAAAAATTACAGTATTGAAAAATTAGCTGATGAAGCAAAAGAAATTATAGAATACTTAACTCAAAAAGGTAGTTAACATAAATATGATTGAACAAATATACAATAATAACCAGAAGCAGTTTTTAAGGAAGATAGAATTCTTTATAACTTATGATTTTAATAAAACCAGTAAATAATATTTAGTTAATTTATTTTTTTGCTCATATCAATAATCATAGATATAATAATTGTATTATTTTAGCGTAAATGTATTATATCTATGGGGAGTGTAAAAGGAGAAAAATATGAAACAAATTCTTACATTTGAAAATGGTGGCGTTCAATTTGAAGATATATCAGCTTTTAATAAATCTTTTGTGGATTTATATAAAGCTACAAATACAAGTCTTCCTGTAGATACTTTTGTAAAAGCACCATTTACTTCTTCTGATGTTAAAGCAGATTTAAATTCTGAATATGATAGTGTTAACAATAAAGTAATAGTTAAACAAGCAGGGGTCTATGTTATATCTCTTCATTGCGGATTTAGATATGACAATAATTATAATGAAAAGGATAGTGAAGTTAGATGTTATAAAAATGGTGCATGCCTTTTTTATGCATATTCAAGTTCTACTTCTAGTAATCCATGTACAAATATTACAAAATCCTGTTTGCTTAGTGCAAATGATGAAATAGAAATGTATTTAAAGGCAGACCAATATGCAGGAGGAACCTGGCTTTACAATATGACTATTGCAAGGGTTTCGTAATTTACTTTTAATATTTGATAAGATATCTTTTGAGATATATAAAGAATTTTAGCGTTAATCAATTATTTAGAATCAATTTGAATAAAATTATCTATTTAATTAAAATAAAGTTATAAAAAGCTGCATTATTGAAAATTTACTAATACTATGACAGGTTAAGTTTATGATTGAAGAAATAAAAAATAATAATAATTTACAGGCAATAATCATCAGAAGTAGCTATTCCAAAGAAGGAATAGAGTTTTTTACTCCTGATGATTTTTCTCAGCAGCTTGCTTATATGAATCATCCAAGAGGCAAAGTTATTGATCCTCACGTTCACAATGCAGTTAAAAGAGAAGTACAGTTTACCAAAGAGGTTCTCGTAATTAAAAAAGGCGTATTAAGAGTTGATTTTTATGATGATGATCGGAACTATCTTGAAAGCAGGATTTTGAATAAAGGAGATGTTATACTCCTTGTAACTGGCGGACATGGTTTCGAAATCCTTCATGATATAGAAATGATCGAAATTAAGCAGGGTCCGTATGCTGGAAATCTTGATAAAACACGTTTTAGTGGAGTTGATAAATCACAAATTATAGTAAAGGAATAACAATGACAGCTTTCAAAAGAAAATTAAAATTATTTATGGATCCTTTAAGAGAATATTTTGAGTTATTAAAAGAGTATAATTATGATCTAATATTTTTAATAACTCAATTTTTTGATTATTATTTCAATCCAAATTCAAACATAAATAAATATAATGGTGGATCTGAATTAATTAAAGAATTAAAAGAAAATCTTGAGCAGTTGAATATTCCAATTAAAGAAATTGATATTGATATATCTGATTTTAATAATTGGTTAATAGAATTTTCTGAAATATTAGATATTTACAGACCTATGAAAAATGTATGTATAGAGAAATGCCTTGAACATTACATTACGTATAAATATTTGAATGTTACACGTGATGATATTTTAATTGATATTGCTGCAAGTGGAAGTAATTATGCTGATATATTGGCTGATAAAGGTATAAAAACTTATAAACTGGATCTAAGTTATCCCGTAGGTATATTAGGAAATAAAATAGGAGCTGATGCTGGAAATACAAATCTTCCTGATAATTTTGCCAGTGTATTAACCTCGCATTGCGCATATGAATGTTTTATGGGTGATGCAGATAGTAGATTTATTAAAGAGGCAGCTAGAATTTTAGATAAAAATGGCAGATTTGGAATAGTTCCATTATATATAAGTAATTGCGCAATGAATACTACAAGTCCGTACTGTAATCAAAAAAAATTTATTAAAGATTTTGAGGCTATAAAATTATGGAGAAGAGACAAATATAAAGTAATATTTTCAAGAATATATTCTCCTAAAATATTTTTTAATAGAATATATTCAGCTTTACCGAATAATTTAAAAGGGGAAATATTCTACTTTAAAAATCTTTCAGAATTGTCCAAAAAGTATCCCAAACAAAGCTTATATTGTCATTTTATGTTTTATGGAGAAAAAATATAAAAAATCATCCACAACTTTTTTATGGTGATATAGAAGAGTTAAGAACCTTTGTAAATAAACTTGAACAGAAAAAAATTCACTCTAAACTTCATAAACAGCATAAATTTATAAATGAACTAATTGTTGATGAGTTTTATCAACCTGTTTGATTGAAATTATATAAATTTATCAGATTTCATAAAAGTTTTTACAAAGTTATAAAGATAAATTATCGTGTTTTTTAGTATATTTAACTGATTCATTTTTAATTGATATACAATAGGTTTGAATATAATTATTTATTTAATTAAAATAAGTTATAAAAAATTGTATTATTAAAATATATTAATACATTGATGTATAGGTTAAAGTCGATGATTAATCAGATAATAACCAAGTTATACGCAATAATAATCAGGCCTAGCTATTCCAAAGAAGAAATAGAATTTTTTATTCGATAATTATTCTTGAAAGTTATGTTAGGAGTATTAGAGAATTAGAAAAATTACAAAAGGTCATAATCTAAAAAAATATATATATTTCAAATTAGAAAGGCCAATTAATGAGAATTGCAATATTAACTGATAATTTTCCAAAGCTTTTAGCCGAAGGCTTGAAACGTATGTTTGACAGGATAAATTCTCAAATGCCGCAGGAAGAAAAGATTAAAAAGGTTTAACAACTAATATGAACAGAAGAGCGGTTAATAAGCAAAATACCATCTGAAGCTACATGGGGAATTTGTTTATAGGAAAAATTTTAAAATGGAGAAAAGAATAGCTGTTTTATATTATGAAGGTAGGGATTTAAATACTTATCCATACGTCACTAATGCTGTTCGTCTTTTAACAGAAAAAGGCTATTTAGTTGATATTTATTTAACTTCAAATATGCAGTCTTCTTTTAAGATATCAGGAGTAAGGTTATTGACCGTAAGTGGCCTTGATCCTGCAAAATATACTATAAATTCTTTAAAATATATTAAAAAAAATAAGATATCATATGATTTTATACTCAGCTATTCAATAGAGGGATTATATGTTTCTTATTTACTCAATAAGCCGTCAGCTTATTTTTCAATGGAATTAATATATAAAAACTATCTTAAAAAACTTGAAAATGACCTTAAAGCTTCAATAAAACATTTCCTAAGGTTGAAACATATATACTGGTTGCTTTTACCTAAAAAGTTCTTTAATAAATATAAAGAAATAAAAAATATATTATTGCAGATAGATCTTTTTAAAAAAATACAGGATATGAAACAATTAATTAAGTTTTCAGTGATTATGGATGAAAAAAGAGGTGAATTACTTAAGGAAGAATTTGGTTTTGTAGATAAAATTCTTTATGTGCCTAATAGTTATATAGGATTTTCCGCAGAAAAATCAGATTTTACCTACAAAAAGTTCAATTTACCGGTAAATAAAAAAATCCTGCTTTACGCTGGAGGGATGGAACACACTTTTTTCGAGGAACAATTTCCTTCAATTATAAACAATTTAAGTTCTGATTATCTGATATTTTTAAACGTGTTCAGTCGTGATGGGTTTATAAAGGATATAATTGAAAAATATCAGAAAGAAATTAAAGAAAACAAAATATACGTTAATACAGAAAATCTATCAGAAAAAGAATATGATCAACTTGTTAAGAACTCATATATTGGTATAGCTTGGTATACAAAATCAACAGAAGACAATTTGTATTATCTTGGCTATTCTTCCGGCAAGATTAATAAATATCTTTCCTGTGGTTTACCGGCCATTGCGCCAGCATATTACTATAAGTATAAAGAGTTTATTGATGACAATAATATTGGAAGGACTTGCGATGATATTTATCAAATTCCTGATGCAGTAAATTACATAGAAAATAATTATGATTTTCTATGTAAAAATGTAGAAAGTTTTTATCTGAAAAATTTAGAATACAGGTCAAAATTCGATCAGGTTTTGTCTGAAATTAATGTTATTATAAGTGAAGAAGACTAATTATACAGATTTTTTAGTTTTTATATTGAGAATTAAGTTAATGCATTTACCAATAATATTTATACATAAAAATGATAACCTTTATCTGCCATATATTTTTGCTCAGGCAAAAATATCGAATCCTGATTCAAAAGTTTTTTTACTTGGAGATAAGAGAAACAGTTATTATAAATTTATTAATCACGATCATATTGATAATTATATGGCTAAGTCTGGTGAGTTTGCTAAAATTTATAAGCATATGAATACAAATCCTTATGATTACGAAATATTTTGTCTTCAAAGGTGGTTTGTTTTAAAGGAATTTATGGAAAAGAATAACATTCAACAATGTTTTCATGCAGACTCTGATGTAATGATTTATTCTGATATAACTCAAGTTTATAACAAGTATTTTATGAAATATGATATGTCTATGACTTATTCATGCGGTCATTGTTGTTATATAAGCAGTATCGATGCTATAACTAACTTTTGCAATTTTATTATAGAACTTTATACAGACCCTAAATTATTTAAAATACTGGAAGATATATATCTGGAACATACCCAAAATAATATGTTAGGTGGTGTCTCTGATATGGTAGCGTTCGAAGAATACAGAAAAAGAAACTCTGACAGGCTTGGTAATCTTTCAGATATTTTGGATAATTCTGCATTTGATACAAACTTAAATATTTCAGAAGGGTATGAAATGAGAAATGGCTTAAAAAACATTTATTTGAAAAATAATCAGCCATATTGTAGATATAATTGTGATAATAGAGAAATTAAATTTAATGCGGTGCATTTTCAAGGAAGCTTGATAAAAAAATATATTAAAAGAAATTTTACCGGTAATATAATTAAATTGAGTTATTATTTATTATTAAATATACTTAATAACAATCTGTTTAAAGAACTGGAAAGGTTTGCAAGATCTCAAAGAAAGAAAATCTTTAAATGAAAGTATTATTTGATAACCAGATATTTATACTGCAAAAATATGGAGGAATTTCTCGATATTTTTTTGAGCTTATGAGTTATTTAAACAATAATAACTTTAATTTTGAACTACCACTTGCCTATTCAGATAATGATTATCTTAAAGAGAAAAATTTTTATTCTAATTCACCTTTACTTTCTTGTGAATATCTACCTTTTAAAAAGAAAATCAGAAGAAAGGTAAACGATTTAAAAATTAAAAATGTTTTAAGAAAGCAAAATTTCGATCTTTTTCATCCTACTTTTTATAATCCTGATTTTTTAAAAGATCTTGGTAATAAACCTTTTATTATTACAGTCTATGATATGATAAACGAACTATTTGCTTATCAATTTGCCGATGATAAAATTCCTGAATACAAAAAACTGCTTGTTGAAAAAGCATCAAAAATCATAGCAATATCTAAAAGTACAAAAAAAGATCTTATTAAACTTTATGGAATAAATGAAGATAAGATTGAAATTATTTATCTGGCAAGTTCTTTTAAGGATAGAGATTTTAAAATAGGTAACGATATTCATTTACCGGAAAAATACATTCTTTTTGTTGGCAATAGAGGGTATTATAAAAACTTTGAATTTTTTATAAAGTCTATTTCACAATTATTAGTATTAGATAATAAATTAAAAGTAATTTGTGCAGGAGGTCCTGGCTTTTCAGAATATGAACAAGCTTTATTATCCAGTTTGAATATTAAAGAAAATATTATTCATTATTCTATAAATAATGATATGACGTTAATTCAGCTTTACAAAAATGCTTTGGCTTTTGTATTTCCTTCTTTGTATGAAGGATTTGGGATTCCTGTATTGGAAGCTTTTTCATGCGGTTGTCCAGTTATTCTTAGTAATACAAGTTCATTGCCTGAAATTGCAAATGATGCTGCGATTTATTTTGATCCAAAAGATGAAATATCAATTAAAGACAATATTGAAAAAGTTATATATAATGAAGAATTAAGAAAAAACTTAATTAAGGAAGGTTTTATTCAGTTGAGCAAATTCTCATGGGATAAAACAGCGGAACAAACTAAAAAATTATATGAGAGTGTTATATGAAGACAGCAATTATAACAGGAATAACCGGACAAGATGGGGCATATTTAAGCGAGTTATTAATTAATAAAGGCTATAAAGTCATAGGCCTTACTAGAAGTAACAATTCTGCAAATTTAACAAAGCTAAATTATCTTGGACTTAAAGATAAAATAACAATTGAAGAATGTGATTTATTAGATATATCAAGCATTATGAAAAATATAACCAAGTATTGTCCTGATGAAATATATAATTTTGCAGCTCAAAGTTCCGTTTATGCATCTTTTAACCAGCCGATAGGAACTGTTCAATTTAATGTAATGTCAGTCTTAAATATTCTTGAGTCCATAAAGACTATAAATTCAAATATAAAATTCTATCAGGCTTCAAGCAGTGAAATATATGGGAAAGTAGAGAATTTGCCTGTAACAGAAGTAACAACAGTTCATCCATTGAGCCCTTATGCAATATCAAAGGCGACAGCTCATTGGACTACAATTAACTATAGAGAATCTTATAACTTATTTGCCTGTTGTGGAATTTTATTTAACCATGAATCTTATTTAAGAAGTAATAATTTTTTTATTAAAAAAGTTATACAAGAAGCAATAAATATTCAAAAAGGCTTACAAGATGTTATAAAAGTTGGAAATATTGATGTAAAAAGAGACATAGGATACTCTCCCTCTTATGTTCAAGCTATATGGATGATTATGCAATATGATAAACCCGATGATTTCATAATTTGTTCCGGGAAATCAATTTCTTTAAGAGAGATTTTATATCACGTTTTTGATAAACTAAACATTGATAAAAGTAAGATAATTGTAGATAAATCTTTATATCGGCCTGTGGATATTATAGATATTTATGGTAATAATTCCAAAGCAAAAAAAATACTTAATTGGGATTACGATTTAGAATTTTTACAAGTACTGGATCTTTTAATTGATGAAGAAATTAGGAATATGTAATTCATGAGAGTTTCGATTATAACTGCTTGTAAAAATTCGGAGGAAACTATTGAAGATACAATTTTAAGTATTGTTAATCAAACATATCCTGATATAGAACACGTCATTATAGATGGAAAGTCAACAGACAGTACATTAGCTATAATTGATAAATATAAAGCTAATGTTAGTTTCTGTATAAGCGAAAAAGATAAAAGCATGTACGAGGCAATGAATAAAGGGGTTAAAATGGCCACCGGTAATTTAATCCTTATCCTTAACTCCGATGATGCATTATTAAATTCTGATACTGTTGAATGTATTGTTGAATTAGCTAAAACAGCTACCAGTCCGCTTATTGCCTTTAAAATACATATTGTAAATTCTGATACAGATGAAAATTACTATAAAGGCTATGATAAAGTAGATAAATTATGGTTATTTAAAGATTGTATTTGTCAACAAGCTTTATTATATCGTCCTGAAGTATTCCAAAAAGTTGGTTATTTTGATGAAAAGTGCAAAGTTGTTGGTGATTATGACTGGCTTTTAAGAGCTATTTTGCATCATGATATTACTTTTACTTACTTTGATTTACCAATCGTTAGATTTAGGCAACAAGGTATTTTCTCAGGAGATGAAAAAATACATAAAATCTATCTACAAGAACATGAAGAATTAATAAAAAAATATTTTGGAATATATAAATCTAAATTATTAAAGTTTATTTTTAAATATTTGGGTAGTTTAACTAAAATTGCAGGCATAAGGGTTATTTTAAATAAATTTATATAGACATAAAGGGGCATAAATGGATATAACTTTTATTTTAGGCTTGTTATCTTTAATTCAAATTACTTTTTTGCCTGGATTTCTTGTTTCAAAAGTACTTAAAATAGAAGGTTTTATTAAAACATTAGTATTATCGTTTGGTTTGAGCCTTATAATAAATCATTTTCTTATTTTCGGACTGACTGCTTTAGGGATTTACAAAACTTATATAATATACTTTATATTTGGAATCGAGCTTCTATTGATTAAGCTTTTAGGCTTTGATTCTTACCTGAAATTATCCAATTTAAAATTCTATCAATTAAACATAATTCAAGAATTTAAACAAAATAATTCCTTTAGTTCCATATTAAGAACAATTGTTTATCTGGGATGTTTGGCTGTTGTTGCTTTATTTCTTGTATATATGGCAACAAATATTGGAAATATTTTCCATACAGGAGATGATGTCGTTTCATGGAATAAGTGGGCAGTTCAGTGGTCTGGTAATTCATTCCCTGCTATTACCTGGCATTATCCTCAGTTGCTACCTGCAAATTGGTCTATCAGTTACGTTTTTATGAAAAATTCAAATATACAATTTTTTGCAAAGTTTATAATGCCTTTATTTTCTCTGTTTACATTATTACTTATGCTTGATTTGGCATTTACTACAAAAAAGACAGGCTTTTTTATAGCAGTTATTGCTACGGGGCTTATTATTGAGTCTCTTTGCTCTAAAACAACGATTCAATCAGGATATGTTGATCTTGCTGTAGCATTTTTTGCTTTTTCTTCAATTTATTGCCTTATTAAAGCAAGATTTGCTGAAGAAAAAAATAAAGTAATAATATATTTTATTTTAGGTTCTTTTTTTTGCATAGGAGCATCAGTTACAAAACAAGCAGGGCTTTATATAGAGATTTTATACCCATTATTTGCATATTTACTTGTGTTTAGAAATTCAAAATTAATAGGAAATTCTGAAAAAATCAAATTATTACTTGTATCTTTCTTTTTTATGTTTGTTTTAAGCTCTGTCTGGTATGTTTATAAAGAGATTCAAATCGTAAACCATATTGATGATTCTGAAATAAGTTATGTTACAAATGCTATACATAACGGGAAAACTTATTTTGAACGTTTTATGACAGGAATTGACTTGCTTAAAAGAGAATTTGGAGATATAAATATTTACTTTGTATTTATATTTATGTTTTTAAGTATTTTAACTCCTCTTACAAGATGGTTGTTTCTATTAATAATAATGCCTTTTATTCTGATATGGGCAATATTTTACAGCTATGATATTAGAAATGTAACTCTTGCCCTTCCATTCATGGGATTATGTTATGGTTTTGGGATTAGTTTTATAATTGAAAAATTAAAGTTTATAAGATTTAACGAGATGTTTCCCCTTAAAAATTCGTTTAAAACATTGAGAATCAGCAATGTTATTGTTCTATTTCTGACAATTACAATTTTATTTACTTTAAATCTGATTTTACCGGGTAAATACCTGTTAAATATTCAGGCTGATAAAGAAATAAAGTTTATAGGAAAGACAAGCATAAAAAGGTAAAAAATGAATATTGCATTAGTTATTCCGGCATATAATCCTGACGAAAACCTTTTATCTCTTATAAAAGGTTTATCATCGTTTGCAAGGATTTTAATTGTAAATGATGGAAGTACTATTAACATTGATATTTTTAATAAATTAAAATTTGATAAAAATGTAATTATATTAAGTCATGCAATAAATATGGGGAAAGGCGCTGCATTAAAAACCGCAATGAATTATATTTATTGTAATTTGCCGGAAGTCGAAGGAATTGTAACTGCAGATGCTGACGGGCAGCACTTGATAACAGATATAAAGAAAGCCGCTGAATTATTAAAAAATAACGAATTTGTTCTTGGGGAGCGTGATTTAAAAAATGATGTGCCTTTAAGAAATTTTATTGGAAATTTGCTAACAAGAAAAATTTTCAATTTCCTTTCGGGCTTGAACGTATCTGATACGCAATCCGGTTTAAGAGGAATAAGAAGAGAATTAATTCCTGATTTATTAAGAATAAGGTCAAATGGTTATGAATTTGAAATGGAAATGCTTTTAAATACAAAAAAATGGGATATCAAGATGAAGAAATTCACCATAGAGACAATTTATTTAAATGGTAATAAATCATCACATTTTAATCCTTTAATTGATTCTATGAAAATCTATTATGTTTTTTTAAGATTTACTTTTTCTTCACTTTTAACAGCTCTAATAGATAATATAGTATTTTTTCTTTCATTTGCTGTATTTTCCAATATACTAATAAGTACTGTTTTGGCACGACTTATTGCATTAATAGTGAATTATTCTCTTGTAAAGAACCTTGTTTTTCATTCAAGAGATGTTTATAAAACTTTGCCCAGATATATTTTTCTTGTAATTTTAATGGGAAGCATTTCGTACGGATTAATTAATTATATGAACACTATTTTAAATATTAATGTTTTTGTGGCTAAAATAGGAGCAGAAATTATATTATATATTGCAAATTTTGCTATTCAGAGAGATTTGGTTTTTAGAAACAATGAAAAATAAAGAAATTCAAGCAACAGATTGGGATAAATATTACAGCAAACCTTTTAAAGCAACAAGTTTTACAAGGAAAATAACAGGCAATGTTTTGATTAATTTAATAAAAAAGAATATTCCTGAATTTTCAGGATTAAAAATAGTTGAATTTGGAGGAGCAAATAGTTGTTTTTTTGAGCTTATTCAGAATGAAATTAAGCCTCTTGAATATCATATTATAGATATTAATGATCTTGGATTAAGAAAACTTGAAAAAAGAGCTGCTAATTATCGCAACACATTTTTATATAATGACAATGTTTTAAATCTTGAAAATACTAAAAATATCAATGCTGATTTAGTTTTTAGTATAGGTTTAATAGAACATTTTACACAAGAAAATACCCAAAGAGCCATAAAATCTCATTTTGACATATTAAAACCGGGTGGACTTGCTGTCATGTCTTTTCCGACACCTACATTTTTATACAATGCAACAAGGAGGCTTTCAGAAATTTGTAAAATGTGGATTTTTCACGATGAAAGACCTATCAAACATGATGAAGTCATATCCAACAGTGTAAATTATGCAGAATTACTGGATTCTAAGACAATATGGTTAATATTTTTAACGCAAGGTATCATTGCTGCAAGAAAAAAATATTAACGCTTATATATTCGCCTAAGTTCACGTTTTATTTTAGCTAAAAGACCTATTTGAAAATTATTTGCCAGAATGTATTTATCCGCTTCTTTATTAGGCAAAGTGAAACTTGGATGAATAATCTCATCTATGTCATATCTTTTCATATTTGCAAACTTACTGTTTGTATCTATGCAATGAACCGCATTTTCTCCAAACCCAATATTAGTTATCAAGTTAACATTGGGATTGATTGCCAGTCCGTTCTGGCTAAATATCGCATAGTTCCACTGGTGATCCCAGGTTTGAGCAGATTTAGCCTGCATTTTTTTGAATATTTTAAGCCAGTGCTTTTGTACAAATTTTCCTTCAAAAATATTTTCGATCTGATTTTGTTCTTTGAATTTTGGGAAATTTTTTATATCTATATCATAGTATTTCCAAGCTCTACGCCACGTGGCAAACCCCCATATATGTGCTATTTTTGAAAAATAATAGCTACCGTCACCAATTTTTTTACCATTAAGATAATTTGTTCCGCTTATATGCATAATTCTTTTGTCATCATGGTAATATTCAAGTAATTCTTGACAATACCAGAAAAAAGACGGGTCTGGTAGGCAATCATGTTCTAAAATTATTCCGTTTTCAACATTTTTAAAGAACCAGTTTATTGCTGAGCTTACAGCTTTTCTAGGACCATGGTTTTTGTCAAGAAAAAGAGTCTTTAAATCACATTCCCAATCAACTTTATTAACAATTTTTCTTGTTTCAAGACATTTTTGAGCTTCATCTTCTCTATTTTCTCTTGCACCATCAGAAAATATAAAAAGCTGTTTAGGTTTAACCTTTTTAATTTCATTAAAAACTGTACCTGCTGTATCAGGGGAATTGAATATTATAAACAAAATTGGGGTATTAAACTCTTTCATTTTTTACTCCGGAAAATTTTTCAAAATTTCATCATAAACATTATCCCAACTGAAATTATTTGCAGTTTTACAGGAATTTATACTAATTTTTTTGTATAATTCAGAATTATTTATTAATTTTAACATCATATCAGCAAGATTTTTTGACTGTTTATGTTCAAATGTTAGTCCATTTTCAAGGTGATTTATAACTTCTGAACAACCGCAAATATCACTTACAATAACGGGAATTCCATTACCCATTGCTTCAAGGGCAACCATACCAAAAGTTTCTACAAGAGAAGGTAAACAGAGGCAATCTATGTTTTCATAAAATTTGTCTAGATTTTTTGGTTTAGACAATAGCTCAACTTGTTTTTCCAGTCCTGTGAGCTTAACTAGCATCCTTATGAAAAACCTTTCTTTCGGCTTTGGAATTATAATAATTGCTTTAAAATTAGGATTATTTCTTTTAACCATTTTTAAAGCTTCAAAAAAGATATAACCGCCTTTGCTTTTAAAATTTGGTGCAGAAAGACCAAAAATAAAGGTTTTATCAGGATAATTTCTTAATTTATTTTTTTTATAATAGTCATCAAGTCCTGGATAAATAACTATTACATTATCCGGGTTAACATTAAGGTTCTCAACAATGTCGTTTTTAATCTTTTGCGAAACAACAAATATCTTATCAAATTGCTTAACAGTATTTTTTTGTTCCTGAATACGCTTTAAATGCTTTGGTATTATATAATATTTAAGTTTTTTATATAATCCAAACCTTTTTCTTAACTCTTTAAGAGAAAAATCATGAAGGTAAGTAGCTTTAAAATCAGCATTTAAAAATTTTAAAGGGGATATTATACCATCGGAAAGAATTAGATCATATTTTTGAGAATAATCTTGTTGTTCTAACCTCTTAACTAATTCATTAATGCCGTCAGGTTTAGTTTGAGTATTTGTTCTATTACATATTATATTTATCAAGAATTTATTTGAAGCAATAAAACGATCAATAATAATACTGGTGAATTTTTCCTTTCCTCCGGAAAATTTTCCCCTCTCATAAGAGTTTATTGCAAAACAAATATTTTTTTTATTAGAGCTCATTTAATTTCTCTATTACTTCCTGTGCTTTAATGCCATGTCTGTCAGGGTTTAATATTATCCTGTTTTTATCTTTATCTTTAGGACCCCATTTTGTAACACAATCATAATAAAAAAGTGCAACGGTTGGAATATTAAGAGCAAATGCTAGATGCATAGAGCCTGTATCCACACTTACAAATTTATCACATTTTGCAATAATTGCACCTAACTGGGCTATGGTAGTTTTTCCAGTTATATCAATAAAATTATTCTGTCCAAAATTCCTTATATCCTGAACAAACTTAGCTGTAATATCGGAATCATCACCAACTATAGCAACTTTATAATCAGTAGTTTTATTTATTATTTTTATAAACTCTGCTGCATCTTTTGGCCACCAGTTTTTGCCTTCAAGTCTAGCACAGGGGCAAAAGCCTATTAACTTTTTATTTGAGCAGTCTGATTCATTTAATATTTCATTTATATAAACATTATCTTTTTCACTAAAATTAAATGAAAACTTATAGTCTGATTTATAAAGACCTAATGGTTTTAAAAGCCTCATATAATGCTCACTTATATGAATTTTCATATCATATTCTTCTTTCAGAAAAGGAATTGTGTTTGTTAAAAAGATAGACCTGTTCTGACAAACTCTGCCTAACCTCTTCTTAGCTCCAAGCAGGAAAGCAAAAAAAGCACATCTAAAAGAATCAGTTAAAAGAATAGCTAAATCTATTTTATGATTCTTTCTTATAGAAAAGGCAAGTTTAACGAGTTTTTTAAACCCTTTATGATCTCCACGCCTATCGTATACAAGCACTTCATCAACATTCGGTAAATATTTTGCTGTTTCATAACTTGGTTTAAGGGTAATATATATAATTTTTGAATCAGGATACTTTTTTTTGAGTTCAATACAAACCGGGCTTGAGTTTATAACATCCCCAATATATCCAAGGTTAATTAAGGTAATAGTTTTTATATTTTCTAACATTATTTTTGCTGTCTGTTTCCTGTTATTAAGCTATTCCAATAAATTTGTGAATCCATTTATGAGGAGGCAAATGGTAATTTGCTTCTTCATCAAGAAAAATACCATTGGTAAAATTAATATAAATGAGTGAATAACCAATGCTTTTCATATACTTGAGAAAGCTATCTTTATCTCTGAGTACTTCAAGTACAATAAAAGTTGGTCTGTATTTTGTCCAGTCATTACTTTGAAGTACTTCCATGTCAAAACCCTCAACATCAACAGATATAAAATCAACAATCCTGTCAGGATAATAAGTCTCAAATACTTCTTTAAGAGTTATAACAGGCACTTGTATAGTTGATACAACTCTATGACCCAGTTTTTCAAACTCCGGAATTTCATCTTTATCAAATGTTGATATTTTATCATCCGACATTTGATAAAATGGTAAAGTTTCTTTTTTTGCCCCTATGCCAATATTCAAATTTATATCATGCGATCTATACTTTTTAAATTTATCAAAAAGATCAGGATTTGGTTCAATATTTACGCCAGTCCAGCCTCTCTCGTAGAAAAACTTTGTATTACTCCAGCTTTTAGGATCATTTGCTCCAACATCAATATATACCCCATTTTTTTTACTTTTGAGCATATTATCCAGAATAATATCTTCATATAACTGGCTGTTTGATTTTAATACTAATCTGCAAAATGGTAATTTAATATATTTATTCATATCCTAAGCCTCAAAAATTATTTTCTGTCGTTAACATTAATTAATTTATTTTATAATAAGTTTCATTTTTATGTATAAAATCATCTTATATTGATACAAAACCCTGTCTTATGATTAGAAAAATTAGGATTATGGAATGGATCATCTGATATTAAATATCCCCAGTTATTTCCCATATAGACATATGCGTTACCGTTCATTTTTCTGATTTTTTTTCTTGTTACAGATTCATAATGATAAATTTCAGCATGAGGATTATAAACATTATAATATCCTGCTTTTAATAGTTTAAAACAAAAATCACTATCATTGCATTCGTTAGCTAAATCTTCATTTAATCCGCCTACTTCAAAATATTTTTCCTTGGAAACAAAAAGACAAGCACCTGCAAACCAGGCATATTCCCTTATAATATGTATAAAGTTTTTATAACCAGGATTATTTCTTTTTATAAGACAATTTGCATTAGCATTAGTCGCAAGAGATCCTGTTTCTTGAATTCTATTGTTAGGAAATAGGACTCTTAAACCAACAGCACCGGTTTTTGGAAGCTGCAATATACCAAGAGAGGATTCAAGCCAGTCAGATGTAATTATCTTTGTATCATTGTTTAAAAGTAATAAATAATCACCTTGCGCTTCTTGCGCTCCTATATTATTTAATTTTGAATAATTAAAGTCTATATCAGCGTCAATAATTTTGAATGGAACAGTATTTAAATAGTCAAAGGTTTCATTTTCGTTGCTTCTATTGTTTACAAGTAAAATCTCATAATTTTTATAAGTAGATCGAGTTTCAATGCTTTCTATGCATTGTTTTAAATAGTCAACTTTATCCTTAAAAGGTATTATTATTGATATTTTAGGATTATTTATCGGATAAAATTTTAAAATATTTATGCCTTTTATGTTGTAGTTAACAATTTTAGAATTTAAATCGGTAACTTTATCTTTAATAATATCTTTAGTTGATGTCTTTGCAATCTTTTCAGTATTTTTCCAGCTCCTATGATAGAGTACATCAGGAATTCTATAGATATAAATTCCTAAATCAGTGAGTTTTAATGTAATTTGATATAAAAATTTCTGATTAATCCTGTTATTTTTTAATTCAGAGATTAAATTCTTATTATTTTTCAAACATAAAAAAGCACTCATATAGTTGTGGCTGAGAAGAATTAAAGGTGCATAGCAAGTTTTAAAATAGGGATTAACTCTTATTCCAAAACGGTTGATTATATCTTCATCACTATAAATTAAAGCCATTTCTGGATTGTTTTGTATAACATTAGATAAAGAATTTAAAGAATGAGCTGAAATAATATCTTTCTGTTCTATAAAACATATATGAGAAAATTTGGATAAATCATTATTTTTTATTTGGTCCGCCTGAATCAGTTCAAAGTTTTTATATAACTGGTTATTTAGTGATTTTTCAAGCTTTTTTAGAATTTTTTGATCTAATTTATCTTGCCAGAAATATATTAAAGCAAAATTAAAATTCGATTCATTTTTTATGTACTTTAATTGAGCCTTGTTATACTTCCATATTTCATATCTAATAAATGAATTTGGGCTTAATATTTTATCAAGAAGATATGATGAAGAATTTTTTAGCTTTATCGAACATTCTTTAATATTTCCTCTTAACAAATCAAGGGAAAAATTGATTATTATCTGAGGTATTTCTTTTAATTTTGCCATCTAGTTCTCTGCCTCAGGAAGTTTTTTAAGTTCTTCTATTATATCTTCTGCTTTAATTTCTTTTGAAGTATATATCAATTTATTTCTATTCAGGTCTTTAGGTCCCCATTTTTTATAATTATTCTGAAAAAATAAAGCTAAAACAGGTATTTTAAGAGCACATGCAAGATGCATAGGAGCAGAATCCATACTTACAAACTTTTTGCATTTTGAAATAACAGCCCCTAATTGACCCATGGTTGTTTTTCCTGTTAAATCAAGAAAATCTGTTATGCCTTCGTTTATAAGTCTCTGAGAGAATCTTTTTACATCATCACGACCTGTTACAATAATTCTTTGATTTGAACTTTCAGATATATATTTTACAAATTTAACAGCTTCGTCTTCATTCCAATCTTTGAAAGATTGTCCCGATTTTGGGCAAAAACCTATTAAATCGTAATTATCATAACAGGATTCCTTAATAATATTATCAATATAGATTTTATCTTTATCAGGAAAACTATAACCCATTTCATAATCAGGTTTATAAAGTCCCAAAGGTTTTAAAACTCTCATATACTGTTCTGAGGCATGTACCTGAAGTTCTTGTTCTTCTTTTAAATAAGGTGATTTATGAGTTAACAAAAAACCTCTGCTTTCAAAATCTTTTCCGATTCTTATTTTTGCCCCAAGTAAAAAAGCAAGAAGTGCACTTCTAAAGCTTTCATTAAGAATAACAACCATATCGATTTTTTTTGACTCAAGTAAAAAAGCAAAGTTAAATATTTTTAAGCCATGATGTTTCCGTCTTTTATCGTAAATATAAACTTCTTGAACACCTGGAAGACAGGAAGCCACATCCTTACTTATAGGGATAGTTATGTAGATTAATTTAGCCTCTGGATATTTTTTCTTTAATTCTATACAAACAGGGCTTGTATTGATTAAATCTCCTATTGATCCAAGGTGAATTATTGCAATAGTTTTCATTTTCCAGATTTCAGCCTATTATTGTCCCAAACTTTAGCTAAAAGTGAAAATCTATAAAATGCCATCATATAACATAGGAAAAAGCCCTGTATTCCATCAAGATAACCTTTTTTGATAAAATATAATCTTATAAATACCCAAAAAGGTCTGAATAAAAGGTTGAATAGAGAATATTTTTTCCCGCTGAGTACATATTTTTCGGCCTCAAGTGAAGTATATTTATTTAACCTTGATATAAATGATTCTATAGTATCGTAATTATAATGAATCATTGCAAGATCAGTTCTTTCTCCGGAAATCGTAAGTAAAATTCCTTTTGTTTCAGGCATACAATGGACTTGAGGTGGCCACCATGCATACCCTTTACGGAAAAAACGAACTTGTTGACCAGGATACCACCCTGCTCCTTTAATCCATTTCCCAAACATATAGTTTTTTCTTGGAATAGCAAATACATCCGGACAATTTTGCTTCGTTATTTGCTCTTTTAAATATTTTAAAAGTTTATCAGGTATTATTTCATCTGAATCTACAACAAGAATCCAGTCACTTTGCGCATGTTCAAGTGCGAAATTTCTTGCAGGATCAGCATATCCAACATTTTCATGATAAATAATTTTTGCACCAAATTTCTGTGCTATTTCAATAGTTTTATCTGTACTGTGCATGTCACATACAATAATTTCATCACAGGAACAAACTGAACTGAGGCACTCTTCCAGATATTTTTCTGAATTAAAAGTATGAATAATTGCTGTAATACCCATTTTTCTTCTCCAATTTAAACCATTATAAGGTCATTAAAATTTTGTATTAAATTTTTAGTCCAGCTTGCTGGAGTTCCTCTGATTATTTTGCGTCTATTATTATCACCAGGCCACCATTTGCCATAATTATCCTGTACAAATAGTCCTATTGTTGGTACTTCAAGAGCTATCCCCATATGCATCGGAGCTGTATCAACGCTGATAAATACTTTAAATTTCTTTATCAAAGCTGTAAGCTGGGGAACAGTTGTTTTATTTGTAAGATCAATAAAATCACTTACTCCAAGTTCTCTCAACTTGTCTGCAAAATCTCTTCCGCTATCCTGACCTATGATAATAACTTTTTGGTTTGGATTTTGATTTATATAGTTAATAAATTTTGTCCCTTCTTCTGGTATCCAGTCTTTGCAACCGTACCTTGCACAGGGACAAAGACCAATAAGTTCCTGCCCGTAAGAAATTCCTGATCCTGCAAGAAGTCCATTTATATAGTCATCATCAGCCTGTGAATAGTTTAATCCAAACTTGTAATCAGAGTTATAAAGACCTATGGCTTTTAAATTTCGCATATAGATTTCTGCTATATGTACCTTAAAGTCTTTTTCTTCTTCCGGCCAATCTACTGTATGGGTTAAAAATATTCCTCTACCTTCACTATCATGTCCGATTCTGTACTTTGCTCCAGTTAAAAATCCAAATAAGCCACTTCTAAATGTTTCATTCAGGAGAATTACCATATTAAATCTATACATTAATCTTAATTTTAAGGCTAATGGTAACATTTTTATGCCTTTATGCTTAATATCTTTGTCAAAGACTACAACTTCATCAACAGCTGGCAGATATTTCGCTATTTCTTCACTTTTTGGAACTGTAATAAAGATTATTTTTGCGTCAGGATAAGCTTTTCTAAGTTCTATTGTTACACAGCTTGCGTTTACAACATCTCCAACAAAACCAAGATTGATTACAGCTATTGTTTTTATGTTTTTTAATTTCATTTTCTTACCCTGAACTTCAAATCCTTATTTTATTCTAACTCAACAAAAATTCAATTTGCGAATAAACTTCATTCACATTTTCAGGCTTTAAAATAATTTTGTTCAACTGTGGAAATATGGGAGTAAAATCTCTTGTGGAAGCTTCTCTAAAGTAAATACCCAGTGAAGGTTTTTGCATTAGATTACATAGATGCAGAGGACCGGTATCATTTCCTATATAACCTTTTGAAGACCTTAAAAGCTGTGCAAGTTTTACCATATTCAGTTTTCCTCTGAAATCTCTAAAAAATGTTTCTTTAGGAATGGGGAAACTTTTATCTAATCCTATAAAGATAGATTCTAAACCATAATAACGATTTATTTTTTCAGCTATCTCAAGGTAATTTTTCTCATTCCATCTTCTGTCAGCATCAACTTTTCTGTTGCTTGCAGCTTCCATGCAAAATACAAAATAATAATTCTCTGGAGATTTCCAGCTTGTTAAGTCTTTTTGTAAACTAAAAGTTTCAGTATTAAAGTTGAAAGTATCAATAATCTGTTCTGTCGAGAATCCTAAATCAAGACATATTCCGAAAATTGATATAGTAATTGTCGAGAAATAAAATTTTTCCCTTAAAAAATTAATAAGTTCTGGTGGAAATATCTTGTCGATCTTATCAAAAGAAATATAGTCAGCATCATGAGTATACTTTACGTAGCCTCTAAAAGGATTAAATAGACCATATGTTTCTTTTGCCCTGTAGCCCAGATTCTTACTTGTAGGTGCAAGAAAAAATGCTTTATCATGCATATAAAACCAGGATTTAACTTTTTGAAACATATTCATTTGTGTGCTTTTTCTTGTATTAAAAGCTTGAATTACTTCAGCCAACCCTGGAAATGTTGATACTATTTTTATATCCAGATTTTTTTTGTATTTTATGTTTAACTGTTGCAAGCAAAAAATTGCAGGCAGAGACAGGATGGCATCTCCGAGCCGAGGCTGAAGGACTATATCAACTGTATTTTTATATTTATTTACAATCATTTATGTTTATATATCCAGCTTTAATTCTTATTTTGAATTATTAAATATTAATATACACAGGGCAAAAATCAAAATTTTATCCTGAAAATTTTTTAAGTATTTTATACAGTAGGTTACGGATTTTAATAACATATATATTGTTATTAAAAGTTTCTATATTGAATAATACTGATGCACTACTAGAAAACCAATTTTTGTAGGGTTCTGATCCTCTTCCAAAGTCAAATTTCTCTATATTTTTAGAAAAAGCTTTTATAATCAGTTCATTAAGTAATATTTTCCCAGGTGAAATCGGTTTATAATCTGTATTATATACAGGCATGCTTGACCAGAAGGTGTTGTTTGAATCAATATATCCAAAATGATAAGCCACAGTTTTATTTAAATTAGGTAAAAATAATCTGGAAAATGTAGTTAAATCTGTTTTCATTAGCAGATCGTTTATAAAAAGTTCAAGATTGGCTTTTTTTACCAACATACCACCATTCCATCTCTTTTTGTGAAGGTCAAGAAATTCTTTTATATAGCTTTTTCTGTCTTCCAGATTGTATTCAAAACATAATTCTTCACTATAAAGTTTAACAGCGTTGTTTTTACATCTTTTAAGGTCATCCTTCAGTTTTCTTTTAGGTTCAAAAGGTCTATTTAAAAATGGTTTTAGTTCTGTTACATGCGATATATATCTTATGCTTTTGCCTGAGAAGTTTTTAATTAATTGTTTTCCAAATTCTGATTCGCTGTTAACGTGTTTAAAATTAATTTCTAACTTTTGCTGTTCTATAAATTCCAATAATTTATCTATATACTTGATATCAGAATATAAAATATTGAATTCATCATACATATCAGGCTTTGTCCCTATTAAAGACAGTCTATTTCTGTATATATAAAATGGAGCAATGAGTTTTAAATTATTATCTTCCTGTATTGTAATTATATAAAGGTTTCTATCTCTTTTAAAATATTTAAACCAGAGATTGCACCAGTCAGGAGAAAGGTTGTAGTTTCCTCCAAGATTGTACAAATCTTGCCAATTTTTAACTAATTCGCTGTTAAATTCTGAATATACTTTTATTTCTTCCATGTTATCTCATTCTACTCATTTAAAGTTTCATAAAAGTATGAATATTAATAATACTAAATACTTCAGCATATTTACAGTTAAACTGCATTCCTCTGTATAAATTTAACGATTTTATCCCATTTTTAAAATCAACATGTTTTAACTGAGATTGATAAATATCTATAAGAGACTTTTTTTCTTCTATTACATCTGAAATATCGAAATAAAAATTGGGTATAGTTAGTGGAGACCATACTTCATAGAATGCTATTTTTAAGCTGGATTTGTGTTTTTTTGATTTTAAAAGTTTTTGAAGAAGGGTGGTTACGGCTTTATGATCTTTATGCTGATCGAAATAGTTTGGAATAAAAATATAATCATATTTTTCAATATCAATATTTTCAAATACAGGATAATTATTGATTAATTTACAATCTTCTATTTCCAGCATGCTGTAATTTGATATGCTTAATTTATCAAGAACTTTTTCAAATTCAAGCTTTCTAATAGCGGCTATATTATCTTTTGGTTGATCATAGCCTCCTCTTCCTCCGTCAGTTAAACAGATAATATCAAAATTAGCTGAATGTTTTAAAAGTAGTCCTCCGCAGCCCATAGTTTCATCATCAGGATGTGGTACTAAAAGTAAGCATTTATCGTTGCTATTTAGCTCAAGCTTTACCGGAGCTATTTTTTCAAAGTGAAAAATACGTGCCAACTTTAAAAAACGATTTGCATACACAATTTTTTGATATATTTTCTTTATATCCAACATTTTTATAAAATATCCATTCTGTCTACATATTGTTATAATAATTATCATATAAAAATATAACATCTGGATTAAATTAAAATAAAGCTTTAATTAAAAAATATGAAAAAAATTGCATTTATAATTAAACTTTTTCAAAGTAACAGCTTTCATGGAGGCGGTGAAAAGCTGTTTTACAATATTATCAAAAATTTTGTAAAAGATGGAAATCTTGTAGACATTTATTGCAGCAAGTCTGATGTTGATAACTTTTCTGGAGTCAATGAAATAATTGTTATTGATAAAATCTATGATCATACAGATCCTGAAACTATGGAAAATTTTTATGATGAAGTTAAAAAATTATCTGTAGACAAAGGTTATGATTATATTATTTCTGAAAATATAACTCCTACTGTTGATATAACATTTTTACAGGGACATTCGCTTGTTCACAGGCAGCGTAAATTGAAGAATTTCTTTGAATCATTTTTATACAATTTCAGAAGTGTTAAGAAAAATAGGATTAAATATCAGCAAAAGTGGATGAAGGAAGGCTATAGGAAAATTTTTGCTGTATCAAATGTCCTTAAAAATGATATAATATCAAACTTTAATATTCCTGAAGATAAGATCAGTGTGGTTTATCCGGGTGTTAAAATTGATAGGGAATTTAAGTATGAATGTAAAGAAAAAGATTATACAGTTTTTGGTCTTTCTGCACCGGGGTTTAAAATAAAAGGAGGATATATCTTTTTAAAAGCCCTTTGTTTACTCAAAAATAAAGGCTACAAATTTAAAGCCAGAATTATTTATCCTAAATTTAAAAAAAATCTGTGGGTAAAATTTCTTGTAAAACTTTATAGAATTGAAGATAATGTTGAATTTTTACCGCTTCAGAAAGATATGAGCACTTTTTATGACAGTATAGACTGCGTTATTATTCCTTCACTTGAAGACACATTTAATCTGGTAGCATTGGAAGGGATGTCTTATGGCAAGCCCTGTATAGTAAGTACAAATGCAGGAGCTTTTGAAATTATTCAGGAAGGGATAAATGGTTTTAAATTTAATATGGATAAAAAATCTTTTAAAAATCTTGCTGAAAAAATGATATTTTTTATGGATAATAAAGAAAATCATGAGGAATATTCAAAAAAATCTTTTGAGGCAGCAAAATTTTACAGCTGGGATAAAACTTACAAGGATTTATTCGGTTGTTTATCAGAATTGTAAAGTTTTTGAATTTTGAAATTTATTCGATTTTTATTGATTAATTTTATGTGCAAATAAAAATTTTTTTGTTTTATACTTCTCATCAAAATAAGGAGTCAAACACAAATGAGTAATTATTCCATTGGAGTAGATCTTGGTGGCACAAAAATACTGGCCGGAGTTATTGATACAGATACCGGAACAGTAATAGAATATTCGAAAAAGCGAACGCAAACAGAATTTGGCAGAAACAGCATTATTCAAAATATTATAGAAAATGTTGAAAAGGCTATTTGTAAAGCACAAATACCTGTTTTAAAAATATCTTCATTAGGAATTGGAGCAGCAGGCCAGGTTGACAGGGAAAAAGGAATTCTGATTTCATCTCCAAATCTTGAATGTTATGATATAGAACTTAAAAATATTCTCGAAAATCACTTTAACATTCCTGTATATGTAGGGAATGATGTTGAAGTTGCAACTCTTGGAGAAATGAAGTTTGGAAGTGGCATAAACTACAAAAATTTTGTCTGTATATTTATCGGTACCGGTATTGGATCAGGTATTGTACAGGGAGGCGAAATATATCAGGGTTTTACAGGAACAGCAGGTGAAATTGGGCATATTATTGTTGATTCAGGCGGCAGAGCATGTTCCTGTGGAGGGCATGGATGCCTCGAAGCATATGCCTCAAGGACTGCAATTGAAAAGAAAATACTTGCTTCTCTAAAAAAAGGACATAAATCGGTTATTAAGGATATTATTAAAGATGAAGAGCAAATACGCTCAAAACATATTAAACAAGCTCTTGATGAAGGTGATGAAATTGTATTAAACTGCATTACAGAAGCTTCAGAATATTTAAGCAGTGGCCTTGCAACTATTATTAACTTCTATAATCCTCAGTTAATAATCCTTGGAGGTGGTTTAATCAGTAATATTGACTTTTTTTATGAAATAACCGTTAAAAAAACAATTGCCAAATCATTGCCAACTCCTTCAGAAAGAGTTAAAATCGCAAGAACTGCGTTAGGTGATTTTTCAGGTATAGTAGGTGCTTCATTATTGGAAAAAGTTTATGTAGATAATCTTGAAAAACTTAATTAAATATGCGTGAAGGAAAACAAAATGAAAACTTTTATTTCAGGAAAAATACAGGGTATAAAAGTTACAGATAAATCAATAAACTATAACGGAAGTGTTACGGTTGATTCTGAACTTCTCAAACGAGCCGGCATAGATCCTTATGAGCAGGTTTGGGTTGCCAATCTTGCTAATGGTGAAAGATTTGTGACTTATGCACTTCCATCCGAAATAAAGGGTATATTTACCTTAAACGGAGGCTGTGCAAGACTTGGTGAAACAGGAGACAGGTGTATTGTCCTTGCATATCGGATGGAAGATAAATTCAGCGGGGCCAATGTTGTATTTTGTAATGAAGATAACAGCATCAAAGAAACTATGTTTTATCAGACCCCTGAGAATTTATAGTTCGAAATATGTAAAAAATTAAAAAACGGAGGGGTTATTATGAAATTTTTACATACAATGATCAGAGTTGCTGATATTGAAAAATCACTTGATTTTTATCAGAATATTCTGGGATTAAATTTAGTTAGAACAAAAGAATTGCCTGATGCTACGCTATATTTTCTGACAGATGAATCAGGTTGCTGTGAAATAGAGCTTACTTATAATAATACTAAACCGGAAGGCGGATATCAGCTTGGAAATTACTTTGGTCATCTTGCATTTCAAACAGATAATATAGATAAATTCAGTGAAAAATTAAAACAACATGGATTGGATTATTTCAGAACTCCTTTTAAAATAAATGCTATAGGCTCTACAATAGCATTCATAAAAGATCCGGATGACATTCAAATCGAGATTATCGAGAAAAAATAATATTGAAGTCAGGGAAAATTTCAATTTTTCATAAACATAATAACTAAATAGGGAATTTATTAAACTTTAATTCTTACATAAAATTTAAGTTTAATATTAATCCGGAGATTTTTGTATGGAAGTAATTACAGCAATAAATCTTTTCAATGGACAATGTATAGATACTTTAGAAACTGATTATAATATACTTTCTGACCTTTCCCCTCTCGATGCAGCTGTAAAATGGAATAATATCGGTGCTAGCTGGATTCAATTGACTGATGTAAACGGAGTAAAAGAATTTAATCCGTTAAATACCGATATAGTTAAAAACATAATTGCGAAGGTCAAGACTCCTGTTCAGGTCGCAGCAGGAACGGATAGTTTTGAAGCCTTTGAAGATTTACTGTCAATTGGTGCATCACGAATTATCATTAATAATAAAGTTTTATGCCGTTCTGATTTTGTAGGGAATGTGCTTGAAAATTTTCCAGATAAAACAGTAATTCTGTTTGATGTAGATTCAGGAATGACAAAACTTGATGATAATTATCATGAAAGTATTGTGGATATTGTTAATAAACTTAAAGAGCAAGGTTTACAGAGAATTATTTATCATGATATATCAAATAATTATGAATTTAACTATGATGATTTTTTTACTCTTGCTAAGAAAGTGGATTTGCCGATTATGGCTTCAGGCAAATTAAATGATATGCAATCAATAAAAAAATTAAAATTGTTGTCTGAATGTGATGATGTGAACATAGAAGGAATTATTTTGTCAAAAGCTCTATATCGAAATCATATTGACCTCTATGAAGTGATCAAACTCATAGAAGCATATCCTTATATTGGAGATTTTTACTCAAGAGAAGATATTTGTTAGATATATATTAAATCGGAGGGGGTAATCGATCTTTTTGATCAGGCATAATCTTAAGGGTTCTCCAAGTGGCTAATTGATTGAAATAAGCCATATATGATAGTCTATATGATGTATTGGGATATAACCCAGTTAAAAAAAGCTATTATAGATTTTACATACTCAAATATTACAATATATTTACTATTATAACCTTTCAAATTTTATATTTTAGCTATTACTTTAATTTCTGTGGAATTAGACAAATTAATATCTTATATGCTCCAAAAAGGAGGTTATTTAATGAGAATTGCGCAAGTTGCTCCTCTATGGGAATGTGTTCCTCCTAAAGCTTATGGAGGGACAGAATTAATTGTTTATATCTTATGCGAGGAATATACCCGGAGAGGATTTGATGTAACACTTTTTGCAACAGGTGATTCAACTACCTCAGCTACATTAGAACCTATTATCAAAACTCCCATGAGAGCGCAGAACATAAAATATCCTATTTATTATGAATTGCAGTGTATCAGCAAAGTACTTGAGAAATGGCAGGAATTTGATATTATTCATAATCATATTGGTTATCAATTCTTACCATTCGTAAATTTAATAAATATTCCTGTTATAACTACATTACATGGAGCTTTTATAATCAAAGAAGAAGTGGAATTTTATAAAAGCTACAGGAAAAATTCTCTGGTTTCAATCAGTGATGCGCAAAGGGCATATGCACCTGATCTTAAGTATGTTTCAACTGTTTATAACGGAATACAGGTTGAAAAATATCCTTTTGAACCTAAATATAATACTGATAAACCATATTTAGCATTTCTTGGTCGTTTTTCAGAAGAAAAAGGTCCTCATCTTGCGATTAAACTTGCTAAGGAAACAGGATGGAAACTAATAATGGCAGGAAAAATTGACAAGGATGATAAAGCGTTTTATGAGAGAGAAGTAAAGCCGCAAATAGATAATAAACAAATTATATATATCGGTGAACTTGGTCATGATGCAAAGTGTGAATTATTAAAAAGCGCTTATGCTACTATACATCCTGTTACATGGCCGGAGCCGTTTGGTCTGGTTATGACAGAATCAATGGCTTGTGGAACGCCTGTTCTGGCACTCAAAAATGGTTCAATTCCCGAAGTAATTCTGAATGGAAAAACAGGTTACATTGAAAATAACATTGAGGACCTTATTAAGAGAGTTAAAGATGTTGAAAAAATAGATAGACAGATATGCAGAAAACATGTGGAAAGAAACTTTTCTGCTCAGAAAATGGCTGACGAATATTTATCTGTATACAGGAAACTAATTGGACAAAATAAATTTGATATTAGTATTGATGCGGATATTCCAGCATCATTAAATTTTAAAGAAAATTAAATTTAAACATACTCTGAATTTTTCTTTTTTAAACTCTTGCCCACTAAATATCGAATTATCGGTATTTAACCTGATTTTATTATAAGACTAGACTTGTTCTCGATTTAATAATTATTAATACGAGTTAACATAATAACTCAGCTTAAATTTGTTTTCGGTTAAAAATCATTAATAATAACAGTTTAAGTACACCCGAAAAACATTATCATAGCTTCAATATATGACAGTATAAAAACGTTATATTATCAGGAGAAAATCATGTCAGTTACATTAATGGGTGAAAATTTTAATCCTATTAAAAGAACTATTAAAAATAACAGGATTTTTCTTGTAACTGATCAGAATGGAGATATAATTGGAGGAAATTCTTCAGGTTTTGGTCTTTACACTGATGATACCAGATTTTTAAGTAGACTTGAACTTGAATTAAACAATACAAAGCCGGTTATTCTTTCATCGTCATCTGAAGCCAGTCATTCATCAGTTATAATTGCGAGTAATGTTGTCATGTCCGATCATATTGATCCAGCTAAAGATATAATTCAGGAAACTATTCAGATTAAACGTGAAAATATAATATATGGAGATTACTTTGAAACGATAACAATAACAAATTATAATCTGTTTGAAGTCGGATTAAAGCTTGAATTATTTTTTGATGCAGATTTTCTGGATATATTTGAGGTTAGAAATATTTCTCCTTTTGAAAAGGAAACTCAAAAAAAAGTTATTTGTGATAATGGCAACTTAAAATTTATCTATCAGGATATTACAGGAGCAACATTGTCAACAGAAATAATATTTGTTGAAGAAAAGCCTGTAAGTATTGAGAATGGAAATGTGATTTTTGAATTTTCTCTTGGTACAAGTGCAAAAAAAGAAATAAAATACCAGATAAATTTAAAATCAACAGCTTCTCTGCCAGAAAAGTTGTCAGCATATGATTTTAACGAAGCATTTGAAAAAGCGGTTGTTGATGATAGAAACTGGTTGGAAAGTTCTGCAAGATTCTTTTCTAACAATGAAGACTTCAATGAAATGGCCGTAAGAGGCAGTAAAGATATCAATATGCTCAGAATAAACACCTATTACGGAGAATATATTGCTGCAGGCATTCCCTGGTTTACAACATTATTTGGAAGAGACAGTATTATATGTGCACTGCAATGTCTTCTTTTAAATCCAAATATAGCAAAAAGTACTCTTGAAACTTTGGCAAAGTTTCAGGGAAAAGAAGAAAATCCTTGGAGAGATGAAGAACCGGGAAAAATTCTCCATGAATTGAGGTTTGGAGAACTTGCGCGAAGCAATAAAGTTCCGCATAGTCCATATTATGGAACAGTAGATGCAACTCCGTTATGGATAATACTGCTTCATGATTATTTTAAGTGGACAGATGACAGGGCAACTCTGGAAAAATTATGGACAAATGCGCTAGATTGCTTAATGTGGATGGATAATTATGCAATGATTAATAATGGATATGCGGCATATATAAAACGAAGTTTTGAAGGTCTTGATAATCAGGGATGGAAAGATTCTTGGAATTCAAATATTCATAAAGACGGAAGTTATGCTGAATCGCCAATTGCTCTTGTTGAAGTTCAAGGATATTTTTATGCTGCAAAGATAAAACTTGCTGAGCTTGCCGGGTATATAGGTGAAAATAATCTTAAATTAAGGTTATTAAAGGAAGCTCAGGAGTTTAAGGAAAGGTTTCACAGGGATTTTTGGATGGAAGATCTTCAATTTTATGCAATGGGACTTGACAAATATGGAAAGCAGATGAAAGTAATTTCATCTAATCCTGGACATTGTCTCGAAACAGGTATTATTGATGATTATTATGCAAACATAGTAGCTGAAAAATTTTTTACATTAAATATGTTCAGTGGATGGGGAATAAGAACATTGAGTAATGAGATTGTAAGCTATAACCCTATGAGCTATCATAATGGGACTATATGGCCGCATGATAACAGTATTATAACATATGGTCTTGCAAAAATCGGAAGAATGGATTTGGCAAATAGAGCAGCAACTTCTCTCTTTGAAGCTGCAAGATTGATGAGGTACAAAAGATTACCTGAATTATTTTGCGGTTTTTCACGAGTATATAACAGACAGGATCCTCCTGTAAGTTATCCTGTGGCATGTAAACCACAGGCATGGGCTGCTGCCAGCATCTTTTTAATGATACAGGCTATGTTTAATATTGTTCCTGATGCGCAAAGCCAGGAATTAAGAATATATAATGCAATAATACCATTATGGCTTGATTATTTAAGGATTGAGAATATAAGGGTTGGAAATGCATCAGCCGATCTTGAATTTAGAAAAACACAAAAAAGCCACGTTATAGATGTTCTCGATAAAAGAGGAAAGCTGGATATAATCATCAGGAAATAATTTTAGATTATATTAAGCTTGGTTAACAAAATAAAAGAGCCCTTAGTATTGGTAATAGATTAGATAAATTAATTTTATATTTAGGGGATTGACTCAGTTATAAATATTTAAAACAATATTATAAATTAGAGTTATGACGAGCTTGATTAATTATGATTGATTTTGATAAATATTCAATAAAAATTGATGATAAGAGAATTTTGGTAAGAAGTGCAGCCCTTCATTACTTTAGAATTCCGGGAGTAAATTCCTGGAAAGACAGGCTTAGCAAAATTAAAGCATGCGGATATAATACAGTCGATCTTTATTTCAACTGGGCATATCATTCGAAAGAACCCAATGTTTACGATTTTACTGATATCAGAGATATAAGGGTATTGCTTGATTTAACAGTTGAGCTTGGATTGTATGTTATTGCACGACCGGGACCATTTATAAATGCTGAGATTTCTGCAGGAGGACTTCCGACATGGCTTTTTAACATATCTGATATTGTTTTAAGAAACAGAAAAGATGGAGATTATAAGTATTCAAAACCATTTATGCATGCTGTTAAGGAGTGGTATTCAAGAATAATTCCAATTTTAAATGAATATTCAAATATAATTGCTTTTCAGGTAGAAAATGAATATTCTACGAATGAGGCCGAGCCTGATTATATACAGGAACTGCACGATATAGCGAGAGAAATGGGTATTGTAGCTCCAATATTCCATAATGATACATTTGGAGCATGTTTATATTCTGACGTAGTTAATATATATGCTTTTGACAGTTACCCGACTTTAAATCTAGATTATGACTGGAGAGAAAATCCTTATCAGTTTGAATTTCTGGACAATATTGAAAGCAACATAAGAGAATGTTCACCTGATTCTCCCCTGTTTGTGGCAGAACTTCAGGCAGGCTGGTTCGATAGATGGGGCGGTCAGGGATATGATTTTATAAGAGAAAAATTTGGAAGGGATCATATTAATATTGTTACCAAAACAGTTTTGTCTCAGGGGTTAACGATGTTTAATCACTTTATGGGCTGTGGCGGTACTTCTTGGGGTAAGCTTGCCTGCTCTGAAGTATATACTTCTTATGATTTTGCTTCTCCTATTTCAGAATCAGGTATACCGGAAGACAATTACTATAAAGCAAAAGAAATTAATTACTTTTTGCAGTCATTTAATCTTTCTTCAACCGATTTAATTGCAGGGGAGCTGGAAATTTTCGAAAAAGAGGAAGAAGGTATATTTGCAAAACTTAGACAGGATAATATAAACAATTGTAAATGGCTGTTTATAAGAAATATGTGCAGTGAAAGAAAAGATCTAAGAATTTTAAATGAGTTTTCTGTCAGTTTAAAAGCTTTTGATATGAAAGTTCTGCCCTGTGACCTGGATCTGTTAGGCTGTAATCTTGATTTTTCATCATTTTCAATATTTAGTAAAGTTACTAATGATAATTATGAAGTAATTTTGCTGCTTCTTGATGAAGATTCAGAGCTGATTGTGTCAGGTTATGGGGAAATGAGCAGTTCCGTAAATATAGATTTTAAGATGCAAGAAGAAAAATTAAAGGTTAAATTATCAGATCTTACCGATAATAATTTGTTAAGGATCAGTTTTAGTAAATTAGGAAAAACAACAGAGTTTATATTTTTAAATGAAAGCACTGCAGATAAAACATGGATTCTAGATAATAAAATAATAATCGGTCCTGATTTTCTTCAAAATAATCCATATCAGGCTGCATTTAACAAGAGTACAGACTTAAAGATTCTGGATTTTAACAAAAACTCTGATTGGCGGTTAAAAAATATAGACGTTCAGGAAGAAATTAAAATTCCAAAGTTGTGTAACTGGAATATATTTAAATGTTCTCCTGAAATTGATCCTGAATATGATTTATCAAACTGGAATCTTGTTAATGAAAGGATGGATTGTGTAGCAAATGAGGTATATGATGAATTTATCTGGTATAAAGGTAAGTTTCATGGACACATTGAGCAAATAATTCTTAGTGCAAAACATTGCTATACAGTTTATATAAACGGGATACAGGTTTTTCATCATAACAGTTTCCACATTGATCAGGAACTTGAATTAGCAGAAGAAATTACGTTTGATATAAAACGAGATATTTTAGATAAAGACAGGGAAAATGATATAGCAATATTGGTTCAAAATATGGGTTTTGATAAAGGATTTGAGAACGATCCAAATCTTCCAAGAGGTGTTTTGAACTTTAAATGTAAGCCCGAAAAAGATATTGAATGGAGAATAAGAGGAGGCTTAACTCCTGAGTTGGAGGAATGGGACTATGTACCATTGATTGAACTGGATGATGCTTCTGACAATGCATATGTTATTTGGGCATGTACAGAATTTGAAACAGACCTTTCGGAAGATATTTATTGTCCGTTATTTTTAAGTTTTGATAATCCTCCTTTTGATAGGGCGCTTATTTATTTGAACGGAAATCTAATTGGGCACTACTGGAAATCAATGGGACCTCAGTCAAGATTTTACCTGACAGACGGATTTATCAAACAAAAAAACCTGCTTTCATTGATTGTATGGAATAGAAATGAGGATTATCAAGAAATTGAAGACTATAAAAATTTGAATAATAATGTTAATATAAATATAGAGACTATTAAATATTATAGTATGTTTGAGTTAACCCAACTTTTTTAAAATTATATGTGCAGGCAGGTTTTTTTGAGAAAAGGAGTATATTTTGGCTATTATTCCTGATTTTCTTCTTAAGCGGGTTTATAAAAAGGGCAGTTTAAGAGAAACTGCCGAAGGAATTGCTTTTGATCTGAAAAATATTTTTGGGCCAGGAATTATTACAGGTATTAATTTTATCAAGATTAATGATATAAACTATGAGTCACCTTTCATCAAAGTTATAACACAGGGTGCAGCGACTATTGCTTCACATATAAGTCCTGAAAATCCAATGTGTGTCAAATTAAACCAGGAAACCACCTGTATTCTTGAGGGTGCAAAATCTCTTAAAGAAGGTTTAAATAAAATTATCGTCGAAATTATTACAAGAGATGTAGGAAAAGTTCAAGTAATTCTTACGGATACAATATAATATAAATCCTATTATTTTTTATTGCCCATCTTGTTGGATTATTACGGCATCTTTAGTGCCGCGTTGCTTCATTAATTCTGCAACGGCATCATTTATGAGGCCTTTTTGTCTGGCTGATTCTATTTGTTTTTTTTGTTCAGATGTCAATTGAGCAGGTTTTTTGAGTTCAAGGTCAGGTAATTTAATTTCTTTTTTTCTCTGATTTTCCTTAGCTTTCAGCTCTTTTGCTAATTGATCAGATTGTTTGTCATAGCTGTCATGAAATAATAATACGTTATATATAGAATCTCCTGTTTGTCGCAGTAATTTTCTAGCTGCATCGCTTACATTCCGATATTGTTTAAGATCTCTTTTCTGTTGTTTTTCGTAATCCTTAATATTAGCAATTCTTTCTTCATTTAATCCTGAAATTTTTGATTCTGATATTGCCAGTTTATTTCTTAAGACGACAATTTCAACTCTTCTATTTTTGCTTCTGCCTTCTTCTGTCTTGTTATCAGCAACTGGTCTGCTGTCTGCGTAGCCTACAGCTGCAAATCTATTTTTATTGAATTCA
>Ga0209340_1000622_pt1 | contig 35080 bp, 52 predicted proteins | sample EPASupsiteSAE323_FD_187266 | JGI IMG/M metagenome (GOLD analysis project Ga0209340, IMG submission 187266) | Bioremediated contaminated groundwater from EPA Superfund site, New Mexico - Sample SAE3-23 (SPAdes) (version 2) | ecosystem: Environmental > Aquatic > Deep subsurface > Groundwater >... | reverse complement strand
CCCTTTATAGGGGCGGTGATAAGACTCATTATTCAAAAATATATGACAGGAACAGAATTATTGGCAAAATTTGGGCTTTACATTGATGACACAAGCGAGCTTTCAACGGCGGAAAGTTTAGGTGTTCTCAATAAGGCTTATTACAAGGTTTTAAATAACAGACCTTGGGAATTTCTTAAAAAGGAATGGTCCACGGTGACAACTGGCGCTAATTATTTAGCTTTGCCCACTGATTTTAATTATTTTATTGAAAACGGATATTATACCGATAATTCAGCTGGAACAGACGCAAATTCAGCCCCAAAATATATCTGGGTTGGAAGCACAAAATACAAACTGATCAACTGGTCAGATAGAAAACAATACGAAAACGCTGGTGGATACGCTTATGTTGATATTGTGAACTCAAAATTATATTTTACAGTTGCCCCAACTTCAGGATTAACCGTAAAAGCTGATTATATTTATCAACCAGTAGCTGTGACAGCGAGCACATCTCCTGTTATTCCAGAACGATTTCAGGATGCTATTGTGCACTATATGCTTGTTGACGGTTTTATTATTCAGTTATTTCCTAAAGCGAAATCTTATATGAAAGAAAACTTTGAATTAGCTGAAAGCATTATGGCTGATTTGGCTTATTATAATTCAAATCTTATTAACTATTAGATATGGATAATAAAATTAAAGCCTTCACAAAAGGGGTTCACAATAAAATTGAAAACGAAGACATTCCGCAAGATTCAGCGCAAGACTCTAAAAATTTTATTACCCGTGACGGCGAAATTGTTTTAGTCGGTGGCAGGATTGAAGTTGACGCTCAAGGTGCTGTTGGAAATATCACTGGACATCATCTCGGATACAAAGTTGACGGCACAACGGTGCAATATGCAAAATTCGGAACCGTTATCAAATATCTTGATTCTAATAATCAATGGCAAGACTGTATTACAGGCCTTGAAACTGATGAAGACTATTCGTTCGCTAATTATAGCTCATTAGCTGGTGCTTTTACTTTTGTTAATGGAAAAAGTGCATTTTATAAAATTATTAACGCTTGTCCTGCTAGTCCAGTGAATATTTATGATTCAGCAAAGAATTATTACGGTCGGATTATTATTGACCGTGGTAGAATGCTTTTGTGGAATCGTGAAAAAGACAAAACTGGTTTGTATGGCTCAAAAATTGACCCCCAGGATTCAAATGTTTACACCACTGTCACAAACGAAGCCATTGGAGCTTTAGGCTCTAAAAATTATTCAGGAACTTTGGCTTTCAAAGCTGGTGGAAGTGCAAGAAGCTGTTTTGGTGTGGTGATTGACGCTCAGTGGGGTGGTGGTCCAGGAATTGAAACGTTTACTGATAACTATTTAGGTGTTTTAACCTCTAATAGGGGCGGAACCGGCACAATCAACTATTCAACGGGTGCTTACAGTGTTTCTTTCGCTGAAACTACTACTGGAGCTGTGACGGCTGATTATCAATGGGAAAATTCAACCGTTAAAGGAATTGCTGATTTTACTTATTCCGCAACCCGTTTAGCTGGGGAAGGCTTTCAGTTCCCGCAAGACGAAGGCGGTGACGCTATTCTTAATGTTCTTATTGGTTTGGACGGCACTTATTATTCAATGAAAAGTAAAAGTGCATACTCTTTAACTTTGGATGACGACGATGCCGGTGGAACGAATTTAGTTTATAGAAAAGATATGGGGTTATTGAGTTGGCGTGGTGCTATTTCGACTAACCAAGGAATAGTTTTTATAAATTCCGCTAATCCTGGTGACCCACAAATGGTCATCCTGAAAAAGGATAAAATCGGGATTGATACCGTGCCTTATGATATTTTTACACATTTTGATTTTAGCAAATATAATTTCGACGATTGTTATATTGGAAGTTTTGATCGTTGGATATTGGTATTTTGCAAAAGCTCAGGAGAAAGTGCTAATGACACCATTTTAATGTGCGACCTGAAGACAAATATTATTGATATTATCGAATATACAGGCAGAACAAGCGTGCAGGACGGTGGTGTTTTGTATATTGGTGATTCTATTACTCAGACTGTATACAATACTTTCTCGGGATTTGACGATTTGGGATTATCAATTCAAAATTATTGGATTTCAAAAACAGATACTTTCAATACTGATGAGCTAAAAAAGGTTCGTAGATTAAGACTGAAAGGAAAAATCGACCCTGACCAGAAAATTAAAGTTTATATTTCTTATGACGGCCAAGATTTTGAACACGTTGGAACGATTGTTGGTAGTGCTGATTACGTAAATTATACAGCAAGTGAAACTATTGGCGGAAATTTTATTGGTGAAGACCAGATTGGTGGAGACGATATAACAAATATTTATCCATTTTATTGTGAAATTAAAATTAAGACTCCGAAATTCAGAAGCCGTGCGATTAAATTTGAAGCAACAGAAATAGGATATTTTTCACTGGAACTTTTAACAGATTGGGATATATTACAATTTGAAGATAGAATACCAAAGATTTACAGACAAAAACAAAACGTGTCTTTGGATGGTGAAACAACTAATAACTAAAAAAATATTATGACAACGAAGCTAGGAACAATAATTGCTGATTTCAAAACCGCTTTAGCGACAAAACTTTCAGCTGGTGGGAACTCTTGCTCATTACAGTCTATTACTGATGATGACGGGGTGACAATTCCTAATGGAACTTACTTTTTCACTATTGATGGTGACAATGCACAAAAAGAACACATTGTGGCAACTTTAACCGGCGTGAACTTGACAGCTATTAAGAGCGTTTCAAGGCAGGGTGTGCAAACTGCTAATGCCGTGCGAGAACATCGCATTGGAGCGAGTGTGTCTATTACGAATTTCGCTCATATTAAATATTTGAACGATTTAATGGATGGCACTACTGATTGGAACGCTTCTGTGCCAATCAAGTATGACGCCCAACCAGTATTAACTTTGGACGATGAATTGGCCACTGTAAAATACGTAAACGACACCGCAATTGCTGGTGGGGCTCACGCTTCAACTACAACTGAGGGTATTTCATTTCTGACTGTTGATCCCGTTGACCCTGTAATTCCTATTGCTATTGGAGACAACGACGGTCGTATTCCTACAACCGATGAAAAAGACGCTTTGGCTGGAACCTCTGGAACTCCAAGCAATACTAATAAATTTGTGACCGCTGATGATGTTGATAGTGCAAAGACTGCTAATAAGATTGCACGCCGTGACGCTAATGGAGATGTGTTGGTGGCAACAACTCCAAGCACTGCTGATTCCGCTGCAAGCAAGGATTATGTTGATACTGCTTTAGCGTTAAAACCCAATCTTACTCAGGTTGTAGGTGTCGATACTGGGGCAACATATTACAATTATGTTATTCCTTTTTGTGGAGATGCTGCTGCTACTGTTGTCGGTTGGGGAAAGGGGACTGCTGGTTCAATCAAAGCGGTTGCAAGTGGATATGGTCTTGGAGGTTTAACACAGGTTGATGTCTCAACGACTGCGACTGATTATATTTATACTGGTTTTGGATTCGCTAAAACAGCAGGAACAGGAAGGAATTTTAAAATTAAATTTGTTGGATTGTTTACTGATGGGGCCAATGCGAACACCTTTGCTTTCAGTATTGGCGGTGCTATTGGGGCGGTGAATAATACTTTAAGTCTAATGTATAATCATTCAACACAAAAAATGGAGTTTTATACTAAGGCGGCAGGCTCGTCAACGGTGACGGATTTATCTGCAAACGTATCACCGGGAACTATTTATTTGTTTGAAATTGAATATAATTATAATGCTTCCGTTATTCTAAAGGTTAATGGAACAACCCGTGCAACCCACGACACAGTAGCGAATATCCCTGCCATTACAACTGTTTCTAATATATTTGTAGGGAGATCTACTGGGACTACTTCCGGCACTACCATTGGTGCTTTCTCCCCAATTACAGTCTCTTACCAAATAGTATAATTAAATAAAAAACATATATATGGACCCAAACTATTCAACTGGAGCGAGTGGGTATACCGCTGACAGCGAAGAAGTAAAACAAGAAATAGCCAAATATCCTGGACTTTCTGTTGATGCTGCTATTGGAAATCTGGAAATGAGAAAACCAACCCCAGCGTCTCCAACACCTCAAACAGAAACTCCACAATATTCAACCACTGACCAGACATCACAGACTAGCCAAACTGGTCAAACTATGAATGATATTTACGGCAATTTAGTTTATGAAAGTCCTGAACAAAAGGCGTATAGATTAGAATTGGAGCGTCAAGGTGAAGCGTCTAAATTAGCTTCACAAGGAACATTTTCTGAAGACGAAATCCGAGCCAACGTGACATCAAAGTTCCAGGCGGAAATTGATGCGATGAACCGTTTATATGCTGAAAAACGCCGTATTGCTGAGGAACAAATTAAAGGCAGGGAAGGCTCAAATACCGCTATTCAAGGAAGACGTGGTATGATTGGCTCAACTATGGGCGTGACACAAAAAGACAAACTAGCCACTTTGGGAAAACAAGAAATCGGAGCAATCGAAGCAGAAAGGTCTGCGGCTATCAGCGCAATTATGATGGAAATCGAAAACAAGGCAGCCGCTCAACTTGCGGAAAAAACTGCCGCCGCTAAACAAGGTGCAACCGAATATCTTTCTTATTTGCAAAATGCCGCCAAAACTAAAGCTGAACAAATTCAAGAAGTAGCAAGACGTGCTGCCTTGACTGGTGAATTATCAGATAATGAGATGACACAAATGGCACAGGCTTTAGGAATTGATTTGCAACAATTCAAACAAATTTATAAAGAACAACAATTAGCCAACACTCCAACAGCGGGCAAACCTTTAACCGAAAAGATTGGTGACCAATTGTACCAATATGATTCTCAAACTGGAGCGTGGACAAAAGTTGCCGGAGAACAAGGTATGAGCGAATTAGAATTATACCAGGCTAAAAAAGCCATTGACGCTCAATATGCTAAAGGTGAATTAAGCGAATTAGAATTATATCAAGCTAAAGCCGCTATTGATAATCAATACAAGACTGAGCAATTGAATTTAACCAATACACAGAAAGAAAAGGAAACGATTAGTGTTGGTGATTTAAAGCAGGCAGAGTTTGATGCGTATAATTATTACAGTAGAATGAACCAGTCAAATCAAACAATTAACTCAACAGAGGGTGTTGGTGCTGATAAGTGGGGATATATTCAAGGAAATAAATGGTTTCCAAATGTTTTGCAAAGTTCAGAAAGACAGCAAATGGAACAAGCACAACGCGATTTTGTTAACGCAATTCTGAGACGTGAATCTGGAGCCGCTATCGCTGATTCGGAATTTGAAAGTGCTTCAAAGCAATATTTTCCCCAACCAGGTGACAGTGTAGAAACTATCGCACAAAAAAGAGCAAACAGGGAGACATCAATTAAGAATATTGGCTTTCAGGCGCAACGTGCAATAGATGTTTTTGAGGGAAACCAAACTGACCAAAAAACCGAAACATCACTGAAGACCATCTATGAATCAGACCCAAATAATGCTAAAATTATTGATACCCTATACGAAAATCCAAAATACGAGAATTATACTGAAAACGAAATGGTAGAACTATACAACGCCATAAAGGGAATTAGTTTTAATAACGTTGGTGGCGACACAGAATCAGCCACAAAGGTCGCTGCTATAACGAGCAAAATTCCAGCAGGAACGAAGTATTCCAGCGGATATGACGGTGAATGCGGATACTGGTCACGAAAAATTGTAGATTATCCAAGTGGAACTGGTGATACTTTATCTGCTAAAAAAGCATATCTTGCAAAAAATGGCATTGATAGAAATACCTGGCAATCTCAAGGCGTAAAAGTTGGCGATGTTATCATTACTGATGAGAGCAAGCAATATGGTCACGTTGTGGTGGTAAATTCAATTAACCCTGACGGCACAGTGACCGTTTCTGAGAGTAATTTTAGAGGACCTTATGTAGTGAGCCACGACCGGAAAATTCCAATCACATCATCTCGTATTCAGGGTGTAGTAAGAGGGAAACTAAAAAATTTAGCTTAAAATTATGTTGTCAAAAATCGAACAATTAGCAGTAGAATTAGCAAGGGAGATTTTGCAAACTGGCCCAAGGGAAGTTTTAAAAATCAAACTTCCACCAGAGGTAATCGAGCCCTTACAGGATTTAATTTCTATCCCTGAAACCTTGCCACAAAATCAGGTGCAAGAAGAAAAGCCATACTGGGAAAAAGGCATTCCTTATCAATCTCCATTAACAAATAAAAATCAATAATATGGCATTATCACAACAAGATATTGACGAGGCGAGAAAACTTCTTGAAAGTAAGGGATTATTGCAACCTCAAACTTCAACGACTAGCATTCCGACTGGTCAAACAAATAAAGATAAATTTTATGCCTCTCTGAAACAGCCTGTTCAAGAAGCACCGCAATCAGTTGGCGTTATTACAGAAAAAAAAGAACCTGGGCTTTTTAGCGGAGCAATGAAAGATACAAAAATAGAAGCTCCAAAAGAAGCCAGTATTGTTGGGAAAGGAGCAGCCGCTATATCCAATGTTGTGACTGAACCGTTCAGGCAAGGGGCAAAGCTTGCTGATATGATGACCAGCGGAATCCAAACTTTTGGAAAAGACATTGGTGAGGGATTAGCAACTTTGACACCGTCTTATAAGGGGGCGGTTGAATCAACAGAGCGTTTGCAGGACTTGCGACAAAAATTAGCAGATAAAATTATTGAACTTGGGAAAGAGGGAAAAGATACTTCTCAATTAAAAAAGGTTTACGATCAGGTGAAAGATTCTGGATACGATCCGGTTAAAGCTATACCAGTATTAGAAAAAAGCACTGCACAATTATCCGGTGACGCTTTACAAGCGTGGACTGATATTGGCACGATGTTCTTGCCTGGCTCGGGAAAAGGTATGACAACTTTATCAAAACTATTTAAGGGAACTGGAACACAAATGGCAATTTCTGGAACTCAAGAACTTGGACGTTCTTTATCCGAAGGACAAACTGATATTGGCGATATTGCAAAAGACGTTGGAGTTTCCGCTGCTATTGGTGGGGCTTTGAATGTCGGATTTAATTCTATTTCTGAATTTGCTGCACCTTGGTTAAAAAATAAATTCTCACCAAAGGTTAAAAAAGATTCTGATTTGTTGGCTTCAAGAATTATCGACGCTAAAGGCGACCCTAAAAAAATAAGACAGGTCGGGCAGACATTGGATATTATTGATACAAAAGGAATAAAAACAACCGACGATTTATATCGTGTTGTTGATGACAAGGTTAGTGTTTTGGGAAATACTCAAGATGATATTTTATTGCAGAATAAAAAGCTTTATACTCCAGCAGATTTTTCCATTAAGACCAAAGTAGGAAAAAAGGAAATCGTTGAAAACCCAGTGGAAAATGCCTTTGATAGTTTAGCAAAAATCTATGAAGATAAAGGACAAAAAGTCGAAGCGGCTAAAATATTACAAGCCAAAGAAGATTTTATAACAAATGGGATAAATCTTAAAGACACAAACGACCTTGCTCGTGTTCTTGGCGTTGAAGCGAAAAGCTTTAGTAAAGCTGGTGATTTGAGTTCAAGTAATTTGAAACAACAACTTGAAAACAATAGAACTCAATTAAAAACTTTAGTAAAAGAAAACGCTGATAATCCGTTGTTTGCAGAAATTGATAGTAATTTAAGTTCTTTATTAACTTCAAGAAAGTTGCTTGAAGATCAAAAAAAGAATATTCTTAAAGCTGAACGTGTTGCTAACGAACCAGGGGTTATTGGTAAGGTAGTCGGCGGAGCGGTAAAAACTGCTGACAAAGTAACTGGTGGAACAATAAGGGGAACTATGGGGGCGTTATTTCCAGCCAATTTTTCTACAAATAAATACAATGTTTTAGATTTGGAAAAAATGCTTTCAAAGAACCTAAAGAAATTCAAAGAAAAGGCCACAGCCGGATTGCCTTATAAGGCTATAGACGCAGCGCAACAAATTCCAGAACAACTAATGACACCAATAAAAAGAAAGTTAATGTCTTTGCCACTTAAAAAATAATTATGAGCTTCAAAAAACTACAAGAGCGTGAAAATTTAGGCAAAAATCCATCTTTGGTTTTGTTTGAAAGTATAGAAAAACTTATTGAGAAAGTTGATAATATTGAAACCAAAGTCAACGAAAGCAGAGAAATTCTATTAGATAAAAAAAAACTTAAAGAATTATTAACCCCTGTTTATGGTGTTGATTATTTAACAGAAAAAGAGTTGGACGCTATTATCAAATTAGCTACTCCCCAAAAAGGTGTGGCTTATTTTGATGGACAAAACGGTGAGCCTGGAAAGAATATTAAAGGCGATAAAGGAGAGCCTGGAAAAAGGGGCGAAATCGGCCCTGCACCTGATCATGAAATCAAAGGAACAAAAATAAGATTTAAATCCCAGGACGGCTGGGGTGACTGGATTGACACCAAAGGGAACGACGGCAAAGACAGTTCTTTTGAATATGAATTGATTGACAAAAAATTAAGACTGAAAATCAACGATGAATGGACTTCTTGGATTGATTTCAACGTTGAGAACGGTAAAGACGGTTATACCCCGATTAAAGGAAAAGATTATTTTGATGGAAAAGACGGCTATACTCCGATTAAGGGGAAAGATTACGATGACGGTGAAGACGGTTATACACCTGTTAAAGGAGTAAACTATTTTGACGGTGAAAAAGGAGAACAAGGAGAAGTTGGACCAGCACCCAAACACGAATGGGAAGGTTCAAAATTGCGATTTGAGCTTCCAAATGGTAAATGGGGCAAGTGGGTTGACCTTGGCACAGGAATAAATCTAGGGCGTATTTTTAACGGCCTTAAAACAATCAAAAAGGATAACGTCACCATATCTGATACCGCTTCAGTAATAAATTTTGAAAACTTAAACGTTGTCGCCAATGATACAACTAGGGTGACGGTCACTAACCCCTACACTTATCCAGCATTAACAGGCGAAGCCAACAAAAAGTTATCTGTTAAAGGTGATGAGAGCGGAGTGGAATGGACGACTGATGCTACTAACGACCTAACAGCCTATGATTTACAAAACATTTTCAAAGTCGCAACAGCTACAAGTTATATGGAGATTACAACTAAAAATGTTGATGACGACCCAACTTTGATTGAATACTGGGACACTTCTTTAAAAGGCACAAAACTTTATACCAAAGAAATTACTTATACCAGTGGGAATGTGACAAAGGTGGTTATAACCGATCTTGTATCTGGTAAAATTTTAACAAAGGATATTGTTTACGATGTCAACGGAGACTTCTTAAACAAAACCATAACTTTAACTTAATATGGCAACTTATAACGACGGTCTTAACCACTATAACGATGATGCCGCAAGAACAGCCGGTGAAGCTATTACTCTTGATTTAGGCTCAACTTATACAATCAGAACTGATACTCGGTGGCACGCTAATAGTCCTGCTTCAATGACAGGAACGCATGGTTCTTTAACTCCAACCGAAGGAACTTTTATTTGCGATGGCACAGATGTCCGCTGGTTAGCAATCACTGGTGGAAGTGGAACAAGTGCGATTGGAACAACAGTAACACAGGGTGGTGTGAGTGGATATTTTCTAGGATATTGGGCAAGCTTAACCGCCGCTCCTAGTACAACTATTGGGGCGACAGGATTTATTAAATTCAGAGAAGTGACAGGCGGAACTTTTTCGGCTGGTGCTTTAACTTTTGGAGCAGGAACAGGTGCGGCGACAGCAGGTGGTGCTGATGTAGCGGGTTGGATAGAGATTGTAGGTGACAGTGGTGCAAATATAGTTGTGCCTCGTTTAGGAAAATGGCAGACTCGTGGGGATTGGTTTTATTTAGATAATACTACTGGGGTGGTAGGGCAAGTTATCCAAACCCCAACTAATAATGGTGGAGCAGGCACACGAAGTCCTGGTATTTGGATTGAAACAGCCGTGAGTAGTGGAGAATATGAATTTCACCCAGCTATTTATCCTACAACTGACGGAAACTGGACAACAAAAGATTTAGGCAACGCTTTGGGTGAAACAGATATGAGAACAGGAGTGGTTAAAGATATAGGGGGTGGGGCTATGCAGATAGGCGAAACGCTTGATACCAACTGCACGTATGCAAGTGCGACAAGTTCAACTGGAACATATTCAACTGTGGCGTGGGTTTCAACTTATACTTGGGCTAGTGATAAGGTGACTGTATATTATTCGGGAACTCACTTATTAAAAACAGGGCATCAAGTGCATTTAGATTTCACGACTGGTGGTGCTACTGGAAGCGACGGTTTATATACTATTACTGTTTTGGATTTATGGACTTATACAGTTGATTTAGCTGGTAGCGGTGCAAGTGGAGACGTGACAGCGAGAGTAGGAACTCTTATCACTTCGGCGGCACATTCTTTGGGTGTTGGTGATAAGGTTTGGTGCAATTTCACAACTGGTGGTGGTGCAGCGGGAGAGTATACGGTTTGGGCTGTATTGGGAAGTGGAACTTGTTATATTACTTACACTCCTGCAACAACAATGACAGGGGCGGTGACTTTTGATTGGTATTACAGAATTTTTTTCCCAGGGCCGCACTATATGTGGGCAGGTAGCAGAATGTATTTGAATTATACTAGCGGTGCAGGGACTGACGGTTTAGCGACCGCTTTAAGTCCTACAACCACCATTCAAGCAGGGGGAAGTGCTTCAACTTATACTTGGGCGGCGAATGTGGTCACAATCACTTTGGCTTCACACGGTCACGCTGTTGGTGATGCTGTTTATTTGGATTTCACTACCGGTGGAGCGACCGCTGACGGTGTTTATACTGTTGCAAGCGTGACTTCAACTTCAATTTATACAGTGGCTTTGGCTGGTTCTGGCACAGCAGGTGCGGTGACTGTATACGCAGCGAGTTTAAGAATTAACGCTCATAACTCAGGCTCAGCTGACAGCGGAAATGTGACCGTTCAAAGAGTTATCGGACACGTGCCAGTTAGTGGATTAAGAACACGTATTTCTAATGTGATTATGAGAGAAGCGGCGACTGCTTCAAGGGCTGCGAATATGGTTAACGCCACGGTAGCTTCACGCCCAGAATTTGGATTTACAACTGGTGGAGCTTATGACGCAGAATATGAATATTCAACTTGGTATCTAACTGTTCAGCAGGCGTTTAGTTTTATTACAAAACATTCAGCTTATCTTGATCGGTTGTATCTGGAAAAAATCGCTTCATATTTAACTTGTGAAGACGGTGGTGTTGGAACTAATCTTGGTGTGGCTATGAATAATTTTTATATGACTTCCAATACTGAGGGTGGTTTAATTAAAGATTGGAAATCTATCAGGGGCGGTTCTACTATCACAGCACATTCAGCTAATGTGACTTTTTGTAATGATTTTGTTTTTGATAATGTGACTTTCTCAAATATCAATAGAACAAGGTCATCAGGATATATTTTGTATGGGTATTATGATAATTATTGTACTTATACTAATTGTAAGTTTCAAAATGGTTATCCAGTAGTAGCTTCAAACACTTATTTAACAGTTAATAATATGGATTTTTGCCATTGTTTAACTGGTTATACTAACTCAATGTTTGCTAGTTATGGGGCTTATGCTTCAGCTAATGTCAATACGGTGTATGACGGTATGACGTTTGGTTTAAACGGAACTATTCCTAATGTTGGGCCATTAACCTATTTAACGGTTGCTAGTGGTTGTACAAACGCAGTATTCAAAAACTTTGGAACAAAAGCTAATCCACTTGTCCCAAATTCTTTCCGCCAAAACTATTACGGATGTGGTGGTATTTATTCTTTATCAGGAAATAATTTGAATGTTAAGTTTCAAAGAATTTATCTTGACCAAGTAAAAACTATTGGTATTCCACAAATCAACTCTGATAAGAATTTCACCTATGAGCATATCTATACTGGCGATTATCAGACAGCGACCTTTGCTAACCAAGCACAGGTTATTGGAACAATTAACGCCAACGCCAAAGGGTGTAGGGTTGGTTATCACAGCACAGCTGGGCAAGCTTCAATTTATGGAACACATTTTAATGATTATTTCTATGGCACGAATTGGGGCGGTTTAGTGTTAAACTTTAATGAGCCGACAGGGGTGACCGTTGGGCAATATACCGCAGTCGCAGGAACTCCAAAATTCAATTCTGCTGGTGGTCTTTTAATGGCGAAAGTTGGTGACCAGGTTATAATTGAAGACAGTGTTTTCCGTTTAGGACATACAGGATTCAAAAACCTTGCTCCGACGATGAGCGGTGGAACCATTGGAAACTATACTTTGGAATATGACATTGATATTGGTGCTGGGTATTCTGGAAGTTGGACTGCTTTAACTGGTGCTAATTTATCCGCTATTACTGTTAATCCTGCTATTGGATTCAAAATTAAATACCGTATTACTACTGGCACAGCCAATACCACTGCGATGACTTATTTGCTTGTTAATACAACTTCAACAGCAACCGCACAAGACAATCTTTATCCTTTGAATTATTATGATATTGGATTGACAGGCTTACAAAGTGGAACAAAAGTAGCGTTCGTGGCGACCGGAACTGAAACTTTATTGCAACCAGTTCAGACAGCGGTGTTGGGAGCTGTAAGTTATAACTTTCCAGACACTTTGGTTGGTAGTGGGATTGATATTATTATCTTAAAACCTGGTTATCAGTATTTGAAAGTCACAAATTATATTTTGACCGCCACTAATGTATCTTTGCCTATCTCACAGCAAACGGATTATGGTTATGATGTGGCGAAAACAGCTGATGTGACCTTTAATGGTTCTACAAAGCTTATTACTGTTGATACTGGGATTACTACTATTGATGTTATTGGTGTTTATAATGAATGGTTGGCGTGGGCAATGACAGGCGAGAATTTAGGATATTTACAAGCTTTCGCTGAAGTAGGTGGAAATGATATTGACCCTAGTGCTGGAACGACTATCCCTGTTTATGCTTTTCTTTCAAATTCGTGGCAAATTAAACCTGATGAAGCTAATCATAATTTGAGCGTGACTGGTGGTGTAGTTTTGGTGAGTGGTGGCGGTGACCCTTTTGCGAATACGACCGGTGCTTATACTGTTAGAATCAACTACCAAAATCCAGTTAATGCTATTGGTGTAGCGGCTTCCACCACAATTACTCCTGCCGATGTCGCAGATGCAGTTTGGGATTCCGCAACCACAGGACACGAAACCGCAGGAACGTTCGGACAAAAGGTCAGCAAGAAGTTAGCCACTAAAAACGACCTACAAATCTAACTTGTTAGCCACTATTAAAAGTGGTATAATTAAAATATAAAAACATAAATTCATCTATGCCTGATATTCAAACATTACAACTCTTAACAGCACTTGGAACGTTAATTGGAATGGTATTCGTAGTGTATAAAAATGTCAGGCAACCTGGTGAAACTTCAAGCCAACGCCTGGATAGATTAGAAACAGGGTGCGAATTAAAACATCGTGTGATTGATGAAAATTTAATCTTGATCAAAGAAAACCATTTGCGACACATTGAAGCTGATATTTCCGAACTTAAACAAGGTCAAGTTAAAATATTAACGATATTAGAGGAAAGGGAACGCTAAAAAACTAAAACTCTTTTATGCCAGGATTTATTGAAAAACAAAAATATAATGATTGGGTTTGGGGTGGTTTAGGTGCGAACACTTCTTTTGTGGTTAACAGTGGCGGGCAATGGTTAGATTATCTTCCGGTTATGGAAAACCAAAATTCTTGTGGCTGGGAAACTTACCTTTGCACTTCATTTTCAACGCTTAACTGTATGGAAATTATCCACAAGTTTTTAACAGGAAATGAAATAAACTGGTCGGATAGATTTAACGGCGTATTAAGTGGCACAGTGCCTTATGGTGGAAATTCCTTGCAAGCAGTGGCTGACAATATTATTAAGAACGGTTTGGTTTTAGAAAGCGAATGTCCTTTAATTCCTAATCAAGCGGAGTTTTATCAGATAAGCAATGAAACTAAAAAGAAAGGTTTGGAGTGGCTAGATAAATACGCTTTGAATTACTGGACTGTAAGGCCTGAAAGGGAAACATATCAGCTAGATATTATGAAAGCGTTGGAATATAGCCCTTTGGCGGTAGGTGTAGCTTATGCTGACGGTGACGGTATTCTTGATCCAAAGGCAAGCCAAAATCATTTAGTTGCTTTGGTAGGATATAAGAAAGGAAGCTATTGGATAGTTATGGATTCTTTCTCTCGGAAAACTAAAAAATATCATTGGGATTATAAGTTTGGGGGAATTTATCTATATAAATTAACTATTAAAGAAACAGATATGTTAATAGTAAAAGAAAACGAAATTTATCATTTAGTGGAAGGCCCGGAACAACGCCTAGCAATCGGAATTGATGGAAGCCTATTCATTGGGGATAAAGGTCAGGAATTTATGGTGGTATTGCAAGCTAGTGGTCGCAAGAATGTAAAGTTGGGAGAAATTAAGCCCATACAGGTTAATCTAGCAGATTGGGAAAGTGTAAATCATTACAACCTAAAAGGAGAGCGAATCTAGTATGCATTTTAAACTGAAAGAGAACAAGTTATTCTCGGTTATGGTTCTCTTGACTGCATTAGTCTTTATTTTAATTCCCTATAATGTAAAATCTATGACACCAACACGCCGAACTAAGTGCAGAATTTACAGCAGAATTGTCGGGTATTATTCTAGCACGGACGGCTGGAATTTAGGAAAAAAAGCAGAGTGGGAGGCACGTGTTCCATTCTCTTTTCCCACTGACGAAGTGCTAAAAAATAACGACAACCAAAATGAGTGAAAAACCTAAAATGTATGTTATCAAAAAGTTTATTATGGCCAAAAACTGCAAGGACGCCATAAAAAAAGATAAAACAACCGAACCACATGATTGTTTCGTTGATTCTGCGTGGGCAGATAGCAACAATAACCTGGCGGAGGCTATTGGGTTTGAAATTTATAAATAATGAGAATAAATATGAGTAACGAAACAAAAGATTTATTAAAAAGTGAGCTTTTGAGTTTTGGAATTACAATCTTGGCGACGTTTTTTCTAGCTGTTTCCGCTGCGATTGGAACTGATGCTGAAATTCAATTTACATTAGCTTTTTGGGGCGGTGTTTTATTAGCTGGTATGCGGGCTTGCATTAAAGCCATTGCTAGTGGGTTGCCTATCCTACTTATGGCGATCAAAGAGTGGGTTGACAATAGCAAATAGTTTGGTTGACAATTGATACACTGGGGGTTTATACCCCTAGAAATCAGTTCTTTACCAAAGGAGGATAAAATGAAACGCTATCATTGTTTAGGGTTCTTGGTTAAAAATGGACGTTGTAAAGTTGCCTGCTATGATGTAGTGAAAAACAAGGTTGAAGTTATCCCGTCGCTTGACTGGAATGCTATCAAAGATGAGCTTTGCACTTCTCTTGAAGCCGAAAGCCTTGTCGCTAGTTGGAAAGATAATGCCGAATTTGCCTGGAGTGACTTGTCAAAACTCAGCCGTGTGGCAGAATTGAGGCGAATAGATGATTAGACGCTATCACAAAATCGGAAGACTTTCTGGAAAGCTGAAAAGCTTTGTCGTAGCCTATGATATTATTCACCGTGAAGAGTTCTTGTGTTCAGACAAGGAGTGGCAAAATATGTGTCTGACACAATGCACTCGTGATGAAGAACAACTTCTCTCCGCCAGGTGGTGGGAAAAGAGGACAAAATGAAAAAATATCTACTGGTTCAAGTCTACAACTGCGACAAACGACGTCGTATGATGTATCAGGTCCAGGACTCTATCACTGGTGAATACTTCCATATCACCGAGGAAGAGTGGGAAGTCAAACGTGACGAAACTTATTCCTATGATCAAGTGGAAGTTTTCAGGGCGGAACTCAAAGCCAGGACTTATATCCAGGTGATTGAGGAAAGCCACGCCAAAACTCGGAAAGGGAGGCGCAAATGACATATCGTTTCGTGCTGGAAAGCGTTCATCCTGGTATGGTTCACGTCAAAGACCTTTTACTTGACTGCACCTGGGTTCTTTCACTTCAAATGTGGTTTTGTGTTAACAGCACTGTTATCGGTGCTGAAAATAACGCTGAAATCACCGAAGCGTTGTATTCCAATGCTGTTAATTGTATTGTCAGGGGCTAGTATTGACTGGCCCTTTTTTATTTAGTATAATTATTTTGTTGTTGTTTGCGTTTCGTTTTTAAAATAGGTGAATAGAATAACGGTAAGTTCGGTGGTCTCCAAAACCGCAGGCGTGGGTTCAATTCCTGCTTCACTTGCCCAAATCCAGTGTATACGGCTCGGTTCATCCGAGTTTGTGCTGGTCAGCCCCACGACTGCAATTCGTGACAAATCGAGAGAGCTCTCACAAAACTCCACCTTTATGGTGGTTTTTTGTTTGACAGCAACCATTCTTTTTGCTATCATAAAAATACCTTTGATGTTTTTTCATACGCAAACAGTCCCTAGAAATAGGGGCTTTTTGTTTTCTTGACTTTATTCTTAAATGTGCTATACTTATTTTAGGTTAATCTCGGTGGTGCGTGAAAGTATAGGTTGCTTGTCGTTTATTCGGCACATTAAAAGGACTGAAAGCTTCACGCTCACTTGGAAACCTTATTACACAGGGGGTGAGAGCCAAAATTACGCCACGCTATACAAAAAGGGTGGCTTTGGCTTCTATATCGTCTTTTCTATTTAAAACGCTTACAGCTCAGTTTTGGGGGCTTGTAGCACATTATAAACTAACTATCAAAGGTATGGACAAAGTATTAGAGGATTTATGGGAAATAGTTTTGTTTTTTCTCGCTTTAATTTCTGGAATTTTCAAACTCATTTTTTCGGGGATCTTTTTGTTTTTATTCTTCTTAATCCCAGTTGCTATTGTTATGTGGGCATTCGGTGTAGTATTTTAGGCAGGATTTAAGGGGGCTTTCACCAGCCTCCTTTTTTCTTGACAAACATTTTTATTTTTGCTATATTGATAGTGCAGACAATGACTGCCTAAACATTGAGACAGGAAAAATATAAAAACAATACATTAAGCTGTGAATAGCATTTAAAGCCAAAAACGGCGGAAGAGATTTTTTGAAGATGTGTTGTGAAAATTTTATATTTTTGCAACCTGTCTTTAGGGAATCTCTTTTTTGTTGATTAGGGCCAATAACGACTCGACCCGTTAAAGGTCCTAACTAGCAAGAAAGCTAAAACTGTGACCCACGCCAGGGTAGGCTACTGTGAGCAGATAACTAGACAGGAAATACCCCTCAACTCATTCCAAAAGAATGACCGTTCATTGAAAACAAAAAAATCCTTCAACTTATAACAAATAGGTTGGGCTAGTTAGCAAGGGCTTGTGGGATACTATATAACGTTGCACATACTCTAGTTATTCTTTGGATTTAGATTGCAGAAAAGGGGGTCTTAGGAATAGTATAATTATATAGTATGCGTCAAAAATAAAAGATAGCTAACATTAAATAAAAAATAATATGAAAAAAGAATGGGAAACTTGCAAAGATGAAACGGTATTGGTGAGGGTATTAAAAAAGGACTGGGAAAAAATAAAAGAGATTCAAAAATTACGTGGAGGAGAAAAAACGCTGATGACGACGTTGCATAATATTTTAAAAACTGAAAACTAAATTATGTAAACAATAAAAAGTGAAACAACAATACAATGCAAAAAGTGTGGCGGTATGTTGATGTTGTGCGAACATAAAACGATAACAGAAAAGATGTTAGAGCAGAAAGAATATTACAAAACTTGGTTTCAATGCAAAAACTGTAAAAGACTATTTATGCATATGGACGGTTGTGAAGTAGTTATAAACAAAGAAAATGATAAACTTCAAAGGGCATTGTATTCACTAAAAAAGAAAGAAAAAGAAGTGAAAAAGTTAAATGAATATATTGAAATGTGCAAAAGGGAAGTTGTAAATAATAAAAGAAAGAGAATTTTTAAAAAATAAACAAAGGGTATGAAACTAACAAACAAAGAACAAAAAATGCTAGACAGTAAAGATATAAGAATGCAGATTATATTAGAATACTGGAAGCATAAAGGTATTGATCCCGACAACGACGACCAATACAATGCTATTTTAAAAAGGGAATTGCGACCAGCCGGAAACTTAAAGGGCTACCAATTGGAAAAAATAAAAGGTTGCTTTAAGCATTTAGACGGTCAGAAGTATTTGACAAAATGGACACTCGAAACTGTATTTAAATTTATAGATGAATTTGAAAAAACAGATAAACCAATTGATACTAGGGAATATTTAAAAAGAATGTATGGTTAAACACCTAATAAAAACGCCTATTTTAGAACATTTGACAAGTTTAAAAATATGCTATATAATGTAATAGTAAGAAGCTACAAAGCAAGGGCAACATCCAATAAGGAGATAGCACCTACCAAGTGGCAATCCCCTCGGGGATATCTTACTTAAACATTAAAGGTAATAATATGAAAAAAAACACTATGCTTATTTGCCCTAATTGCGGAAGTTCAAACATTATTGAAGAGGAAATGGAAATCGTGATTGATTACAACGACCCTAGACAATACAACGGACACGGTCAAAGAACAGAGGTCGAGATTGTGGAAGTATGTGGTGATTGCGGATTTAATCCAATGAATTAAAAAATATGCACATTCCAGTTCACAAAGTAAAAGGATTAACAGTTGGTGACTTTTGCCCAACACTGAATGATTACGGAGTTAAGTGCAACGGAGAGCTTATCCGCCAAGAATTAGAGGGAGGTTGGCGGTTAGAATGCCCAGTGTGTGGTTATCAAGGGGATTATGTTCTTAATCCAGACGAAGACTAAAAAACTAAAATAAAAAAGTATGGAAAAAGATTTAATGAATTTTAAAAAGAAAGAAGTGGCTTATCGGGACGGTGATTGGATTTATTGGGCGGTAATTTTTGTCGGTATGTTCGGAATAATGAGTTTGTGGTGGTTTGATATAACTTTATAAATAAATTAATAGTATGGAAAACACTTTTTCAGAATTAAGCAAGATCGATTGTAAGGAGTATTTGGAGGAAAGAAATGGTTTAACTTATCTATCCTGGGCTTGGGCTTGGGGATTGATCAACAAGTATTGTCCTGATGTTAATTATCAGGTGGACCTGTATGACGGTAAACCATATTTATTTGATGAAAATCTAGGATATATCGTAAGCACAAAGGTCACGATTGGTGGGAAGACAATCCCTATGAATTTGCCAGTTTTAGACGGGGCCAACAAAGCAATGAAAAATGTTCCTTGGCAGTATGATAAAAAAGACTATAAAACAAATAGCTATGTTAAAGTTACTTGTCACCCAGCTACAATGTTTGACATTAACAAAACTATTATGCGTTGTTTGGTGAAAAATTTAGCGATGTTCGGATTGGGACATTATATTTATGCTGGTGAAGATATGCCAGAGATTGAAGACAAAGAAAAAGATAGTCCAAAAGTTCCTGCTGGATTTGAAAGCCCTTGGAAGACCTGCCCTATTTGTGGAAAAGAACATAATGAGCCACGCCAAAGATGTAAAGAGTGCTTTGCAAAAGGTTTAACTTTTTAATAATTTAATTTTACGATTATGACAAAACAATTATTCGTTCGCTATTATGTGGAAGTAGAAAAAGAAGTTGAGATTGAATTACCTGATGGCATTGACAGTTTTGACGATTTAGACAAAGACGAACAAAGCGAATTATTAGCAAACGCTGACCCAACTGGTGAAACGGAAGTCGGCAGACAAACGATTACTTTAATTCAAGAAATTTAAAAATTATGGAAAATATTATCAACGAAACAAAAAACTATTTGGCAGTGATTGGCGATAAAGTAAAGAATATTGAAATTACAGATATTCAAGGTTTAGAGCAAGCACAAGAAATCCTTTCTTATAATAAAATTATTGGCAAGGAAATCAAAGAGAAAAAAGAGGCTATTACAAAACCATTGAATGAAAGCTTGAAAGAAGTTCGTGCGTTGTTTAATCCCGTTGAAGAGCAATTGGAACACACCGAAAGCGTGGTTAAAATGGCAATGCTGGAATTCAAACGCAAGCTTGACGAAGAGCGTAAAGCCGAAGTTTTAAAAATGCAGGAAAGCGATGAGCAAGAACCGAGCGTTGAAATTGTTGAAAAGGTCAAAGCTATGGAAACAATCAAGACACGAAAAACACCACGACTAAAAATTATTGATATTGAAAAAATTCCTGACGATTTTTGGTTGCCAAATGAAGATTTGATTTTGGCGACATTAAAAAACGGGATAGTCGTTGGCGGATGTGAGTTGATCTATGAGGAAACTGTTATAAATAATTATTAAGTTTATGATGATTGCAATTCTTGTTATTCTGGTCTTAATTCTTTTAAATCAAATAAAACTATGACAACTCCGGCCCTCAAAAAGGCAATATCCAAATGGAGAGCCAAAAACAAGAAAAAGGTTAAAGAAATGTCTAAAAAATGGAAAGAAAACAACGACTGGAAAGGATATTATCAGAAATGGCTAGAAAAGAACCCCGATTACCATAAAAATTATTATAAATCTAAAAAACAAAAGTATGAAAACATCAAATTGCGAAAAAGTTAAACGTGATTTAGAAGGATTAACAAAATTCACCGCTATCACTACAAGGGATTTATCAAGCAGGCTTGGAATTTGTCCGCAGGATATTCGTGGGGCGGTAAATGAGTTGCGGATCAAAGGTTTCCCAATTTGCGTTGGTCCAAACGGATACTACTGGGAAACAAAAAGAGCAGAAGTTTTAAGATACGCTGATAGATTGGCACTAAAAGCAAAAGGAATTATGTTAGCAGTGAATGGCTTGAAAAAAGTTAATAAATTAAAAAAATAATATGGAAAGAATTAACGATTTTAGTCAATTAAAGAAAGGTGATTTATGTAGTTTCAGTGCTAATTCTTACGGGGTTATTAAGAATTTTGTTGATGTTTTTACTCAGATTGATGATGATAGTGATGTTAGGTTTGAAGGTGGTTATTTTGAGGAAGACACTATCAAAGCCCTATACCGACTAGAAAAAGCTGATAATAGAATTATTGTTGGAGATGTGTGGGCTGGTAAAAATGATAACAACGAAGTTGAAATCATTGGTTTGGATACTGACAATGTTTGTTATTTGCAAAAAAGTGGATATGTTGATTCTTGGAGCAGAGCAAATTTCAAAAACCATTATCACAAAAAAACTAACGCCCCCACCGAAGTAGAAGAGGCAATAAAGGTCTTGGAAGATGCTGGTAGAATTAAGAATGGTAAAATAATTGAATAAATATTATGTTTGAGAAAGCCAGATTCAAATTTTATTTTGGGCATCTTTTACAATATAGTATTTGTGAAGTTGATTGGTATGGAGAAAAGGAAACAATGAAAATAATAAAAAACCATGTCGCTGAATTTAAAGGTTTGTTGTGTGAAGTTGTTTTCAAAGGGGAAACGATTTATAAACATATTTATATAAAAAGCACCTTAATAAAATAATTGAATAAATATGACAGACGATGAAAAAACAAGTCTTGCTATTTTGTTATTCTTTGCTTGTGTTGTAGGTATAGTTTTTGAAGGAGTTAACTCTGATTTGAAAATGCCGTGTGAAGGCTTTGAAAACAGGACAGCAACTGATATTCCAGCTAGATGTTATGAGTATTATCAAATAAAATAATTGAATATGTATAAAAACTTTTTGGCAGCTACAGTCTCTATTGTTATTGTTCTTTTTTCGGCTTATGCAATGTCTTATTGGATAGATAACGACGGCACCCTTTTCTATTTTATGTTATGCGTTCTGCTTGCTCTTTTGTCTTTTGGTTCAATATTATTTGCAACTCTGGCAGCGATTGACTATTTTACTAATTAAATTAAAAAAATAATATGGAGTTTTGTAAAAAAATTTGGAACGCATATAAAATCGGAAAATATATTATTGACAACTTAACCGAACTAGAAGATTTTGAGATTGAAAATATGCAAAAACGTAGTTATTTTTGTGCAGAGTTTTTATCTACTATTCACAAATTCAGTTATTGTGATAAAAATGTTTGGACAATGATTTCAAAAATGAAATAAACAATTATGGAATACATTATAGGAGCATTGCTCGGACTTAATATCCAGTTTGAAGTGATAACCGCTGATGTGACACAATATTCAAAAGCGGAAACCTGCCCTAATGCTCAATGTATCACAGCGAGTGGTAGAAAAATAACCAATGCAGATGATGATGTTATGGCTTGCCCCCGAAAATACAAACTTGGTTCTAGGGTGATAATGGACGGTAAAGAATATATCTGTGAAGACAGGACGGCAAAACGATATGACGGGCGGTTTGACGTCTGGGTGGATGATTATCAAAAAGCGTTGGATTGGGGTAAAAAAAGCAAAACTTTACTCATAATAAATTATAATGAGTAAGGAGTGGACAGATAATTTACTAATAATAAAAATTATGAAAATTTACAAAACGCAAGCAGAAGTAGAAAAAGACATTGTTGACGGTGTCTTAAATTGTAAAGATGAAGATGTGAAATTCGAGTGCGATATTAACATTAGTGCTAGTATTGTCAACGCTCGGGATATCAAAGCTTGGAATATCAAAGTTTGGAATATCAAAGCTTGGAATATCAACGCTTTGGATATCACCGCTTTGGATATCAACGCTGGGAATATCACCGCTAGGAATATCAACGTTTGGAATATCAGATATTATGCGTTTTGTGTTGTATATAATTCAATCAAATGCATCAGTATTAAGGCGATAAGGGGAAAATATATTGGGCCAATTTGTCTTGACGGTCAATTAACAATCGTTAACAGTCAAAAATCAGAAATGATTAAAAAGGCTGATGAGTTAATTGCGAAAGCGAACGAATTAAAAAATGAAGCTGAAAAATTATGAACAATCCAAAATTCCGAGTTTATGATAAAAAGAAAAAAGAATGGTTATTGGGATATAAAGAGTTAGGTGGCTTTTCTTTAGTCGGAGAAATTATGTTATTTGAGGAGTGGTCCAATGTTCTTAAAGAACGAATGGAGTGGTTGAATGAGTTGGACATAATGCAAAGCACGGGGTTGTTTGATGAGAATGGAAAGGAAATTTTTGAGGGTGATGTGTTGAATTTTAAACGTGGAAACTGGAACAAAGGTATTTATTGCGTTTTTTGGGAAGAACAATATGCTGGTTTTAACCCGTTTTGTGATTATAGCGATGAATATTCAGTTTGGCACTACCCAAAAGATTGTGAAATTATCGGAAACATTTGGGATAATCAAGAATTATTAAATAAATAAAAAACATTATGAGATTATCTATTGAGGTTAAAGAATGGTATAATTTAGGTAATAATGAAGTGGCTTATATAGGAACAATGGGCGAGTTGTTGTGGTGTCGTGAATTGCCTGGGTGGTATGAGCGTATGGCGGAAATGAAAGATAATATAAAAGAGTCTAAAGTGGAAAAAGAGCTTAAGAAATTGATTGAAAAGAAAAAACAAAATAAATAAAAAACATTATGCTAACACAATTATTTGTAGTTATATTTTATACAATGGCTATTATTGCTGGAAAATTTGATATTCTTTATGCCTTTTTACTTCTTTTTATTTTTTTTGAGGTGAGTAAGTTAAATAAATAAATACAAACATTATGAGAAAAATACCGCACGTTTTCAATTGTTTAGATGTTGAATTGGTTGAACAAAAAATTACAGACATAATTGTTTTCTCTAAAAAAACATTCATTGATATTGAAAAATCGCAAGAAAGGTTAGACCTTCTTGTTTGTCAAAAAGTGCAAGAGGCACTTAAAAGAAGTGTATCCCGTAAGAATAATGATTTATTTATAAAAAAACTAATATGCAAATAAGTCTACCAGTAAACATAGAAAGCATAGCCACAAGGTCGGATAATACGATCAAAATTGTTATAGCAACGCAGGATTTGCCACCAAACGAAGCCTCAATTCTTTTTCAGTTAAAAGGAAAACTCGGATATATGGCTTTCAGTGATGAATATGTCAACGAAGTGCCTGCCAACTTGCCTAAACCACCACGAATTGAAGGAAAAACTCCAGGGCAAAGGTTGAGAAGTATAATTTTTTTGAACTGGGAACAAAACACCGATAAAAGCAAACCATTTGAAAACTATTACAATGAACAAATGGAACGTATAATTGAGCGATGTAAAGATAATCTAAAATAATTTGCATTTTGAATATTAAAGTGCTAAAATTAAAACAATAAATATAAAAAAATGAAAGACGAGCATTATAAAAAAAGACTGATGGCTAAAAGTTTGAAAGGCGTTATCAAAGACGCTGACACTTGGTTCAGTAGATATATTCGTGCCTATTGGGCTGATGATAATGGAATGGTAAAATGTTGCACTTGTGGTGGATTACATAAAATGAATGATATTGATAACGGGCATTTTGTCCGCAGAGATGTTCTCACTTTACGGTGGGAATTTTTTAATTGCCATCCGCAATGCACCAGATGCAACCAGTATCTTGATGGTTCGGAAGCTGAGCATTTACTTTATATAGAAAAAGAACACGGCAGAGACGTGGTAGATGAATTGATGGCTTCAAAAAGGGCTTGGAAATCTAAAATATATAAGCCCAATAAGGAACGTTTGATTGATAAAATTGTTAATTGGAAAAATGAAGTTAAAAGACTCAAAAAAGAAAAAAATATATTATGAAAAAGCAAAAGTGGATTAGTATTAAAATGAAAGACGGCACAATCGAACCAGTGGATTACGGTTGGCAAGTAGCGTCTTATTTAGATAATATTATTTTAACCAGAATTAAAGACGGGAAGACAAAAGAAATTAAGTTAGCAGACGTTAAAGAAATAATTCATTATACAAAATAAAATGAAAATTAAAACAATCTATTTTACAATGTTTAAGGCTGAAAAGAAAAACGAAGCTAGTCCTGATTGGAGATTGATGGCAAAAACAGAAGATGATAAGTTTATAGAAATTGGGGCTATATGGAACAAGGAAGGCAAGAATGCAAAATATGGAAGCGGAAAATTAAGCAAGGGATTGGAGATTGTCGGTGAAGTTGAGGAATATCAACCTAAAACAGTTGAAGTCAGCGAAAAGGAGTTAGACGACATTCCTTTTTAGACAAACATCTTTAAGAGTGGTAAAATAAAAATGAAACTAAAAACCAGTTATTACCTTTGTATGTGTTTATTACTGGAACTCCCCAAAAAGAATAAATTCAAATTGCGAAACATTATAAGGGAATATCTTGAAAAGTTATACGGCATAGAAATCAAAAAAGACCTACTCGGTGAAAAGTATGGCTCGGCTATGTTCTATAATTATTATAACTGGTGTAAATTTTTAAAAGAAAATGATTTTGATCAAATAGAGGAAAGAATAAATAAAGAAAAAAAACAATATGATAAACATTGATTTGGATAAAATAAAACCGTATAAAAACAACGCTAAAAAACATACGGCGGAGCAAATTAAAAAGGTATCCGAAAGCATTAAGAGGTTTGGATTTGTTCAGCCTATAGTTATAGACAAAAACAATGAGATTATTATAGGGCATTGTAGATATGAAGCTAGTAAGGTTTTAGGATTAAAAGTCGTGCCTTGCATTATGGTTGATAAATTATCAGATGAAGAGATTAAGGCTTTACGCTTAGCTGATAACAAATTAAATGAGAGTGAATGGGATATGGGTTTAGTTTTAGAAGAGCTTGAAGACTTGGATATTGGTTTAGTTGAATTAACCGGATTTGATGTTGATGAATTAAGCGATATTAACTTTGATGATATTGAAAGCAATGAGAACAGGGAGAAAAAATACAAAGATCAAACAGTAACTTGCCCAGGTTGCGGAAATAATTTTATTATAAAAATATAATATGGCAATTCCTTATATGGGTGGAAAAAGAGTTTCCTCTGGAATGATTTACCAAGCGATTAAAAATCTAAATCAAGACGAGGAGGTTTTTGTTGATTTATTTTGTGGTGGTTTTTCAGTATCAGAATATTTTTTAAAAAATGGCTGGAAAGTAATTTCGAATGATAAAAACAAATATGTCATTGCGTTATTAAAAGAAGTTATTTTTAATGGATTGGATGAAAAAAAGGTTTTAGAATTTGTATCAAGAGAAACTTTCTATGATATAATAAAAAATCCAACAAAGTATGATGATTGGTATGTTGGTTACGTTCAGTGTGTTTGGAGTTTTGGGAACAGTCAGAAAAGCTATTTGTTCGGGAAAGAGGTAGAGCAAGTTAAACTAGCTGGACACGAAATTGTTGTAAACAAAAACTGTGATTTAATAAAAAAACTAATTCCTGATATTCCTCAAAAATATCTAGACGGTATAATGAAACAAGACAATTGGCACAAGAGAAGAATGGCTTTAGTATTGGTTGCAAACAGGCTAGGGAATAGAACATTAGAACTAGAGCAACTAGAGCGACTACAGCGACTACAGCGACTACAGCAACTAGAGCGACTACAGCGACTACAGCGACTACAGCAACTAGAGCAACTAGAGATTACAAATAAAGACTATAGGGAAGTGGTAATTCCAGAAAAGGCAATTGTGTATTGCGATCCACCATACCAGGGAACGGCAACCTATGCGGAGGGTGGGTTCAACCATTTGGAATTTTGGGATTGGGTAAGAGAGAAATCAAAGACAAACAAGATTTATATTTCAGAATATAACGCACCAGAGGATTTTAAAATAGTTTTGAAGTTTAGTAGAAACTCAACATTGTCAGGCGGTAATAATAAAGGACAGCCAGATGAATGTTTGTTTACAATTATTTAAAAATAATTTATGGCAAAATTAAATGAATATGGAATGCGAGCACAAAGCAAATTAACACCAGAAAGTGTCAAAAAAATAGAAGAGGCTTGTGCGATTGGATGTAGCATCGCTGAAATCTGTTATTATGCTGATATTAGCAAGGAAACTTATTATAATTGGATTGAAGAATTTCCTAAATTAAAAGAGAAATTTGACCGATTGCGACAAAGACCAGTGCTAATGGCTAGACAAGAGGTTGTTAAGGGGTTGGTGGGCAATCCAGAATTCTCTTTAAAGGTTTTGGAAAGAATTAAAAATGATGAATTTAGTTTGCGGTCAGCAGTGGATGTTAAAGCAGAAATCAAATCGATAAATAAAGAAGACGAACAAAAAGCCAGTGATGCTATTGATATATTTTTAAATGGAAACAAATAAAATAAAAGACATATTGCAAAAAGGCACGCCCCAAGAAAAGAGGGCGTTGTTTCAGTTTACAATCACTGACACGGCTGATAAAATTAAGTTAAAGTTTAATTTATGGGCAAGATATTTTTTCACAAAGTATTTTTCCAGTAAGGACGCTGGATTTCATTCCAGAATAGACAACGAAAATATTAGAGCCTATAAGGGGGAAATAAGGTCTTTTACAAACATAGCATTTCGTGGGGCCGCTAAAACAGCGAGAACAAAACTATTTATGGCGTTTTGTATTTTAAATGATACAGACAAGGCAAGAAAATACATTAAAGTTTTAACCCACGACACGACAAATGGAAAACAAATCACCACTGATGTTTATAATATGTTAGTCAATGAAAGAGTGGCTGAGATGTATCCGGAAACATTTGAAAAAACAAAGAACAAGCGAGAGGAAACGATGTCCTCATTTACAACGGCAACAGGAGTAAAGATGATAAGCGACACTGTGGGAACTGATCAACGTGGAGCAATCCAAGAAGCAGCAAGACCAGACTTAATCTGGTTTGAAGATTTTGAAAACAGAACAACCTTAAGGAGTGCAAGAAAGACTTTGTCAATCTGGGATAATATGGAGGAAGCTAGAACTGGTTTAAGCGTTAACGGCGTTTCGATATATACTTGCAATTATATTAGCGAGCAGGGAAACGTTCATAAACTAGTAGAAAAGAAAAGTGAAAAAGACGTTGTATTGATAATCCCGATAATTAACGATAAGGGAGAACTTGCTTGGCCTGATAGATATACCAAAGAAGACATCGAACTAATGAGAACAAGTGATGACGACTTTGAGGGAGAGAGGTTATGCAAACCAAGTGCTAGTAGGGATGTGTTATTTGACAGAGAAAGGTTGGAGGCAATGCAAGCCATAGAACCAGTGCGAGTTTCAGCTGGACTAAAGATTTTTAAAGAATTTAATCCAAGTCATAGGTATGGTAGCGGACACGATGTCGCAGGTGGAGTGGGATTGGATAGCTCGACAAGTGTATTCATAGATTTTGACACAATCCCTGCGCAAGTAGTAGCGACGTTCGCTAACAACACAATCAAACCAGAAGTATTCGGTGATGAGATTTATAGGGAATTAGAAATATTCGGGCAACCTATTTGTGGAGTGGAAAGAAACTACGGCACTGAAACAATTTTAAGACTTAAACAGCTCGGAGCGAATTTATATAAAACTATAAGGAATGAAGTAAAGATAAACAAAGAAGACGAAACTGAGTATGGCTGGAAAACAACAAGTCTGAGTAAACCAAAAATGTTGTTTGGACTAGCCAAAGCAATTGAAGACGGGTTATTAGTTTTGAATGATAAGAATTTAATCAATGAAATTAAGGGGTATACCAGAGATGATTTATTAACAAGTGAGAAAGACCCACGATTGATTACAAGACATTTTGACTTATTGATAGCGTGTGCGATAGCCTGGCAAATGAAAGACCACGCTGAAATTAAGGAGGAATTAGACTTTAGTTTCTTAGATGACGGTCCTTTATATACTGACATAGGAATATAAAATATGAATAAAACCACGATTGAGAAAATTGCAAATCAAGCCATAAATGAAATGTCCTTTGCCCGACTTTACAAGCAGGGGAAAGTTTCAAACTGGCAAAAGAACGAAGCCTTGTATTATGGTAACAAAGAGACATCAACAGAATCACGATCAAATGTTGATTTATCTAGAATGCAAGAATTTGTTCATACTGTGTTAAGCAAGATTGATAATCCTTTAGTTTTTGAATTTACAAAACGCAAACCATCACAACTGGAGCGAGTGAAACTTTTAAACTCCCTAAAAGAAGTAGACGCCAATATTGACAATTGGGATATTAAAGACATTGTAGGAAAAAAGCAGGCTATTATTTATGGTCGTGCTATTTATTCTTATTATGCAGACTCGGTAAACAAAAAATACAAATCACATCTTGAAACTATAGATGTTTATGATTTTTTAATTGACCCGAGTGCAGGTGGAATTGATATTGAAAACGCCAGATACCTTGGGGATTATTCAGTTGTTTTGAGTGCTAAAGATTTGAAAACTGGAGCTAAACAAGGAATTTATAACAAAGAAACAGTAAGACAGTTATTGGAAGGAGGTGGAAACAATGATGATAGTTCCCAAGAGGAAACCAATAAGATGTCCAGGAGTTATGACCAGCTAACCATTGGCAAAAAAGAAATTAAGGATGTGAATAAATATAAGTTTTGGCGTTGGTTCACAACTTTTTCTGAAGACGGGGAAAGATATTATTTGTTAATGGACAATAGCGGAGCAACCTTATTGTGTGAGAAGTTAACGGATATTTTTTCCGCAACTGATGAGTTCGCTGATGGTGCTTGGCCATATTGGAGCTGGGCTTCGTTTATGGATTTAACAGAATTTTGGACACCTAGCTTTTGTGACTACGCAAGAGAAATCTTTATGGCCCAAAACGTGTCCATTAACCAGATGTTAGATAATGCTGAAGCTATCAACAAACCACAACGAATTGTTAACGTAAAAGCTATTGAGGACCAGACAAAACTTAAATACCGCCGTGACGGGATTATTCCTGTTAAAGGTGATTTTGATATTAACAAAGTATATCAGACAATTGTTGTGCCTAATATTCAGACACCGGTAGACGTGTTTAATATTCTTGAGGGCATCCAACAAAAAAGCTCTGGCGTGACTGACCAGGTTGCAGGTGTAGCAGATACAGACGGCCGCGCGACTATCTATGAGGGCAATCAACAAGCAGTAGCGGATAGATTCGGATTGTTGAATAAATCTTATGCGTTCGGATATAAACGATTTGCTAAACTTTATGTTAATGGAGTAAAAGACCATTTAATTTCTAAAATTGCCGTGGATATGGTAGGCCCGAATGGTGTAGAGATTATTGATGTTAATAGAAAGAATATTTTTTACAAAGATGATGAGTTCGGAATTGTAGTGAAAGCGTCAAACGCTGATCAAATGGTGTCTTCGAAAGACAAAATGAACAAACTGACTTTTCTTGAAGCCCAAGCAGGCAACCAGCTTATTAACCAAAAGAAAAACATTGAAAAACAAGCAGAGATTATCGGATTTGATGCAGATGAAATCAAGCAGTTATTGGATGTTAACCTTTATGGCAACGACAAACTGATGAGCGAGTGTGATAGAGATTTGGAACGCTTATTAAATCTTGAAGACGTTAAACCAAACGAAATCGCCAATAACGCCTATAAACAGAAAATGGTTGACTATTTACAAGACAAAAAAGAAAACATTTCGATGAAACAGTTTGAACACATTGCTCAATACATTGAAAAACTTGAAGACGTTATCATCCGCAATGAAGCCAAAAAGCTAGAAAGGGAAAAAACAGATATGATTAGCCAAGGCGGAATGCCTGAGGGAATGGAAGCAATGTTAGGCGGAAATCCTGGTGAAGCACCTGGAACGCCATCAGAAGCCCAAAATGAAGCTGTAGCAAACGAAAGTCTTCCATTCAATACAACCAATAAGCAAAGAAAAATGAACGTTGATTTAGGGCAAGAAATTAAATAAATAAAAAACATTATGATTACTTACAAAATTTTAGAAAACAAAGAGTTAAAAGACGATGTGTTGTTTTCTCAAGCTGGTAAAGAACACGAATTTACAGCAAGCGCCGTGAAAGACAACGTTAAAGACTTGTTAAAAAAGAAAACCGAAATGGGTTCTCAAATTAAACTTGAATCCGCTAAAATTGAGAATATTGTGCATTTCAACGAATTTATTAAAGGGTTATCTGAGGAACAATGCCACGCCGTGTATATGTATCAGCAATCATTAAGTATTAAGAATATGTGTGAGCGCAAATTAGAGGAAATCAATGAGGCGTTAAAAGAAATTGATCAAGCGGTGTTAGACATTAAAGAACAGACGGGATATGAGTTGGACATTTCTTTACCACCAATTGAATTAACAGTAGAAGATTTAAAAACATTATAATGGAAGACTTAATCAAACAATTAAAGAAGTATAAAGACCTGGATATATTAGCAAGCAATGGTGGCAAGATAATTATTGATGGGATGATAAAAGATATTGTTGGATTGATTCAAAGTGTGGCAATGAATTATAAGGCGGATGAGATTGAAATAAGGGCTTCATTAGCTAAAATCAATGTCTTATTGGAACTGTGCGACACTTTAATTGGTGCAAAAAAAAGAAAAGAGCTTTTGACAAAAGAGATTGAGGAAATTAGTAAATAGTTTTTCGCTGTGTGTCTCTCTTAACAGGGGGGCATTGAGCGGTAAATTAAACCGTTTTGCCCTTGGCTGGGGTTGAAAAAAGCCGGTCCGCAAAGACTTAAAACTTGTTAAACAATATGGAAGAAAAAATTGTAGCTCCCGTGGTGGAGGATAAAGCCACAAACGCAACGACTGAAGCGAAAACTGTTGGCGAAATCTTAGACAAAAAAGACGAACCAAGAGTAGTCCCAGAGGCAAAGTTTTTAGAAATCAAAAAAGAATTAAAAGATTTAAAAAAACAAATTGAAAATGGGGCAAATAAAAAAGAAGTCGCGGCCGATTTAAAGGATTTGGCTGAAAAATACAACGTTGATGAAAGTTTCTTAAATGAGCTTTCCAATATTGTAAAAACAAAGACTGAGGCTGAATTTGAGACAAAACTAGACTCGTCATTGCAACCTTACAAGGAAAAAGAGAAAGAGGAGAAAATCAATTCCGCTTTTGAAAAACATTTTTCCCAAGCTATGGAAGCTATGCCAGAGTTCAAAGATGTCATCAACAAAGAAGTCATTAAGTCTTTATCCTTACAACCGCAAAACGCCTCTAAGACGTTTGCGCAAATCATTGAGGACGCTTATGGTCAGACCTTAAAAGGTAAACGAAGTATTGATCATTCAAACCAAGGAAATAATCGTGTCACAAACGAAATTGACTTGGATAAAGCCCGAAAAGATACAACGTATTTTAATTCGGTAATGAAAGATAGTGCTTCCAAGAAAGAATATAATAAGGATATGATGAATAGGTTGTCGTCAATGTTATAAATAAATTAAAAAAAATTTTATGGCTTTGACAGATTTTAAACCGCAGTTCGATAACGCTTATAGCGAAATCTTCCAAAAAGTCCTGGTGTCTAAAAAAATTGCGAATTTCCGCTTTGAACCTACTTTGAAATTCGGTGAAAGTGTGGAACGTGTCGCTTTCAATATTGATGGCGTAGTTGTTCGCAGTGTGGTTCGTGGTAGTGCCTCTACTATTGATACTATCACTGATAGTTCTGAATTATTAACTGTAAATTATGAAAAAGAAGCTGTTTTCCACATTTCTGATGGCGAAGTGAAACAAGCTGGTCCTTTGAATCCAGGCGAGGTTATTGGTGGTCAAGTGGCTATCAAAGTCGCTGTTGATTTTGACGCTAATGTGTTGGCTGAAGTTTTGAATGCTGGTAATACTTTTGATACTGGCGATTTAACTACTTTAGCTTCCACTGGCGTGCCTTTCGCTTTGGACTCTACGTATATTCCTTTGATGATTACTCGTGGTCCTGCGAAATTGCGTAAAAACAATCAATCTTTAACAAATTTAGCTTTAATCATTGACTCTTATGGAGCCGCTGCTATTGAAGGCTTCTTATTGTCTAAAGATTGGGATATTGCTGGTGCTACTTTCGCCAACGGCTATGCTGGTAAAATCAATATGGCTGAAGTGTATGTTTCCGAAAACTTAACCGCTACTGCTAAATTGACTGCTGCCGATGTGTTTGTTGATACCCAAACCGTGATTATCAATGGTGTCACTTTCACTTCTATGAATGCTTTGACTCCTTTAGCTGGTGAATTCGTGATTGGTGCGAACAAGGAAGCTTCTTTAGCTAATTTAGCTACTTTGATTAACGCTCCTGGAACTACTACTGCTACTGGTGTCGCTTTGAGTGCCGCTGATCAATTGGTTATGGCTGGTTTCTCTGCCACTGTGGCTTTGGCTGTTTTAACCTTAAAGGGTGTCGGTAAAGGACGTTTAACTTTGAGCGAAACTCAAACCAACGTGTCTTGGGGTTCATCTTGTGTGCACGCTTACTATGGTAAAAAAGGTGCTATTGACGTTGTTATGCAAGATGTTAAGGAAGTTGATATGCGTATTACCGCTGATAGACGTGGAACAAACGTGTTCTCCAGTTGTTTAGGTGGTATTAAGACTTTCGCTGATGGTGCTAAAAAGTTCTTAGACGTGTTGGTTTCTGCCTAGTTTTAACTAATCGTGGGCTTGGTGGTCTAGAACACTAGGCCCACAAAACAAAAATATTATGCAATATGATTCCGCATTACCTGGTATTCTCATCCAGGAAACAAATTCAAGTGGTTTAATCACACTTTGTCAGAGTTCTGGCAATTTTGATACAACTGCTTCACGATTCGCTATTGGTTGTATCTTAGTTGATACTACTTCGGGTAAATCTTATTCTAATAGAGGAACAGTGGCTGTGCCGTCTTGGAACTCAACCTCCGACACGACATATTCCGAACGAAGCTCTATTGCAACTGCGACTGCTACTGATGACGGTTTGACTACTGGTTTAATTGCTAGTGGAACAACTTTCGCCACTATTACTTCTGCTGGTGCTACAAAAGCCGTGACTTTACCTGCGATTACTTCTGCTGGTATTGGTCAATCTGTTGATTTATATGTTGGTGCTAACGGTTATGAATTATTAACTCCTGCGACAAGTGGGAATACAATCAATACCGTTGATTCTGACGGCACAAATCAATTAGATGTTGCTGCTAATACTTTATTGCGATGTATTCAAGTTTCAGCTACTGGCTGGGCTTGTTATCAAGTCGCCGCTACAACTATTACTGTTGTTGCTCCAGATAACGACTAGTGAATTTACCCTGCCCCTTTATAGGGGCGGTGATAAGACTCATTATTCAAAAATATATGACAGGAACAGAATTATTGGCAAAATTTGGGCTTTACATTGATGACACAAGCGAGCTTTCAACTGCGGAAAGTTTAGGCGTTCTCAATAAGGCTTATTACAAGGTTTTAAATAATAGACCTTGGGAATTTCTTAAAAAGGAATGGTCCACGGTGACAACTGGTGCTAATTATCTATCTTTGCCTACTGATTTCAATTATTTTATTGAAAACGGATATTATACTGATAATTCAGCCGGAACAGACGCTAATTCCGCTCCAAAATATGTTCGGGTTGGAAATACAAAATACAAACTGATCAACTGGTCAGATAGAAAACAATATGAAAACGCTGGTGGATACGCTTATGTTGATATTGTTAACTCAAAATTATATTTTACAGTTGCCCCAACTTCTGGGCTGACAGTAAAAGCGGATTATATTTACCAGCCAGTGGCGGTGACAGCGAGCACATCTCCTGTTATTCCAGAACGTTTTCAGGATGTTATTGTGCATTATATGCTTGTTGACGGTTTTATTATTCAGTTATTCCCAAAAAACAAATCTTATATTAAAGAAAACTTTGAATTGGCTGAAAGTATTATGGCTGATTTGGCTTATTATAATTCAAACCTTATCAACTACTAGATATGGATAATAAAATTAAAGCCTTCACAAAAGGGGTTCACAATAAAATTGAAAACGAAGACATTCCGCAAGATTCAGCGCAAGACTCTAAAAATTTTATTACCCGTGACGGCGAAATTGTTTT
>Ga0209340_1000620_pt1 | contig 35107 bp, 29 predicted proteins | sample EPASupsiteSAE323_FD_187266 | JGI IMG/M metagenome (GOLD analysis project Ga0209340, IMG submission 187266) | Bioremediated contaminated groundwater from EPA Superfund site, New Mexico - Sample SAE3-23 (SPAdes) (version 2) | ecosystem: Environmental > Aquatic > Deep subsurface > Groundwater >... | reverse complement strand
CAGCTTAATCTTACAGGCAACAGGATCCTGAACTGGCTCTTTAAGATCGGGCACGGAAGATATCTTTATGATATTCTCACCGGATACAGGGCCTTTACTCTGGAATCGCTCCTTAGGATGAGATTGTATGAGAAGGGGTTCGGCATTGAAACAGAAGTCTCATCCGAAGCGGTAAGAAATAATGACCAGGTTGCGGTAATTCCTGTTTCATACGGAGTCAGAATAGGTTCTCAGACCAAGTTGGATCCGGTTCATGATGGCATAAAGATAGCACGTACAATATACAGGCTTGCAAAAATGAATAATCCGATGTTCTACTTTGGATTAATTGGATTGTTCTTTTTTATTTTCGGAGGAATAATTGGTATTTACATAATTATGGAATGGCTCAAAAAAATTGATCATATTCCTCTCACACTCCTGGCCGTAACATTATTGATTATTGGGATTCAGATTGTAATGTTTGGTATTCAGGCAGATCTTCAGCTTGCTCACCAGCGGGAGTTTATGCTTGAACTTGAAAAGTTAAGAAGAGAAAAATAGTTGGAATGCATTGTAACATTTAATAGGATAGATAGATAATATTAAGGGGCAACTGCGGTAATAGTCTAGAGGTATGACAGGGGCTTCCCAAGCCCTTAGCCCGGGTTCGAGCCCCGGTTACCGCATAAGATAATGTATTCTTCTCTTTTTATCTAATTACTTATGCGGGATGGTTAATCTGCTTTAGGCAATTTGTCCGTGATTTCGACATACGGGAAGGTTTTGAGTTAATTTTTTCTCGATTAACCTTCTATATGAGACAGATATCTTATGAATATTCGAGGTATTCGGAGTGAATTTCTTGTCTGCTGAAAAAGGTCAGAAAGCGCTCTGTATTCTGGTAAAAAATCAAAAAGGTGTCTTAAAAGAGATATCTGCAGTATTTGCAGAACATGACACTAATATTGTAATGATCCACCTTGAAACAGGTCATATTGAAAATAATCAAACTTATGATGAACTATATGTGGAGTATGAAGGTGAAGTAAATCCAGAAGAGATTATTAAGGCACTTAATGCAATATCCGGAGTTGAAGATGTTATTACACATAAATCGTTTGCTGATATCTTCGGAAAAAGAGTGATCATAATAGGAGGAGGGGCTCAGGTGGCCCAGGTTGCTATGGGAGCTGTAAACGAAGCCGACCGGCATAATATCAGGGGAGAGAGAATATCGGTTGATACTATCCCGCTTGTAGGGGAGAAAACTCTGTCTCAGGCGGTAGATGCAGTAATACGACTTCCACGTGCATCGATTCTTGTACTTGCAGGATCAATAATGGGAGGCGATGTAACTTTATCTGTTGAGAGAGTAAAAATGGCAGGGATCCCTGTAATTGCACTTAACATGGCCGGGACTGTTACAGATCATGCAGATCTTGTTGTAACAGATCCGACCCAGGCCGGAGTCTTTGCCGTAATGCATGTCTCTTCAATTGCAGTATTTGATATATTTCGCGTCAGAGGGAGGAAATTTTGAGTCAAAGAATAGAAAAGGCCGTACATGTTCTGATGCGTGACGGTTTGATTGTATACCCGACTGATACACTGTATGGACTGGGCGGAGATGCATTTTCTGAAGAGGCAGTCTTTAAGGTTTTTGAAGCTAAAGGAAGGGAGTTTCATAAACCGATCTCAATTGCCGTATCAGATGTTGATATGATTAGTGCCGTGGCTGTGGTTGACGAGGTTGCACAGGTCTTTATCGATAAATTTCTTCCGGGTCCTGTTACAATAATTCTTAAAGCCAGATCAATAATCCCATCGATACTTACTGCAGGAACTAAAAGAATCGGAATAAGATACCCGGATCATGAGATCGCCCTTGAATTGATATCCCGGTTTGACAGTCCGATTACTGCAACAAGTGCAAATATTTCCGGGGGTCCGGATCCTGTTGCAATAGATCTCTGTAATGTACCTCATGATTATGCGATAGATGCAGGCTCATTACCTGGAACTCCTTCAACCGTGTTAGATTTGGTCGATATGGAGATTATCAGACCGGGTGCAGAATGTGATGAGATATGTAACTTCATAAGAGAGTGGCTTTCGTGAAACCTGTCAGGATCAGGGATTTTGTCAGAGATGATGATAACTGGCTTTATGCAGTTGCAGCCTATGACAATTCAGAAAGAGTCGGATGTCTGCTTCGATATATACCGGATCCATCAGGAGACCGGATAGATTCAGAAGGAGAACACTACAGAAAAGTGGAGTTTGAAGAAGCATTTAACCTGATAAAAACCAAAAGGCCTGATTGGGCTGACCTTGTCCAACGAATTCCTTTAAGAGAAATAACTGAAATTTTAAAGCCTGATGAACGACTGGTATCGATTGCTTCATCACATTCCAAAGTTGCAAAACTTGTCAGTGAACTGAACCTGCCTAATGGATCTTTTGGGGTGACCGGTTCCCTTTTATGTGGACTGGGAACTGACAGTTCTGATATCGACGGGGTTGTGTATGGTGATGCATTTGAATATGCCAGGTTATCTCTTCAAAGGGCAGTAGAGAGAGGGACTATTGAAGCACTTGATGAAACCCTCTGGAAGGCAGTTTATAAGAAGAGAAATCCTGATACTTCATATGATGAATTCGTGCATCACGAGAGGAGAAAGTGGAACCGGGGCCAGATAGAAGGGACTTATTTTGATCTCCTGTACTCCAGGGCATATGATGAATTATCCGGTATCAGAATGATGAAAGGTGAAGTGCTTGGAAGAACGAGACTTGTGGCAACAGTCACCGGTGACAGATATGTCTTTGACAGTCCTGCCTTATATGAGATTGATCATCCTGAAGTATCAAAAATATTATCTTTTACGCATACTTACACCGGTCAGGCATTTGCCGGAGAAGATATTGAGGCCCGGGGAGTTCTGGAGCGTCATGGATCTGAAATATGGCTTATTGTCGGGACAACCCGCGAAGCAAAAGGTGAATGGATAAGATCACTTACTCTTCTTGAAGATCTGTAGTAATGTCTTTGGTCTCTCCATATTACATTTATCTGAATAAATACACTTTTCACATGGGGGATTTGGTGGCTTTTCAGGGAATATTCCTTTATCCACTTCATGGACTTTTCTAAGTACCTGAAGCATAACCCTCCGGTCTCTTTGTCCCGGTTCATAGTATCTGATGATTCCTGATGGAATGTATTCAACTGATACACTCTTCAGTCTGATCTTAAATGTCTCTTCAATACAGAGAATCAGAGCTACTGCCCGGATCCTGTCTTCGGCCCAGCACCCATTCACCGGGGCCTTCGTACATCTTACAAGGGTTGCCTCACCGGTTCTGGCATCAAATTTATCAAGTAAACCTGAAATTCCAGTCCTTTCAGATCTTATTATGAGATCGAGATCAGTCCATGGCCTTAAGGGAGTATGTTTTATTACCGAAACATATTCATGAATGTGGGAACGAGTGCCAGGATCAATATCAGGATCGATAAGAAGTGCTTTCTTCCAGAGTTCCTCTTCATCAAAAATATCCTGTTCTGCGCTGGAGATTAATTTGCATATTGTATATCTGCCTGAATTGTCCCTTTTTTTTGTCTTTCCAAAGTAATACTGCCTTATGCAGCGAAATCCGGTGATAAGAGAGGATATAGTCGTGTCTTTATGGCTTATCTGATTAGGTGCATCTTCGTTCATTTTATGAGTTTATGTATACAACAGATTAGTTATGGCAGCGAATGAGATTCAAGTGACGATTCCACCTACTATTGAACCAGTCTATAGCAATATGATCCAGATAGCCTATAAAGAGGACGAATTTACTTTCATCTTTCTACATCAGATACCAGGGATTAATCAGGCCAGAGGAAAAGCTGTGGTAAGCATCAGCCCGAATCATGCAAAAAACCTGCTTACAGTCCTTCAGAGAACTGTTGGAGAATATGAACAGAAGTTCAGGACTCTTGATAATCCCCAGGATAAACCGCAGAATGTTACTGCGATGCCTGGTTACTCATAAAAAAAAATTTTTTAATAGACTCCCTGGGCCTTTACACGATAAATCTGCCAGAGAAGCCTACCTACAACCCTGTACATCATATCAAGTTCTTCAAATGTAGGAATACTATGCTGGTGCAGGATGTTTCTTCCTCTATCCATGGAAGCCCCTCCGAGGAGAGTCGGAATAAGTCTTTTGTCTGTTGATTTTGAAAATTTCAGGATCTGATTTGCAAGTTGTTCCGACGAGAGAATATTATTTGGGAAACCTATAATAAAGCAGATATCCCATTGTGCATCATTTTTGGCCAATACTTCAAATGTCTTCTCGAACCTGCTTTCTGTTGCATCTCCCAGCAGATCGATGGGATTTGACCGGTTCCAGAATTCAGGAAGGAAGGTATCAAGTTCTTTAATCAGATAGTCAGGCAGATCAATTACTTTCAAACCATACCTTTCGGAATAATCTGATGAAAGAACTGCAAATCCTCCGGCATTGGTGACACATACTGCCCTTCTTCCTTTTGGATATCTCTTTGGATGTGAAAGCATCTCTGCTGCAAGAAATGCACCGGTAAGTGTATGAACAAGAAGTACTCCGGATTTCCTGAACGCCTCCATATAGACATCATAGGAACCTGATAATGAACCAGTATGAGAGGATGCTGCAGCCTGTCCTTTTGCAGATGATCCGGCTTTCAGGGCAACTACCGGTTTATGTTTTGTAATCTCGCTAACTACATCCATAAATACGCGACCATTTTTGATCTGCTCGACGTACATAATGATGACCTTGGTTTCCGGATCTGCATCGGCAGCTCTCAGGTAATCGAAAAAGTTCATATCCGCCTGATTTCCTACCGAAACAACAAAGGAAAATCCAATATCCTTTGTTAGTGAATAGTCTACGACAGTATTTACTATTGCACCGCTTTGAGAAATAAAGGCAATATTTCCTGCATTTGGAGACTGGGCAACATAAGTTGTATCAAGCCCTATTGGTGGGATAATTAGTCCAAGACAGTTTGGACCTACAATTCTTGTACCATATCTGTGTGCTATCTCAACAACGCGTTCTTCAAGATGTTTTCCCTCTTCACTCATCTCTTTAAAGCCTGCAGTTATGACAACTGCAATTTTAACACCTTTTTTACCGCACTCTTCCATGACACCGGGTACATGTCTTGCAGGAACAGTAATTACTGCAAGATCTACAGTCTCTTCCGGAACATCCAGAATTGTGGGGTAGGACTTGAGACCTTGTATGTTATCCCGTTTATTATTTACAGGATAGAGATTCCCGGGGAAATGCAACAGGTTATGCATTACCGCATATCCCATCTTACTCTTGTCATCAGAAGCACCAATGACTGCAACGGATTTAGGTTTAAAGTAATCAATAGGAACTGGATCAGACTCGTCAGAATGCAGAAGTTTGATATTGTCATCCATTATGATCCTGGCGTCGACTGCACATGCTCCTGAATCATAAAGTCTGATTGGATTAATATCAAACTCCCTGAGATCTTTTACGTCCTCAAACATTTTACATACATTTTTTATAATCTGAATGAGGCACTCTTCATCTTTTGGCTTGGAACCCCGGTATCCTGAAATCAGCGGGTATGAATCAATCTCCCTGACCATTTTCCTGATCTCTTCTTCATCTACCGGAAGGATACGGAGAGTCACATCTTTCATCAGTTCAACCAGGGTTCCTCCTATACCGAAGGTTATGACTTTTCCAAAAGTTGGATCGGTTTTACCCCCGATTATTAGTTCAAGGCCCGGATCTGCCTGGTTCTCAATGATTACTCCGTTTATCTGAGCATTTGAATTATATGCCCTGGCATTTGCAACAATCTGATTAAAAGAAGATTGTGCAGCTTCTTTTGTTCCAACACCAACAATCACACCCCCAGCATCACTCTTGTGAATGATGTCAGGTGAGATGATCTTCATTACTACCGGGAAACCTATTGTTTCTGCAGCAGATCCTGCCTCTTCTGCTTCGTTTACGATACGGTACTTGGGGGTAGGAATTCCATATTTTGAAAGGAGATCATATCCTTCTGATTCTGCAAGCATCCATTCTGTCATTGTGTACCTCACTTCATTTGTTTGGAAGATCTATCGCATCAACAATCGACGACATTCATTTCGTCAAATTCTTCACGTACGAATTGAGAGATTAATCCATATAAAGGATTTGTAATGTTTGATCATGTATAATCACAAAAATGTCGAAAACAGGGAAGGATTATAATGATTTATAATGATAAATATTGGCATTTGAGGTGGTTGATTATTACGAATGAAAACACGCAAAAAGCAGAGCAGAAAATTTATCCTCCAAATCCGTCTTATCTGAATTCAGCCCTCATTCCGGATTACAATCAGTTATATCATGAATTTGAAAAAGATCCGGATGCTTTCTGGCGCAGAATAGCTTCTGATCTTCTCTGGTTCAAACCATGGGACAAGGAACTGATCTGGAATCATCCTAATGCATCCTGGTTTACAGGAGCAGAACTAAATATTACATATAACTGTCTTGATCGTCATATCAAAAATGACAGAAGAAATAAAGTCGCGCTATTCTGGGCAGGTGAAAATGGTAAGGAAAGGATCCTGACCTATTATCAGTTATATAAAGATGTAATGAAGATGGGAAATGCACTTAAATCACTCGGAGTGCAAAAGGGTGATCGCGTCTGTATATATCTGCCCGGAATTCCTGAACTTGTAGTCTCCATGCTTGCCTGCGCCAGGATAGGAGCCATCCACAACGTAGTCTTTGCAGGATATGGATCAAAGGCCCTTAATGAGAGGATTAACGGAGCCGGTGCAAAGATAGTAATTACTGCTGATGCATCAGTCAGGCGCGGAGGAGGAATTCCTCTCAAACCAATTGTAGAAGATGCTTTAATTGATGCTCCAACTGTAGAAAAGGTAATAATTCTCAGAACACAGGAACCTAAAGTCGGACTTTTGGATGACTTTGAACTTGATTATGAGGAGTTAATATCATCTGTCGACAGGGACTGCGAACCTGAACATATCAAATCTGAAGATCCTCTGTTTATTCTATATACTTCGGGAACTACCGGAGCACCGAAAGGTATTGTTCATTCGGCAGGCGGATACATGGTCGGAGCATATTACACCACCAAGTATGTTCTGACACTTAGAGAAAATGATGTATACTGGTGCACTGCAGACCCCGGATGGATCACGGGACATACATACGGAATTTACGGGCCGTTACTTGTCGGAGGGACAATATTTCTTACTGAATATGCACCTGATTATCCTGATCCGGGAATATGGTGGAGACTTATTGAAGATTATGGGATAACTATCTTTTATACTGCACCAACTGCTATCCGGATGTTTATGCGGCTTGGAGAAGAATGGCCCAATAAGTATGATCTCTCCTCTCTGCGTCTTTTGGGTTCTGTTGGAGAACCACTCAATCCTGAAGCTTTTGAGTGGTTCTATAAACATATTGGCAGGGGAAATTGTCCGATTGTAGATACCTGGTGGCAGACAGAGACTGGTATGCATATGATAACAACCATGGCCGGACTTCCGATGAAACCAGGATATGCAGGAAAGCCTATTCCCGGAGTAGTAGCTGCTGTGGTTAATGAACAGGGAGAAGACCTCCCTCCGGGAACAACGGGTTATCTTGCTATTAAGGAACCCTGGCCTTCGATGATGAAGACGGTATATAAAAATGAGAAACGTTATCTTGATTACTGGAGTTATGGGAGATACAATTACTATAGCAGTAATGATATGGCTGTGATGGATGACGACGGATATATCATGCTTCTTGGAAGATCTGATGATATAATCATTGTTGCAGGCCACAATGTCGGAACCGCAGAGATTGAGAGTGCGCTGGTCTCCCATAAGGCCGTTGCTGAGGCTGCAGCCATTGGAAAACCTGATCCGCTTAAAGGAAATATTATAAAAACCTTTGTAATGCTAAGGAATGGTTTCGAACCTTCAACAAAATTAGTCCATGATCTCAAGTATCATGTCAGAATAATGCTTGGACCGATATCCGTTCCTGCAGAACTGGTTTTTGTCGACAGCCTGCCAAAAACAAGAAGCGGTAAGATTATGAGGAGGGTACTAAAAGCAAAAGAGATGGGACTGGATCCCGGTGATTTATCAACTCTTGATGAATAATCAACCAACTCTTTATATACTGTTTTAATAGATCTATAACCATGTCTGGTAATCCGGAGACTTCGCTAAGGATAGAAAATATAGTTGCATCGGCGAAGATCTCAGAATCTCTTGATCTTCCTCAAATCGCAGCAAGTATTAAGGATGCTGAATACAATAAAAAAAGATTTCCAGGTGTTGTAATCAGGATGCAGGATCCAAAGATTGCAGCACTAGTATTTGGTTCAGGGAAAGTAGTTCTTACCGGAGCTAAAAGTATGGAGAGTCTTAGCAAGGGTCTTGAGATTCTCGGTAATATTTTGAGGGATCTACACATTGAGATTGTCTCTGAACTAACGTATAAAGTTCAGAATATTGTAACATCAGCAGATCTCGGCTCAGGGATAAACCTGAATAAAATTGCCGTAGGGTTTAATCTGGAACGAATTGAATATGAACCGGAACAGTTTCCAGGTCTTGTATACAGGCTTGATGATCCGAAAGTAGTAGTTCTTTTATTTGGCTCGGGCAAACTGATTATTACCGGTGGAAAAGTTACTGAAGATGCAAGAAGAGCCGTTCTTAAAATTGTGGATGATCTAACCGGTCTTGGCCTTTTATAAAAATTAGGATCTGATAATCTTCGGACCGTTCTCGGTTCCGATTATGATTATTGTCTTTTTTGAAAATTCTGTAAAGATTCCGCAACTTACAACCCCGGGTATGTTGTTAATTAAAGACTCTAACCGGATGGGATCTGATATCTTTTCAGGATGATAATCAATAATAATATTACCGTTATCAGAAAAAACAGGCCCGTCTTTCTTAAGACCCTCTCTGATTTCTGGTCTGCCACCCATCTGTATGAGCCTTGATATAACATGTCCGAGAGCAAATGGTATGACCTCAACAGGAACCGGACCTGATAGCTCATCGCACAATTTTGATTCATCAGCCACTATTATTAGTTCTTCTGATGCATCCGCAATAATTCGTTCACGTACATGTGCAGCTCCCCTTCCTTTGATAAGATATAAATTTCTGTCAATCTGATCTGCTCCATCAATCGTAATGTCTATACTTTCAAATTCATCTGAAGAGATCAGGGGTATACCAAATGATCTTGCTCTTAGTGCGGTCTGAATGGAGGTAGGAACTCCCTTTATGAACAAGCTTTCGGATTTAATCCGTTCAGCCAGTTTTTCCATTGTATACACAACGGTTGAACCGGTTCCAAGACCTACAATCATACCGTTTTTAATATATTCCGCTGCCTTTATTCCTGCAGTTCTCTTTGCATCATCTTTCTGAATCATGATTACGCTTATTAATGGATCTTATTTACAATTAAAGAGAGTTTTCAGTTGGTTCATCCCGGAATATGCGGTACAGTCAAGAGTTATAGGAGTTACTGAAATATTTCCTTCATGTATTGCATGAACGTCAGTGCCGTCAGGCGCCTCGGTAACAAGGGGCCCGTTAATCCAGTAATAAGGTTTTCCTCTTGGATCAAGCCTTTTTTCCACGCCTGTTGTGAAAAGATGATCTGCAAGCCTTGTTATTTCATAACCTCCTTTGATCACTGAGGGTATGTTAATATTTATCACATGTGATTCTGAAGGAAAGCCCTGAACCAGTATCTTCAAAATTATCTCCTTTACAATATCTTTAGTAGTATGGAATAATCCGGTGAGTTCTCTTGCATCACCAAATTTTTCTTTTTGATCCTCAATCTGAAGAGATATTGCAACTGCAGGATAACCCTGATTTGCAGCTTCCAGTGCCGCTCCTACTGTTCCTGATGTGGTAATAGCTTCATATGAAACATTCTCTCCAACATTTATCCCTGAAACAACAAGATCCGGTTTGATGTTAAGAGCAAAAAGAGCAAGTATAACCGAATCAGTTGGTTTTCCTCCAACTGCGTATGCAGTCACCGAATTATGGACTACTGTATTCACTCTTAATGGTTCAAAGATTGAGAGCGACCTGCCGACAGCACTCTGTTGTGTAGCCGGGGCACATACCTTGACATCAGCAATTTGGTTTAAAGCATAATATGCAGTCCAAAGCCCTTCTGAGTTTACTCCGTCATCATTTGTCAAAAGAATACAGGGCTTTTTGCCACGGATTTTGCTATCTTTCTGATCAAATGGATTACTTTGTATCTGCATGTCTACAGATAATTTGGTTTTTCAGGTTCATATATCGACCGTTACATAACTGAAGGCACTTGAGAAAAATAGACTAATATTCCATATATTCATATCTTACATAATATATTTCAGTTAATATGCAGAATCAATTAGTATGTCCGGATCGTTATCACGAAGTATAGAACTTGTAAAAGAGAGTTACAATGTGCTAAAATCCGATAAAATGATAGTTCTCTTTCCGGTTCTTTCAGGTATTGCATGTCTGCTCTGTATAGCAATTTTTCTTGTACCTGCATTTCTCATCAGAACTAATTATCCCGAGGGTGTAATATCAGAAATTTTACTTTATGGTGCTCTCTTTGTATTTTATCTGGTTACAAGTTTTATAGCAATCTTTTTCAATACTGCACTTATTACCTGTGCCAATATCCGGTTATCAGGCGGAGATCCCACCTTCCATGATGGGATTTCAAATTCAACTGGAAATATTGGAAAGATATTTGCCTGGGCATTAATATCTGCTACCGTAGGAGTAATCCTCTCAATTATTCGTGATAAGACAAATTTTATTGGCCAGATTATCATCAGTTTTATTGGTGTTGCCTGGAACCTTTTAACCTATTTTGTCGTCCCTGTAATGATCTTTGAGGATAAGAGCGTAATTAGTTCAATAAAGGAATCCGGACAGTTATTTCGAAAGACCTGGGGTGAATCCATTGTCGGTTCTGGTTCGATTGCACTTATCTTTGTAGTGATCGCTCTATTTGCTCTTATTCCGCTATTCTTCCTATTACTATCTGGAAATTCATTACTTGAGATTGGAGGAATTATTGGATACATCATCCTTGTAGTGATACTTGCCATCGGAGCATCAGCTCTTCAGGGGATTTATACAACAGCATTATATCAATATGCAAAAACTGGCAAAGTCCCTTCACAATTCAGATCTGAACTTATTACAGATGCTTTTGTTCAGAATGTAAAAACAAGAAACAGAGGTAACATCTGAATTAAATAATAATTTAATCAGGGCAGTAGAGTAAACCGTTTTCTTTATATATGTGTCTGATGGAATATGACTACCTGTATATCTTATCAGATAAATTATCCAAATTTTTCCTGTGAATTTCATACGGAATAAAAAGAATTTATTGTCGCGCATTGTTCTGATATTATCTATGATTATACAATACGGTATATATTTGATCAAAGTTCAAACAAAATATTTACAAAATTTGCATTCATAATTTAATTAGGGAAAAAGACAAGAAATCAAAAGATTAAAATGATGTCAAAATATTCCTGACAATTTAACTCTATTTTTCAATTTTATCCTTCATCTATTCTTTTTAAACCATCCAATTTTGAGCAATTTTAATTCGGAAAGTTTATCTTTGCAGGTTAGGAAAAGAGACTTATACTGTGGATTTGTATTGGTCAGCCTGTTAATATCTGCCTGATGGGAGATTTGGAAGATTCATTACATCACAGTATGATACCACGTTAACATGTCGGGATGGCTTAGTAAGAAGAAAATAAATCGGGTATTTTCTTCCGAATGTGTCTTTGATTCATAAGGGCCCTGCTATTGCAGATAGTGCCCGGATTAGTACATATATAAGGTGGAATAATCCAGCCGAAAATGGTGAAAGAGTAATGTAAATCCTGTATGAGGTATGTTTGGTATCCGCCTACAAATACATTAATCTCTATTCACCTGTCTGCCGGTATGCTTTACATAATGTATTCCACAAACTCGGGTGAAATAATGAGCAATGCTGATAGTAATTTAGTTAAATATGTTCAGACTACCTGCCCCTATTGTGGTGTCGGGTGTGCTCTGAACCTTGTTGTAAAAGATGGGAAATGTATAGGTGTTGAAGCCTGTAAGCGAAGTCCTATCAACGATGGTAAACTCTGTCCCAAAGGTGTTACCTGCTGGGAATTTGTTCACAGTCCTGACAGGCTTACCACTCCTCTGATCAAGAAGGATGGCAAATTCGTCGAAGCATCCTGGGATGAAGCCCTTGATCTTGTTGCGAAAAAATTCAAGGAAACAAACGAAAAATATGGGGCCAAAGGATTCGGTTTCCAGACCTCATGTAGAACTGTTAACGAAGACTGTTATATTTTCCAGAAGTTTGCACGGGTTGGTTTCAAAACAAACAACGTAGATAACTGTGCACGTATATGTCACGGCCCGTCTGTTGCTGGTCTTTCTCTCTCCTTTGGTTCGGGAGCAGCGACAAACGGATTTGAAGATGCTCTTAATTCAGATTTTATTCTGATATGGGGATCAAATGCCGTGGAAGCACACCCACTTGCCGGCCGGCGTATTGCTCAGGCAAAATTGAAAGGTATTCCAATCTATGCCATAGATCCAAGACTTTCAGCAACAGCTAAACTTGCTGACAAATGGATCCAGTTTAATCCGTCAACTCACATAGCCCTTGCCAATTCGATGATGTACTGGATTATCCGGGAAGGCAAGCAGGATAAAAAGTTTATTGAGGAACGGGTAAACGGATTTGAAGAACTTAAGAAGACCGTGGAAAAGTACGCTGATGTAGAATCCATCACCGGTGTCCCAACATCAGTTGTAAAGGAACTGGCTTTCAAGTATGCCGAAGCCAAGAATGCAGTTATTATTTACTGTCTTGGTATCACTGAACTGACAACCGGGACTGACAATGTCCGGTCCATGGGTAATCTCGCATTGCTCACCGGCAACGTAGGTCGTGAAGGAGTCGGTGTCAATCCGCTCCGCGGACAGAACAATGTGCAGGGTGCCTGTGATATGGGTGCATACCCGAATGTCTATTCCGGGTACCAGAAGTGTGAAGTCGCTGAAAACCGGGCAAAGATGGAGAAGGCCTGGGACATTACCGGACTTCCTGACTGGTACGGGCAGACCCTGACCGAGCAGATCAACATATGTGGGGATGAGATCAAAGCGATGTATATCCTTGGTCTAAACCCGGTTGTTACTTACCCCGATTCCAACCATGTAAAAAGACAACTTCAGAAACTTGACTTCCTCGTTATTCAGGATATCTTCATGACTGAAAGTTGTCAATATGCTGATGTTATCCTGCCGGGTGCCTGTTTTGCAGAGAAAGATGGAACTTTTACCAGTGGAGAACGCCGTATAAACCGTGTCAGAAAGGCAGTCAACCCACCGGGAAAGTCAAAGGAAGACATTCATATCATATCAGAACTTGCAAAGAAGATGGGCCTTAAAGGCTTTGACCTTCCCACTGCAAAAGATGTCTGGGATGACATGCGGGCTGTCACTCCGTCCATGTTCGGAGCAACCTATGAAAAACTGGAGAATCCGGCATCTATTGTCTGGCCATGCCCGACCATTGAACACCCTGGAACTCCGATTCTGCACCGGGAGAAGTTTTCAACCGCAGACGGTAAGGGTAATCTCTTTGGTCTTGAATACCGGCCTCCTGCAGAGGTCGCCGACAAGGAATACCCCTTCACCCTGATGACCGGTCGTCTTATCTTCCACTACCACTCCCGAACACAGACCGACAGGTGTGATGCCCTCCATTATGAGGTGCCTGAATCATATGTCCAGATAAATACGGACGACGCAAAACGCCTCGGCATTGCAGAGGGAGAAAAGATTCTGCTAAAGAGCCGCCGTGGCCAGACTGAAACCCTCGCCCGGGTAACGAATGATATCGGTAAAGGTGTGCTCTACATGACCATGCACTTCAATGAAGGTGTCAATAACCTGACAAACACTGCACTCGATCCGTTATCAAAGATGCCGGAGCTTAAACATTGTGCTGTTTCGGTTACTAAAATGGCAGGAGGGAACTAAAATGGCAGCAAAAGGGGATTACCTCTATGCATGGACCACAGATAGTGGACTTGCCAAAAAAGCAGAATGTGGTGGTGCAGTAACTACTCTTCTGAAATATGCTCTTGAAAGCAAGATGGTCGATGCTGTTGTTGCAGTCAAGAAGGGATTCGACCTCTATGATGCTGTCCCTGTTGCAATAACGGATCCCAAAGATCTGGACCAGACGGCCGGATCACTTCACTGCGGAACCGTGCTGATGTCCACCTTCATCCAGAAGTATCTTGACGGGGCCAAGAAGATGAAGCTTGGGGTCGTGGTTAAAGGATGCGACCTTATGGGAATCCTTGAATTGGCTAAGCGAAATGAGATAGATCTGAATAATCTCGTAATGATTGGTGTAAACTGTGGTGGTTCTGTCAATCCGATTTCAGCCAGGAAGATGATCAAAGAGAAGTTTGGTGTAGATCCTGACAAGGTCATCAAAGAAGAGATTGATAAAGGCCAGTTCATTATCGAATACGAAGGGGGTCATAAAGGCATCAAGATGGATGAACTTGAAGATGATGGATATGGTCGCCGGTCCAACTGTCGCCGGTGCAAGTTAAAAATCCCGCGTCAGGCGGATATTGCATGCGGTAACTGGGGAGTTATCGGTGACAAGGCCGGAAAGGCTACCTTTGTTGAGATCTGCAGTGACAAGGGTGCCGATCTTGTCACAAAAGCTGTAAATGCTAAGAAACTGGAGACTAGCAGTGCAGATCCGAAAGGCATAGAGATCAGGGGTAAGACCGAAGGGGCAATGCTAAAATTAGGAGAGAAGTGGAGAAAGAAAGACTTCACTGGTCTTAGGGATAATTTGTGGAGCATTATCGACAAGGAAACATCCCGCTGCATCAAGTGTTACTCCTGTATTGAAAAGTGTCCGGTCTGTACTGCAACGTCATTCAAGGACAGGGCTGATGATATAATGGTTCGTCGTGGATTCCTGCCATCCGATCCCATGTTCCATCTCCGTAGATTTGCTCATATATCAGACAGCTGTGTCAACTGCGGCCAGTGCGAAGAATTATGCCCGATGGAGATACCTCTTGCACTCTTCTCTCATGCTATCAGGGTAGAAGCTGACAACGCGTTTGTTCCAAAACTTGGTGAGGCCCCATATAAGAACTAATTATATTCCCATTTTTTTGTTATCACATCTTCACTTCTCAACCTGGATATCTGGTTTTTTTTACAGGGCAGACCACAATATCCCACCACTAATCCTCAAATTACAAATTATTTCGCCAGATTTATATTCATATTAAAAACAATACTATTTTGCATTGTAATCAGGGTGATGTGAGACAGCATCCGTGAACTCATTCGGGTAGTTCATTCCTGTGTGCCTGGTTACAAAACTGCATGTGTCAATTGATGAGCTATGGCTCTATCTTTCTAATTAGTGGTATCTTTCACCAGCTTAACTCGGGTGAAATATGAGTGAAAATACAGAAATTATGAAATATGTTTCGACCACCTGCCCATATTGTGGTGTAGGATGCGGTCTGAATCTGGTAGTAAATAACGGGAAAGTTGTCGGTGTTGAACCGTACCAGCGGACCCCGGTGAATGAAGGAAAACTCTGTCCAAAAGGAGTCACCTGCTGGGAGTCAGTACACAACCCGGACAGGCTTACCACTCCCCTGATAAAAAAAGATGGTAAGTTTGTCGAGGCATCCTGGGATGAAGCTCTTGAGCTTGTTGCAAAGAATTTCAAGGCGACTTATGAGAAATACGGGCCAAAGGGTGTTGGTTTCCATACCTCATGCAGAACCGTGAATGAAGATTGCTATATATTCCAGAAATTTGCCCGGGTCGCATTTAAAACAAATAACGTTGACAATTGTGCCCGTATCTGTCATGGTCCTTCTGTTGCAGGTCTGTCACTTTCATTTGGTTCAGGTGCTGCTACGAACGGGTTTGAGGATGCCCTGAATTCAGACCTCATTCTTGTCTGGGGTTCAAATGCCGTGGAAGCACACCCCCTTGCCGGACGCAGGATAGCCCAGGCCAAGAAGAAGGGAATCTCAATTATTGCCGTTGACCCACGGTACACCATGACCGCTCGTCTGGCCGATACCTATGTGCGGTTTAATCCTTCAACTCACATCGCTCTTGCAAACTCGATGATGTACTGGATTATCAAGGAAGGCCTCGAAGATAAAAAATTTATTCAGGATCGTGTTAACGGCTTTGAAGATCTCAAAGCAACGGTTGAAAATTACGCTGATGCTGAAGCCATACATGGTGTTCCTCTCAATGTTGTTAAGGATATGGCGTTCAGATATGCAAAGGCCAAGAATGCAGTTATCATCTATTGTCTTGGAATCACTGAGCTGACAACCGGGACTGATAACGTCCGTTCAATGGGTAATCTTGCACTCCTTACCGGTAACGTCGGCAGAGAAGGTGTCGGTGTCAACCCGCTTCGTGGACAGAACAATGTGCAGGGTGCCTGTGACATGGGTGCATACCCGAATGTCTATTCAGGGTACCAGAAATGTGAAGTCGCAGAGAACAGGGCGAAGATGGAAAAAGCCTGGGGAGTTACTGATTTGCCTGACTGGTACGGTGCTACCCTGATTGAGCAGATCAAGCAGTGTGGCGAAGAGATCAAGGCAATTTACCTTCTTGGCATCAATCCGGCCGTCACTTATCCTGATTCAAACCTGGTCAAGCAGCAGCTTCAGAAACTTGACTTCCTTGTTGTCCAGGATATTTTCTTCACCGAGACGTGTGAGTATGCAGATGTTATCCTTCCCGGTGCCTGTTTTGCTGAAAAGGACGGGACTTTCACCAGCGGTGAACGCCGTATAAACCGTGTCAGGAAGGCAGTTAATCCACCTGGCCAGGCAAAAGAGGATATTCATATCATATCAGAACTTGCAAAGAAGATGGGTATCAAAGGCTTTGACCTTCCCACTGCTAAGGATGTCTGGGACGATATGCGCGCTGTCACTCCATCGATGTTTGGTGCCACCTATGAGAAACTCGAAGCACCGGAATCAATCTGCTGGCCATGCCCGACGATGGAGCATCCGGGAACTCCGATCCTGCACAGGGAAAAGTTCTCAACAGCTGATGGAAAAGGTAACTTATTTGGTATCGAGTACCGGCCCCCTGCAGAAGTTGCTGATGCTGAATATCCCTTCACCCTAATGACCGGCCGTCTTATATTCCATTATCACTCCAGAACCCAGACTGACCGTGCAGCAGATCTGCACCGGGAAGTTCCCGAATCATACGCACAAATCAATTTCGAAGATGCTCACCGTCTTGGTATCCAGAACGGGGAACGTATCAAGTTGAAAAGCCGCCGAGGAGAGACTATAACCATTGCAAGGGTCACAGATGAACTCGGACCTGGTGTTGTCTATATGACCATGCACTTTGCCAATGGTGTCAACAATTTGACAAACACCGCACTGGATCCAATGTCCAAAATGCCGGAGCTTAAGCATTGTGCCATAGCAATTGAAAAGATAGGAGGTAACTAAAATGGTGGCAAAAGGCGATATGCTCTATGGATGGGCAAAGGATGCTGAAATCCAGAAGAAAGGTGAATGCGGTGGAGCCGTCACCACTCTCCTAAAGCATGCACTTGAAACCAAGATGGTCGATGCGGTTATTGCCATCAAGAAAGGCAAGGATTTGTATGATGCTGTCCCGACCGTCATCACCAATCCGGATGAGTTAATTGAGACTGCAGGTTCTCTTCACTGTGGTACCCTGCTTATACCAAAACTTATCAAGAAGTACCTGAACGGAGCAAAGGACAAGAAATATGCAGTTACCTGCAAGGGTTGTGACGCAATGGCATTCTATGAACTTGCCAAGCGGAACCAGATAAACCTTGACAATATCATTATGATCGGTGTCAATTGTGGAGGATCTGTAAGCCCTGTAACGGCCCGGAAAATGATCTCAGAGAAGTTCGGGGTTGACCCAAATACCGTTCATAAGGAAGAGATCGATAAGGGTCAGTTTATTATCGAGTATGAAGGCGGTCATAAGGGCATTAAGATCGATGAGCTTGAAGAGGAAGGATACGGTCGCCGTACAAACTGTCGTCGCTGTAAGATGAAAGTCCCACGCCAGACTGATGTCGCATGTGGTAACTGGGGAGTTATCGGAGACAAAGCAGGAAAGGCCACTTTCATGGAAATTTGTTCAGAGAAAGGAGCAAATCTCGTCAGCAGTGCCCAGTCCAAGGGTGTTCTTGAGACCTGTGCTGCAGATCCGAAGGGTGTTGCTATCCGTGGTAAGGTCGAACAGGCTATGTTCAAACTCGGAGACGAGTGGAGACACCGTGACTTTACCGGGCTTGGAACCGGAAAAGATCGGTTGAGACTGATTATGTCAGAAACATCCAAGTGCGTTAAGTGTTACTCATGCGTTGAAGCTTGCCCGATCTGTTACTGTGTCGAGTGTTCCACGAAGAAACCCTGGTTTGTGGCACCTGGTGTTTTGCCGACAAGTTTCATGTTCCACCTGATCCGGTTTGCCCATGTATCTGATTCATGTGTAAACTGCGGACAGTGTGAGGAACTATGTCCGATGGAGATTCCGAATTCACTCTTTATGCACTCACAGCAGGTAGAGATTGAGAAGATGTTCAACCATGTTCCTGGTGTTGACATGGAACTTCCGCTTCACGCCTTTGTTGAAGAAAAAACAGAGCGTGCACGTCTGGAAGCAACTCATACCGATTCAATTTATACAAATATATTTGCTGACGAATAAAATCAGCAGGTCTTTTTTTATTTTTATTTTTTCTAATAATTCAATGACAATTCTTACATATCTCCCTGTCAAAGGATATGATTGGAATGAATCAGGAAGAACATGTGCCTGGTGTCACTATCAGATGCCCGGTAATAAGAATTAAAGACGGAGATATTTCCGAAACATCAGTCGAAGTATGCACTGAGTCACGGGTAATTCTTTATTTAAACGGGGTAGTAGTCGGAGATCTTTCAATAACGCCTATCGATCTTAAACCATTTGCAATCGGATTCCTGATATGTGAAGGATATCTCTGTTCAGAAAAACAGATTAAAGAGATTTTAATCGATCTTCCTGATATAAGGGTGACTGCATCAGTTGTTCATGATGAGATAACAGGCGGTTTTTCTAAGAACAGTTCTGGCGGTTCCTGTAGGGACCTTCTTCCTGATGGGATATTAATCCCCTTACCTGATGGATTGACACTTAAATATGAGAATATAATCAGTTCAATGGATCATGTCAATGATTATTCTGTAATCTGGAGGAGAACTGGTGGAATGCATTGCAGTATAATCATCAGGGAGGATGGAAAGGTGATTAGCGGAGTCGAGGATATGGGCAGACACTCAACCGTTGACAAAGCAGTAGGAATGGCTTTAATGAAAGGGACAGATCTAAGCAGATGTTATCTTGTTTGTTCAGGCAGGCTTCCGGTTGATATGGTTGCTAAAGCGTACAGAGCAGGTATTTCCGTAATGATAAGTAATAATGCAGCATTTGCCGGTGGTATTGAATTTGCAAGAAAGGCAAATATGACACTTGCAGGTTTTGTCAGGCCTCCGGATATGACCATATATACAGGGGCTGAAAGGATCGATTTAACCTGAAATTTTTTTTTATCTGATTAAAACTAATTAAAGGAATATTTTCTCTAATCAGATTTTAGATATTAATAGATTTGTTGAGTTGTATGAACCCAAAATGTTGCAAATAAGCATAGATATACCATAATCATAATAGTGAACATGTCCTTAGTTGCCAGAGGTATGTATCTGAAAACATACATGAACCGTTTCGCAGATCACACCGCAAACAATGAAAATCCAATTGTTGACACTCTATTATGGGTAATAAGGCAGTTATATCTCTTAAATATTCCTTTTCGTACACCTGAATGGGACAGTATAGTACATTGACTCCGGATGATATTTTTGTAAAAAGAAAAGAGTTCAATTAAATTACTCTGAACATCTCCTGTTTTGTCCCTGCTTTACCAGCTATATCATTTCTTGTGACCGACAGGTTATACCATCCGGTCTCTGTATTGTTTGGTATTGTCAGATATCCTGTAATCAGGGTTCCATGGTAAGATGTTGCTCCGGATAGTGTGAGGTTGGTAACATTTCTTGAGAGGATAGTATCAACGTATTCGTTGTCCCCAAAGTTCTTGCCTGATATTGTTATCTTGAGATCCTTCGTTCCTCTCTTAGCCCGATCCGGCTGCAGGGATGCAATCTCAGGAGTATTATTATACATAACCCTGAATGCATGTTCCCGGATAAGCTCCCCACCATCAGGGGTTTTTACTTTTAGATCCCAAAAGTCCGGCAGAGCCTCTGTAGGTATGGTAAATTTTACTTCAGGTCCGCTCTCTGACTGGTTTCCGATAATCGATACCGGAATTGGGGTATTTCCTTCGGCAGTAAGATTTACCGTTGAGGCCGAAGGGAGGTTATACCCGGTGAGATGAGCAGAGATTGTCTCGCCCTGCTGCCCTGTTGCAGGTTTTATCCCGGCAAGCAGATGGGATGTTTTGCTATATACCGTAAAACCACTTTTTAGTGTGTCACTCTTATCATAACGACTTGTAATTACTACATCATAGATCCCGGTAAGTGCATCCGCGGGGACGGGAATAGTACATATTATCTCGTTCTCTGAGATGATCTTAACATCAGTTGCCTGTATGACCGTTTGATCTCTCTTTAAGAACACTTTATCGCCTTCCATGAAAGCCATGCCTGATATATTTACCTCCCTTTTCATACCCTGGACACCCCAGGCAGGAGTAATCCGAAGGCTTAACGGAGCAGCAGGTGAACCACTAAGATAAACATCTTTCATTGTAACACTCTGTCCATCAGGGTTTTTCACCATTACATCCCACATTCCTTCATGCATATCTTCAGGGACGGTTATTACACACGTAAGGGTTTTATTTGATACTACACGTAAATTATCAACTGAAAGGGATGTACTTCCCCGTAAAAGACTTACTGATGCATCAGGGAGGAAATTTTTCCCGGTAATAACTACAGGGACTGGTTTGTTCATATCCCCCTGGTTCGGGGTTATTACCTTAGCTTCAGGTGGAGGTAGCATTGTTACTGTTATTGCCCCGGATAGATCTCCCTGCTGACCATCCGGGTTAGTTACTGTAAGATTCCATGCTCCTGCCTGTGTATCAACCGGGAAGTAGAACGTTCCATTAATTCTGCCTACAGATATGGATGAATTCTGCAGGGTAAACATGATCTGATTCCTGGAGAGAGTTACAATTCCCCCGGCTTTGAAGTATTCTCCTGCAATAGTAACAGGAAGCCGGGATCCGGCCATTGCAAACTGTGGTGAGATGCTGGAAACATTAGGAGGGGGAGTTGGCATTACCGTAAATACTTGTTTATATTTTTCTGATATTCCCATCGGATTTGTAATATTCAGATCATAACTTCCTGGTCGTGCGGATATTGGAATCGTTACTCTGAAGGTAAGGCTGATATCAGAAAGAACAGAGATATCAGAGACAGACAGGTTTTCAGAGTCCATGCTCATATGAACATCCGTTCCTGGTTGAAACCCCCCTCCAAAGAGGGATAACTGGTAGACAAATCCGGCATACCCGCTATTAGGTGAGATAACTGAAAATCCCGGGGAGTCTGATGCAGCAGAGGCATTTACCGTAAACAGAAATAAGACGACCAGGATCATCAGGACAATATTAGTCCGGCAAATCTTCCGGGATCTTTTATGAACATGTTTATGATTAAGATTTTTTATAAGACTGTATATCTTACCCATGATTTTTCCTTCAATATTTTTCCTATCTGATATCATATCTATTAATTATTCATCAATATTCTCTGTCAATGCCAATAATTAAGAAATAATCTGTAATAATTACCGGTTTACCCGGAATTTTTAATAATTATAAACATAAAGCGCGAGTATTAATACAATCTGTTCATTATTACTCATAGGATTATAAATTCAGTGATGGGTATGGTAAGTTCAAATTTTAAGAGATTGTTCAGATTATATAAGGGACAGGAGAAGTGGCTTATATTATCCTGTCTTTTAAACATTGTTGTTGCTGCAGGAATGCTGACAATCCCGGCATTTAGTGCAGGAATAATCAACGAGGGAATTCTGGCAAAAGATTATGATGTAGCATTTGATTTCGGTATCTTAACCCTTATTGCTGCACTTATCGCCGGGCTGGCCCAGGTAATAAATGCTGCCATTGCAGTCTGGTTTTCAGAATATACTTCTCATAAGCTCAGAAAACAGATCTTTACCAAGGTGCAGACCTTCTCTTTTGGGAATATTGACAGGTTTTCAGCTAGTGATCTGCTTGTAAGAATCACAACCGATATTCAGAATGTCAAAATCGCCATCCAGCAGTCGGTTATGAATCTGTTGCAGGTTCCCCTGCTGTTAATCGGCACTATACTTATTATGGCTGTGATATCCCCTAGCCTTGTCTGGATCATGATCGTTCTTCTTGTGATTCTGACAATAATACTGATTCTTTACTTTATAATAGTTGAACCGGCCTTTAGCAGGAAACAGGAGAGGATAGATCTGCTAAACAGGACACTTCGAGAGACTCTAGCAGGCATCAGGGTTGTAAAAGCGTTTGTAAGGCAGGATTTTGAAAAGAAGAAATTTGGGGATGCTGCTCAATCCCTTAAGGTGGCAGCCATTATACCCCAGAGATATATCGCTCTTCTAATGCCTTCGGTATATCTGCTGACATTTTTAGGATTTGCGGGCATCTATTACTTTGGGGGGATAGGTGTGCTTTCAGGAATAGAGGGGATGAATGTGGGTGCTGTAACTGCATCGGCAGAATACATCATGATCCTGATGATGCCACTTCTTATTATTGCAGTTATTCTCCCATTCATTACCGCTGCAAATTCATCGCTTGCAAGGATTTATGAAGTTCTTGATACTGTTCCGGAGATATCTGAACCGGTATCTCCTGTCGCAATTAATCCTGAAGCAATAAAAGGCAGAGTGGAGTTTGATCATGTCTCGTTTGGATACCTGGATAATAATGGAAAGCCTACGGGTGAGATCTTAAACGACATCTGCCTTACGGCAGAGCCAGGACAGACCATAGGATTTCTGGGTTCAACAGGTTCTGGAAAAACTACCCTTCTCTCATTAATTCCAAGATTTTACGATTGTACTGCTGGAAAAGTCACAATTGACGGAGTTGATGTACGGGATTTCCAAGAAAAGACCCTTCGTAAGATTGTGGGTGTATGCCTTCAGGAACCTGTCTTGTTTTCAGGTGCAATCAGGGATACCATAGGATTTGGAAATGAAAAAATAACCGATGATGAGATAAGACTTGCCTCAAGGTATGCAGATGCTGAAGATTTTATTATGAATATTCCGGAAAATTATTCTGCCAGAGTTGCCAGAAGGGGTGCCAATTACTCGGGAGGACAGAAACAAAGACTTTCTATTGCCCGTGCTCTTGCAATACGGCCAAAAATCCTGATTCTGGATGATAGCACCAGTGCATGTGATGTTGCAACCGAAGCAAGAATACAGGATTCAATCTCCTCGGTTATGAAAGGGATAACTCTTTTTATAATTGCTCAGAGGATCAGTTCGGTCATTACTGCAGACAAGATTGTTCTTCTTGATAAAGGCAGGATAGTCGGCATGGGAAGTCATGATGAACTGCTTGCATCCGATCCCCTTTACCAGGAGATCTATGCCTCACAACTCGGTTCCGGGGTTCTTAAGTCAGGGGGGATGAACTCATGAATTCATCTTCACAAGATGATAATACCCAGGTAACAGATATCTGGGGTTCACTAAAAAGACTTAGTAAATACCTGACACTATATAAAATAAGACTCTCGGTTGCCATAATTCTGATGATCGGGTTCTCTGTCTGTATAGGTGTCATGCCGGCACTGATGGGATATGTGACTGACATAATTACCGGTAACGGTACAATAGAAGAGTTAACAAACATCATTGCGATTTTTATACTGGATGCAGTAATCCTCTGGATATGCGGGCATTTCTCCCAGCGAATTCTCTCTGATATTACTCAGGAGGCCCTGTATTCTCTCAGAACTGATCTGTTCAATCACATGCAGTCATTATCCCTTGGCTTTTTCGATCGTCAGCCGATAGGCGAACTTATGAGCAGGGTCTCTAATGATACTGATGTCATTGATCAGTTTTTTTCGAATGGTATTCAGCAGACGCTTCAATCGGTATTAACTATTGTTGTGGTAACACTGATTATGTTGATATTAAGCCCTTTTATGACATTTATTGTGTATTTAGGGGTTATTGGCATGATAATTATCTCGGCTGTCATCACAAGGATATCCGGGCCTGCCTTTGAACTCATGCAGGAACAGCTCGGGGAATTAAACGGATATGTTGAAGAACGACTATATGGAGAGAAGGTTATAAAAGCATATCAACAACAGGAACGCTCAATAGAGCAGTTGTCAGAGCGATCACTCAAGGTCTCACAGACCGGAGGAAAGGCCGAATTTGTAGCATTAATATCATCACCAATTGCCGGAGTTCTTCAGAATCTGCAGATAATTATGGTTCTGCTGGTAGGTGGCTGGATGGTTATCAGCGGTGAGTTGGCCATTGGTTTAATGGTTGCGTTTCTCGGGCTTGCATCAAACATATCTGCTCCACTCTCACAGATCTTCTCAGAGTATGTACTGTTGATAAGTGCTGCTGCAGGTGCTGGAAGGGTTTTTCAGATAATGGACGAAGAACCGGTTGTAGCTGATAAAAAGAATGCCCGGTTAATGCCACAGATAAAGGGCGAGGTAGAATTTAATCATGTAGACTTCTCTTATGTTCCAGGCAGGAGAATCCTGCGTGATAATACTTTCAAGGCCTTACCAGGACAGGTATTCGGCCTTTGTGGACCGACGGGAGCTGGAAAAAGCACCATCATCAACATTTTAACAAGATATTATGATATTGAGAACGGCTCTATCTCTGTGGATAATGAGCGTATAGATGATGTACAGCAGGACTCTTTGAGGATTCAGATTGCCCAGGTACTACAGGAACCTTTCCTCTTTTCAGGAACAATCATTGATAATTTAATGTATGCTAGAGAAGATGCAACCGAAGAGGAGTGTATTGCAGCTGCAACACAGGCTGGCGCAGATGAGTTTATCCTGGCCCAGTATGACGGATATAATACGATACTGACTGATGGGGGATCCAATCTTTCACAGGGACAAAGGCAGATGCTCACGATCGCCAGGGCAATGGTAGCTCATCCCAGGCTTTTGATCCTTGACGAAGCGACGAGTAATGTAGATACAAGGACCGAGAAGATCATTCAGACCGGGCTTTTGTCACTCCAGGAAGGAAAAACATCATTTATCATAGCCCACAGGCTTTCAACTATCAGGCATGCGGATTGTATACTTGTGATAAATAACGGGGAGATTGTGGAACATGGAAATCATAATGAACTTATGAAGATGGAAGGTTTTTACTACAACCTATATATGAGTCAGTTCAGGGGAAAACTGGAAGGAAGGATTGCAGTTTAAACAGGTTCGATAGAAACTAGTTATTCGGTAAAGGAGATATAATAGGTATGCACCCATTCAGAATTATTGCCATCTGTCTTGTTGCATTTACCTTCCTTTTGGGTATAATCCTCTATCCGGTTCTCCCTGATTCTATGCCGATGCATTGGAATATGAATGGTGAAGTGGATGGGACAATGCCTACGGTTTATGGTTTGTTTCTCTTCCCTCTTCTGATGGCATTAATTACATTCCTGATGATGATAATCCCACGTTTTGATCCCAAATATACACGATATAAAGAGTTTCAGAGTTCATATGACGGCCTTATTCTGTTACTGGATATTTTTTTCCTTGTAATCTTTTTAATTACACTCTGCTGGTCGCTTGGGATAAAGGTCCCCATGAACCAGGTTATGTCAGTGACATTTGCAATACTCATGGGCGGTATAGCTTTTTTCCTGCGTAATGCCTCTCCAAACTGGTTTGCAGGCATAAGAACACCCTGGACCATGGAGAGTGAAACTGTCTGGAAAGCAACTCACAGAAGGGGATTTTATGTTTTCCTGGTTATAGCAGTGTTTTCTTTTTGCGGTCTTTTTGCAGAGCATTACGCGTTCGTACTGATAATTCTCCCATTAATCGTAGGTACGGTATATCTTATGGTTTATTCATATTTAGTATATAAAAAGGAGTTGATCTCCTGATTTATTCAAAACAGAGTTACCCGTGTTTCCCATGTTTTATTTGTAGGGTACTCACCGAAGTTGATTATAACTGATCTCCTTGAATATATTTGTCATTGTTGATAATTTGAATTGGATAATGAACTCTGCTAAAAACTCCTCTGAAATGCGGACAGATATCACGAAAGGTCTCTCATCTGCTGATGTCCTGGTGATGCAGAACAGGTACGGAATAAACGAGCTCACTCCTCCAAAAAGACTTCCGATCTGGCGTCAGTACCTGAAAAACTTCCAGGATCCGATAATCCGGATTTTACTTGTTGCGGTTTTAGTCTCTGCACTTGTTTCTGCTCTGGAAGGGTCAGGACTGCTGGATACGATTGGAATAGTTCTTGCGGTAATCCTCGCCACGACAATCGCGTTCATATCTGAATACAAGAGTAACCGTGAGTTTGATGCACTGAATAAGATGCGGGATGATTCCGGAGTGAAAGTTATCAGAAACGGAGAAGCCAAAGTGATTAAACTCCGGGATGTCGTCTCCGGAGATGTGGTCATTCTTGAAGCGGGTGATGCAGTCCCTTCAGATGGTATAATAGCAGAGGGATCAGGCCTGGAGGCTGAAGAATCTGCCTTTTCCGGTGAGACTGAACCGGTTGGAAAAGGGCCAGGAGATGAACTGCTGAAAGGATCCTTTGTTACGGCAGGAAGGGGAATCATGATTACGAAGGCAGTTGGCGATGCTACCCGGATGGGTGAGATTGCCTCGTCTCTTGTTGAAGGAGAGCGTCCTGAAACCCCGCTTCAGATTAAACTCCGGATCCTTGCCGGCCAGATAAGCAGGTTCGGATACCTGATGGCAGGACTTATTATTGTTGCCATCATTATCCGGGGTGTAATTCTTGGGCTTCCCGATACCACACTTGGCCTTATAAAGTTCCTGCTTGATGCTGCGATATTTGCAGTTATCATAATAGTGGTTTCAGTCCCGGAAGGACTTCCGGTTAGTGTTACTGTGTCACTTGCCCTTACAATGCGTAAGATGACCAGGGCATACAGTCTCGTCAGGAGGATGATAGCCTGCGAGACGATTGGTTCTGTAACACATGTCTGTACTGATAAGACCGGAACCCTTACGATGAACCAGATGGAGGTAGTTGCTTCCTCGGTCATTGTACCCGAGATCTTAACCGGAATCCCTGATGACAGTTCAGAATGGATTGTGCTCAATGCCGGAGTAAATAGTACTGCAAACCTGGAACCTCGTGATGGCAGACTGATGACGGTTGGGAACTCGACCGAAGGAGCACTGCTTCGCTGGCTTAAAAGGGCAGGGATAGATTACAGGAAGATAAGAGAGGAATTTCTTCCATTATCCCAGAATTTTTTTGATTCTAAAAAGAAGAGGATGACTACAGTAATTCGGATAGATGACAGGTTCTTTCTTCTTGTCAAGGGAGCACCTGAAATCATCGCTGCATCATGCAGTCCTTCCCCTGATCCCGACCCGATTAGTTCTCTGGCAAAGCGGGCCATGAGAACACTTGGATTTGCCCATGCAGAGATTGATTCACCTGATGAAAAACCAGTTTCAATGGTCTGGGATGGTTATGTGGGTATAAGGGATGAAGTAAGACCGGATGTTTCAAAAGCCGTTGAGACCTGTAAAAATGCAGGAATATCTGTTACTATGGTAACAGGCGATAGTATTGATACAGCTGAAGCCATTGCCAGAGAGACGGGTATTATAACAGGTGGTAAGATTATTACCGGGCCTGAGTTTCGTGCTCTCTCACTATCAGAACAGCAGAAGATCGCACCGGAACTTGAGGTGATGGCACGATCACAACCGTCTGACAAGTTGTTGCTGGTAAAGGCTCTTCAGGCCGGAGGAGAAGTTGTAGCGGTTACAGGTGACGGAACGAATGATGCCCCGGCCTTAAGACATGCAGATGTGGGACTTGCGATGGGAGTGGCAGGAACAGAGGTTGCAAGGGAAGCCAGTGATATTATTCTGCTGGATGATTCATTTCCGACTATTGAACGGGCAATTTGGTGGGGGAGGGCATTATACGAGAATATTCAAAGATTTTTGATGTTTCAGCTGACTATCAATGTATCTGCTGCTATTCTTTCATTTATTGCCCCTCTGTGTGGATTTCCACCACCATTTTCTGTTATTCAGCTCCTCTGGATTAATATAATCATGGATTCTCTCGCAGCTTTTGCATTATGTTCAGAGTCCCCGCATCCGGCACTGATGAAGAGAAAACCGGTGCCCAGATCAGCGCAGGTAGTAACGCAGTATATGTTAAAGTCGATAATTATCACTGCAGGGATATATATTGTTGTAGGAATGGTGGCACTTGTACTTGGACTTCCTTTTATGAACAATAAAGAGGAACAGGCTACAGCATTCTTTACTGCTTTTGTGCTGGCCCAGTTCTGGAATGGTATTAACTGCAGGGGGATTAATGGCGTCATGCCTGCATTCTTCAGGGGAAATATACAATTTTTCGGGATAATGGGAGTAATTGTTCTGATCCAGATCCTGATAGTACAGTATGGTGGATCACTCTTTGGGACAGTTCCGCTTTCAGGCTTTCAATGGGGTTTTTTGTTCTTTGTTACCATGCCGGTTCTTCTTATATGGCTGCTTTTAAAAAAACTTCAGGGGAAGGTTGAAGAGGTTGCTTAAAGACTAATATAGGAAAGCATGCAATACTACGCAGCCCATGATAAGACAGCAGATTTGAGATTTTTTTTATCTGGGGATTTTTTTATAAAGCGTGAGAAAAGGCCGGGAGAATCATGTTATGAAGGGTAGAACATGCCCTTCCTGTGGCAATACTTTAAGTGAGGACGGGTCATGTAAACAATGTGACTCTCAAAAACAGCAGATAACCTACGATGAGATAGATCCTTTCTCTCACCAGTATGAATTCACCGATGAGATGGTGGATGAAGTCATACCATTTAATCAAAAGGAATCGGTAAAAAAGGGCAATAAGAGTGAACGGACTGGTATTAATCAAATTCAGATCTCAATGCCCATGATTCGTACAATTATCGTTGTAATCTGTATTTTACTTTTTATATCCGTTCTTTTTTTGATAATACCTGGTTTAACCCCTGTTTATCCACCTTCTCATACCGAACCGGCAGTAACTCCTGAAGAGACACCTGTTCCTGATGTTCAGGAGACAATTGTTAATAATACCGGTATTATTGAAACAGATACGAAAGATGATACGGAAAATATAACAGAGAATAAATCAGAGCCTTCAGACCTGACATCAGATAGTAGCCAGAAGCCGGATACTTCTTATGAGTTCTATGACTTTTCTGACCCGGATAAAGGTCCTGGTGTATATAATGACGGATCATTCCTGAAGTATTATGATCAGGGGATGTTTCATATAATTCAGAAAGGGGAGAACATGACAGGAATGGCTTTGCTTGGTAAGGATTATACTGATGTATATGCACAAGTAGAAACTTCTCTTTTATCTGGCCCGCTTACAGGATCATATGGACTTCTCTTCAGAGATGCAGATGGAGACTGGTATTCATTCGGTATTAATGGACGAGGATGGTACTCTGTCAAAAAGCAGATTGATGGGAAATCTTACGAACTTATTCCGGATACAGAAATTTATCTTCTAAATAAGGGTTATGCTAATAATACTCTTGGGATTGGAGCAGAAGGCAGTAATTTACAGTTCTATATTAACGGAAGGATAATCCGGGAGATTACTGATACATCGCTCTCCCATGGGGATGTTGGTCTCTTTGTCTCAAGACATTCTGAAAAGGGATATATCGGGGCAGAAGGAGTTCACGTCGCATTTGATAACCTGAAAGTGAAATAACCAACATGAATTTGTTTTTATGAGGTTATCTTCAATCATCAACACCATATCTTCTTACATGTTCCCAGGCTTTATGGTACGACAGGAATGATTCGCGATCTTTGTAAATCCGGATGTCTTTCCGGTTGTACAGTTCCCTGTCTGATCCAACCGGACAAACCTTTATACAGATACCACAAGGTGAGAGATACCTGTGGTTCAGATTTTCACTCCGCAAAGCACATTTACCCTTCTCAGTCAGTCCATCCGGATAATCTTCTTCTGTCAGGGCATTTACCGGGCAGGCTTTGATACAGGCATTACATCTGATGCAGAGTGACTCCTGCATAAGTGAATCCGGTTTTATCCTGGCACTGGTAAAAACACTTCCAAACCTTACTCTGGGTCCCCATCTTGGTGTCAGTACCATGTTATTTCTTCCGAATGTTCCAAGGCCTGCAATAACCGCAGCATGCCTGTGGGAGAAGAAAGATACCGGGTTTTTTAGTAAGACACTTATACTGCCGTAACCATCCCTTGGGACTGATACAGACGGATATCCCGCTTCGGAAAGTTTGGTGGCGAGAGTCCAGGTATAACTGTCAATAAGGTTGTTAATGGTCTTGTACTCCTCCCTGTACCAGATTGAAGGTGCTGATTCAAGGACTGGCAAATGGACCGGCAGACCGATAACAATAACCGATTCTGTTTCAGGATAAATAGATCGTGGAAGAAATTCATCCGGAATCCATGGCTCAAATAGTGGGATCTTAAACCGGTCAGCATCAGATATTCCAAAGCAGGATATACCGAGCCTTGTGCATTCCTGGCTGATTAATTCACGTGGAGCATTATTCTGGATATTTGTACTCATTGATTACCTGATTAATTCTTGTCTGATCCATGAAAATACCTTTTGAGATATAAATACTCGATACATTCATGAATATGATTAAAAAAGTAGAATATCCGGTAAATGTTGAAGATATGAGTTAAAAAGAAGAAGAATATACGGGTGAATTTCCCTTATTCATGGTAATCTGTGGCCCCAGGTATGAAAAACTGGCAGAGAGACTCGATTCTCTGACAGCAATTTTAATGAACAATCTCACATACGTGCTTTAAACACAATCATCAGTTCGCAGTAATTAGACCAGACTCTTAAGGGAGCTCGGTGCCCACGTAATTATTGGTCTTGCCATCCCAATTTGGAGATAGAATCAAGAGATTATATTATTATTGGGGATCAACGTCCCGTTTCATTATCATGTGCGAGTCGAAGGCTTATCACTGACTGGGCTGATGGCGGTGGATGCTGGTTAAATGAAAATGATCATGATGATGATAATGATGATAGTATTGGCGGAAGTAGCGGAAAAATACGGAAGTATGCGGAAACTTTCCGCCAAAACGAAAACGAGAAAATAGTGTCGGATTCGGAAAATAAAAATAATAATAATAATAATAATAATAATAATAATAATTTCTTAGAAAATACTTATTGGCGGAAAGATGAGGAAATATATAGTGAGGAAAAAGGTGAGTCTTCTCATATATGTAATTCCCAAGTTTCCGCCAACACCATTCCGCCATCCCCATCAGAGCACACTGAAACCCCTGTTTTAGAATCGGAAGAAAAAACGATATGCGGAAACTTCCGCCAACTTCCGATAAACCGACTGATTTTCCGCCACTTCCGCCAAGTGATCACAAACTTGAGATCAAAGATATTGATCCTGGTAAGTTCCATAAGGTGGATGAAGTCAGGAAAGGCCCATGTGATATTTGCGGGAAAAGATGGGTTAAATATATAGAACGGTGGTATCCGGGGAAAAGACCGGATAGTTATACTCATAAAGTCTGTGAGCATTGCATGTCAAAAGCAGTAACCAAAGAGATTATGAGTGTTCGAACTCTTCCTGGCATGATCGATATAATCGGGATGAATAAAATACACAAGAGCATCGGGAAATGTGACGTTTGTAAGGTTGCTCCTGCCTCCTGGTTAGGAGGAGGAGTAAAACTTTGTGAAACCTGTTACAAGAGAGAATCCAGGCAGGTTACAGGCAGGAGAGCGATAACAAACATGAGGTAAATAAAATATTTTGTCCATAATGGTATCGATGATGATGTTGTAGAGATTTTTACAACCAATTTAACAGCAGGTGGAGGTCAGGATTCAGCATCCTGGACTGTTCCGGAAGGGGTAACGGAACTCGAATATCTGATAATTTGTGGTGGAGAAGCCGGCGGGATGTATAAAGGTGGCGGAGGAGGAGCCGGGGGACTATTATCCGGAACTATGATTGTCACACCTGGTAATACACTTTCTTTCCTGATTGGAGCCGGAGGAGTTTCCTCTAAAGAGATAATCTCTTGCGGTGCGAATACCTCGGCATTGGGATTAACCGCTATTGGTGGTGGTGGAGGGTTATCTGGCCGTGGAGGGTCCGGAACACCAGGGCAGGGGAATGATGTTGGTAGATCATATTCCAGCAATTACTACAATGGCGGAGGAGGACACGGCGGGAATAGTCATACAGATTCAACTGCTATTGTATCTGTTGCAGGTACTAATGGACTCGGAGGAGGAGGCGGAGGAGGATTTACTGAGGGTACGGGGGCTGTCGGGGGGTCCGGTGTTGTAATTGTCAGATATGTCGGACCTAAAAAAAATCCGATTGAACGGGTCTTTGCATCAGCAATATATGCAACCCGGTCAGTATGTCATTCCGAATCCGGATCAACGCTTCGGATGGTGAAATATTGATGAAAAATTTAATCAGAAAAACTGCCCGAATTGTGAAAAACTAAAAGATACCCTCCGTAATGAAGGTGTTGGTTTCGAAGAATGGGATCTGGAAGACAAGAAAAGTCTATTCGAACTTCGATATAACGCTTGTTTCTCCAAGGAGACTCCGGTTCTAATAGTGGGTGATAAGGCATATGAATCAAAAGCCATCTTTGAGAACGGAGAAGTATGGTCTGAAATCCTCTCACTCTGCAAATGAGATCTTATCTCCCCCCTCCTGGCCGGTATCCAGGGTGTGATCTTCCTGATTTAAATGCCCCAAATGTGGGAATGCGGTATTCTGGATGGATAAACCCTCGTGGTGTCTAAATGCTCTTGCTCCTCATTACTTATGTCACCAGTGTGGGAACCTGTTTCACATTCCGTTTCCGAGGAAGCCGGATTTATTTAAACTATGGAGGAATGGGTGATATGATTGAAATTTCTTAAGGTTGGCCGGTTGTATCCTGGTGATGATGGATTGGTTCATATTATTCGTGATGGTTATGGGGAACTCGGAACAATGACAATTGAAGATGTAGAAGAAATTTTATCAGGAGAAGCAGCACAGCCCATAATACCAGATGGGTTATCCTATCGTTATCTGATAAAGGATAAATCATGATAATTCCTGGTATCGGTGGGGTATTGTATGATGCAATTACTAGCCAGGTCGGGAATATAATCGACAAATGGCCAAGAAGGAAAGTAGCGTTGTGGGTTCCGATTGGGTAAGTTACTTCTTACTAATTTGTAGTAGAAATTAACGCTATAAGAAAAATAATTTCACTGAAAAGATATTACGATCTATATATACGATGAATCGTTACAATTATTTGAGAATTTTTTTATTTCCAAAATATTTTATATAATATAGCCCTGTTCCAGGAATTCCCAAGGAAAAATAATTTTGCCCAGAAGGTGAAGATCCAATGCGAAACCCCATAAATCCTATACTATACCCGATCCCTTTTTTAGAAATTGTATACCTAAAGGGCCCTCTAGATATAGTTTTCCGAAATCTCCAACCCATAATATCACATATTATAGACTTTCGTTAATGCTTCATAAAATAAGATATTTCAAATAATTACTTAAATTTATTTCTGAATAAGAGGAATTCACTAAACTCTTTTGATAGGTTAACGTTTTTGTTTTTTCATTGATTTCCTTTACAAGATTTTGAATAGAGTCTTTAGATTGTTCTATTCTTTGTAAACCATTAATTTGATTATCATAAATCTGTTTCTGAATTTGGTCGTACTTTCCAGTATGAGTTTTTTTTATATTTTGAATTTTCGCATTATATTGATTTCTAATGTTATTTTCATCATTATTTAATGTATTTCTTATTGACTGATATTTTTGTCTTATTTGAAATTCTCCTTCATTTAATTCTTTAGGTGTTATCCATTGGAGACTCAATATTTCTTGTCTTTTTTTCCAGGAAAATAGCAATGATGCGCGTGCATCACCAATTCCAGGAACTCTAGTTATGCTATTATCAATATCCGCAGCTGTGTGATATCCATGTTGATGTAAAATATTTGCAAGACCATTACCAATCCCAGGTATAGCCATAGCTTCTATTTTATAATGCTTTAACGAGTCATAAATGTAACTATTTTTATTTCTCTCATTATTTGATTTAATTTCATTATTTTCCTGATTATATGAATTAATGATTTTTGAATTAATTATACCAATTTCCGAATTCATTTGACTGGTTAAAGATATTATCTCATGTTCTTCTTTATTGTGCATTAAAATATTTTGAGATTTTAGGTCATCAATCTGCTTTTTATCTCGTATTTGCCAATTATCAAGTTCTCTCTCTATTTTGATCTTTTCATCCCTAAATTTTCGGATTTCTTTTTCAAGATATTGAATATTATTCATCAAAGTGAGCTTAAGCTAACCTATCGTTGATTACAACACTGATAGTATTACTAAAAATTAACACTCACAAGAGACAAAACAGAAACCTTTATATATTTTTGCGCGACCCTACGGTGAGCACCGT